>SMEK01000584.1_pt1 | contig 13787 bp, 10 predicted proteins | sample 2456371 | NCBI WGS metagenome assembly SMEK01 (sample SAMN10132590, study PRJNA489261) | soil metagenome | isolation source: day1 antibiotic-loamy sand soil ammended with composted manure from dairy... | place: USA | collected 2015-04-01
GGGCGAGAACGTGCTCGCGGTGACCGACCATGACGGGCCGGTGACCGCCGCGATCGGGCGCGACAACATGCTCGGCGTCCAGTTTCACCCTGAAAAGAGCCAGCGCTACGGGATCGCGCTGCTGGAAAGGTTTCTCGCATGGCGGCCCTGATCGTTTTTCCCGCGATCGACCTCAAGCAAGGCAAGGTCGTGCGGCTTGCCGAGGGGGATATGGATCGGGCGACGATCTATGGCGACGACCCCGCCGCGCACGACCGACACGCCGATGAGAAGGCGAAGGACGACAAGTCCGCCGAGAAGTCGGCCGAGTCGGACGCGAAGGAGGCGAGCGGCGGCGGAGCCCAGCCCGCGTCGGCCCCCGAGCCGGTGGACGAGGTCGATGGCTGGATCCGGACGGCGATCGACGTGATGCAGGACAACGGGGTTCCGGTGTCCGAGAAAGACATCCCGAGCATCCGGACCGTGATCGAGAAGGAGTCGAGCGGTAACCCGCGGGCCATCAACCTGTGGGACATCAACGCCAAGCGTGGCACCCCCTCGAAGGGGTTGATGCAGACGATCGACCCGACTTTCCAGGCCTACAAGCTGCCGGGCCATGAGGACATCTACGACCCGGTGTCCAACATCATCGCCGGGGTCCGGTACACCCTGAGCCGCTACGGCAGCTTCGAGAAACACCCCGGCCTCGCTTCGATGGCCTCGGGGGGCAGCTACCGCGGCTACTGATGAAGCGAGGTCGTCGACGGTGACTCGTGTGTGATGCACGGTCTCCGTCATGGGATGGGGCCCGGCCGGTCGACGCACCGGCCGGGCCCCGCCTGTTGCGGGTGCGTCCCTGCTCGAAGCGGGCACGCCCGGATCCACAGTGGTGGTGGAGGACCGGGACAGCGGGTGACAGGCCTGGAGGGGCCCGGGTCGGCTCGTGGCGATGGCGGGCACCGTCAGAGTTGCCCTTCGTACATGCCGTACCTGGCCAGCGGTTCCAGTAACTCCCGTTCCTCGTAGGCGAAATGCGACAGCAGCGTGTCGGTCAGCAGGTCGACGGCGTGTTCGAGTTCGGTGTGGTCGTCGGGATTCGCGGCGAGCCGGACGAGTGCGCGGTCGACGCCTTCGAGGACGTCGTGGATGACACGGTGCTCCTCCTCGAGCCGATCGAGTACCGGGGCGAGGCCACTGTCGACGGACCTGAGGTGGGCGAAGATACCTTCGTCCTCCAGGGTGTGGTGTTGGGTGACCACGCGGCAGTACGCCTCGCAGTAGGTGCCGAGGGTCCAGTTGTTCTGTCGCAGGGTCATCCGGTTGAGCTGTGAGCGGGCGGCGCCGATGCCGAGTGTGCCCTGCTTCACCTGAGCCATGAGATCGCGCAGTTGTCGGAGTTCGGACCGCAGGTGGTCGTGGACGTCCACCAGGTGTCGACTCACGGCGCGACCGCGAGGGGTGTACTCGTACCCCTGTGGAGCGGGCGGTGCGGTCGGGCGGGTGCTTTCGTCCCACGGCAATCTCGGACTGAGTCGTGTGCCGTCGTCCGGTGTGGGGGATACCCCGAGCTCCGTTCGGGCCGTGTCCGTCGTCTCGGTGCGGGCCGTTGTGGCGGAGGCGGCCGGTGGGGTCCGTTCGGCCGCGACGAGTTCGCGTACCGCCGGGGCGACCTCCTGTCCGAATCGGGCGATGGTGTGGGGATCGTCGGTGCCGAGGACGAACGTCGAGATGCCGTATTCCAGCGCGAGTTCGGCCAGGGACGACGGGTCGATGTCATCGATGCCGACGTTGAGCCACCGGCTGATCTCGGACGGTTCGCGTCCGGCGGTGGCGGCGGCCTCGTCGATGATGTCGTTCGATTCGGCCAACGCTTCCTTGCCGGGGAGATAGCCGAGTGTGGGTAGCCAGCCGTCGGCGTCCGTTCCGACCAGTCGCAGCATCCGGGGTTTGTAGGCACCGAGCACGATGGGGATGCGGTGGGCGGGCGCGGGGCCGCGTTTCGCGCCGATGACGCGGTACCGTTCACCGTCGACGCGGACCCCGCCGCGTTGGGACGTGTCCCACAGTTCGCGGATGATCCGTATCGCTTCCTGCAGGGCCTGTACTGATTGCGCGGGGGTGAGCCGGGGGCTTCCCATGGCCTCGATGGCCTGCCAGAACGCTCCCGCGCCGAGCCCCAGCTCCACGCGGCCGTCGCTGAGGAGGTCGAGACTGGCCGCGGCGCGCGCCAACACGGCGGGAGGGCGCAGCGGCAGATTGGTGACGTTGGGGGCGAGCAGGATCCGCTGGGTTCGGGCGGCGACGAACGACAGCAACGTCCACGTATCCAGGAACGCGGGCTGATACGGGTGGTCCTGGAACGTGACGAGGTCCAGTCCGGACTGCTCACTGACTTGTGCGAGGCGCACGGTCTGTTCCGGTTGGGACGCGCTGGGGGTGAGGAACGTACCGAACCGCGGTTCGTGTCCGTAGTCGCGCAAGGTCACTCCTGAACGGTCGCTGGCGGATCAACTGTGTCGGTGTGCCGCCGGTGGGCCCACCGGGCCGGGCCGGGGTGGTGGATCGGGGACGCCTCGATGCTTCGGCGAGCCGATTCGGCTCGGGTGGTGATGTGGGCACGGTCCTCTCACTGTGCCCTACGCGGGTCGGATGGAGGGGTCGAACCGAGGCATCGGGTGAGCCGGGTGCCGGCTGACACCGGAACGATCGAGGGGCGGGTGCCTCGCGGGTCCTGTGCCGCTCGTCGGAGCGGCCATGGTGAGCATCCGACGTTAGTTCTCGTCTGTTCGGTCTATTCGGTGAAAATTTTCCCGGAATTCCTTGACCCACAAGATCACCATGGCAAGGATGCCGGAGCGTGCGACGAACTCTGCACGCCGCACTCATCCTTTCGGAGGCGCTATGCGTAGACGGATCGGATACCTCGTCGCCGTTCTGGCGTTGGTATTCGGTGGAATAGCGGTGACGACGGTGGCTGCCCCCGTCACCGCGTCGGCCGATGCTTGTTACACCTGGAACCGCACGCTCAGTCGCGGCGCGACCGGCAGCGACGTCAGGGAGTTGCAGATCCGCGTGGCCGGCTGGGTGGCCTCGGGCGAGAACCTCGTCATCGACGGCGTGTACGGCGCCGCGACCGAGGCGGCCGTGAAGCGGTTCCAAAGTGGATACGGTCTTGCCGCCGACGGTGTCGCCGGCCCGAACACGTTCAACAAGATCTACCAGCTGCAGGACTCGGACTGCACTCCCATCCACTTCAGCTACTCGGAGTTCAACTACAACTGCGGCGCCCGGAACTTCAACGGTGGCAGGGTGACCGCGGCGGAGGCGAAGGAGAACACCCGGCGTGTCATGTGGCAGCTTGAGGCGATGCGCCACAAGCTCGGTGACCGCCCGATGGTGGTGACCTCCGGATTCCGCAGTGTCTCGTGCAACTCCTCGGTGGGTGGTTCCTCCACCAGCCTCCACCTGTACGGGCAGGCCGCTGACCTCGGGTTGAGCAGCTCACCGAGCCAGTGCCAGATGTGGAACAGCGCCAAGTCGGCGGGCTTCGAGGAGATCCTTGGGCCGGGCTACCCCGGGCACAACGACCACGTGCACGTGGGTAACAAGTCCAGCCGGTTCTGGAGCGCACCGAACTGCTGACCCACTGAACTGAACACTGAACCGAACCCAGGCGTGGTCGTCGACCGTCGATACGCGGTCGACGACCACGCTTTTTCCGTCTCATCACCGTTATCACGGCGGTGATAGTTTGCTCGGGTGATGACTTCCGGTTCTCCCCGTGAACGCGTTCTCGACGCCGTGTTCCGTCTCGTCGCGCAAGGTGGTCTCACCGAGGCGTCACTGCGGAAGGTCGCCGCCGAGTCCGGTGTCAACATCGGTTCCGTCCGCCATTACTACGGCACACACGAGCAGTTGATGATCGCCGCTGCCGAGGAGGTCGGCAGGCGAATGGAACGACGACTCAACGCCGTATGGCCGGCGGACCTCGGCGAGAGCGACGTGGCGGCGCGGCGGGAACTCGTCGAATCGGTGTGCCGTGCAGTGTTGCCGACCGGCCGCGACGACCGGGTCGAACTCGTGGTCCTGTTGGAGCTCGTCGCCGCCGCACGGCTGCGCCCCGAGTTCCGGCCCCTTGCGACGCGGATGGGGAAAGACCTGCGTGCCGTCCTGGTCGCGACGTTGGAAACCGTGGGAGTGAAGCAGGCCGCGCTGGAGGCGGAACGGCTGACCGCGCTCGTCATCGGTCTCACCACCGAATTCATCTACCCCCACGGGCTGCCCGACGACGAGGTGGTGACCCGCGTGCTGCGTCACCACATCGCCGAGTTGTTGCCCGACTGAGCAGGAGGCGACGACCGGACGGTGCGGCAGGAGGTCTACACCACGGTGAGGCCGTGGGGGCCTGCGTCGGGCTCAGACCTTCTCCTCCTTAGGGGCCGGAGTGGCTTTCGAGGGGGAAGGACGGCGGACGAACAACGCCGTGACGAAGACGAGCACCCCGATGCATCCGGCGACGACGAACGCGGCGTGCAGACCGACGTCGTCGGGGCTGACGCTGTCCGCCGCGCTGCCGAGGGCGGCGACCGTGACGAAGACGGCCGTGCCGAGCGCGCCGGCGACCTGCTGCAGTGTGGCGATGATGGCGCTGCCGTGGGAGTACAGGTGGTCGGGTAGGGCCCCGAGCGATTCGGTCATCAGCGGCGTCATCATCAACGAAAGCCCGATCATGAGGACGACGTGGATGACGATCACCGCGGCCAGTGACGAGTGGGGGCCGAGCGTGGTGAACAACCACAGCGACACCGCAGCGGTCAGGGCACCCGGGATCACCAGCGGACGGGCGCCGATCCTGTCGAACAGCGCCCCGACCGGTCGTCCGAGCAAGCCCAGGATCAGCCCACCGGGCAACACCGCCAGCCCGCTGACGAACGTGCTGGTGCCCAACACGGTCTGCAGGTAGAGCGGCAACAGGATCGACGCGACCCCCAGCAGACACATGAACACCAGCATGGCCAGGATCAGGGCGACCACGAAGGGGCGGTAGGTGAACGGGCGCAGGTCCAACAGCGCCCGGTCACGGCGTTGCAACCGGACCTGGCGGTAGGTGAAGACGGCCAGCGCCCCGACTCCGACGACGAGCGCCAGCCACGGCGGAACCGGTTGCTGCCCATCACCGGGTTCGCCGACAGCGGACAGGCCGTAGAGCACGCCACCGAAACCGAGTGCGGACAGCAGCACCGAGAGCAGGTCCAGCGGTACCTGCCGGGTCTGGCTGTCCAGGCGTAGCCAGAGGGCCCCGATGGTCAACGCGATCAGCGACAACGGGAGGACGATCCAGAACATCCAGCGCCACCCCAGCGCGGACAGCACCGCCCCGCCGATGGTCGGCCCGAGAGCCGGGGCGACGGCGATGACGATCGTGATCGTGCCCATCGTCGCCCCTCGCCGCTCCTCGGGCACCAGCCGCATGATCGACGTCATCAGCAGCGGCACCATCACCGCGGTGCCGCAGGCCTGGACGACACGCCCGACCAGCAACACGCCGAAGCCCGGAGCCGAGCCGCTGATCAACGTTCCGAGACTGAACAGCGTCAACGACGCCAGGAAGACCTGCCGTGGCGTGAACCTTTCGAGCAGGAAGCCCGTGGTCGGGATGACCACGGCCATGGTCAGGAGGAAGCCGCTGGTGAGCCACTGTGCCGTCGTCGTCGAAACGCCGAGATCGATGGTCAGGGCCCGGAGCGCGACGCTCAGGATCGTCTCGTTGAGGATCATGACGAATGACGAGGCGACCAGAACGGCGATCAACAGGGCGGTTCGTGGTGGTGTCGGTTCACGCTCGGGTGCGGTGGTCGCGATGCTCGCGGTGTCGGTCATCAAGAACCCTTGTGGAGTCAGGTCCGGCTACGTGGGTGCGCCGGGTGTCGGGCGCGCTCGTGCGGAGTCAACGGACGGCCATCACGAAGAACCAGCGATTCGCATCCGTCGTCGACCGGAGCACGGCCCGTGCAGGACGCAGGGTTCGAGCCCGCGACATCTTTTGGAAAGGGCCGTACGTTGTCGATTCTGTGCGCACCTTCGACCGGCGGAAACGCCCCTGACTGGTTGGTCAGGTTCGGTCACCGTCCCGCATTCTACGGTGTGTTGCCCTGCTCGTCCTCGCGGTGACAAACCGAGTCGAAATGGAGGCTGAAACCCTTTTCCGGCTGTTCCGGTGAGTAATCATTCCGGTCGTTTCCGTAATCGGGCGACGTGGAGCAGGCACCGGGCGTTCGGTTCCGTTGTTCACCTGAGAGGTTGTTTTCGCATGGTGAGGTCCGTCGAGTGACGAAGTGGTGGCATGCCGGTGCCGGGGTCATTGGTCGTGCGCCTTCCGCGTACCCGAGGCCAAGGCGTGGCGGCCTGAAGGCACACCACCCGTCGAGCGCTTACGCGGATGACCGGGGAGCCGACCGGATGGCCGAAAAAACAAGCCCCGACCGGATTTGCGCCGATCAGGGCTTGATTCCTAAGCTCCGCGTAAGGGCGCCCTCGGCAGGATTCGAACCTGCGACACCTGCCTCCGGAGGGCAGTGCTCTATCCACTGAGCTACGAGGGCCCATCGCGTGTGCGACGAGTGAAGCTTAGCGCATACCCCTCGAGGGCCGAATCGGCGGGTCGCGCTTTGTGTGGTGCCGTGGTCCGGTCGCGGTGAGCATGGAAGGCTCGGGCCGGGGAGAGGCGGTATAAGTTAGCCTCACCTCACCTCTATTGCACCTATGCGCATATCGCTATATGTTCGGCTCGCGGGTCGTTGTAAGGAGGCGAGCGATGGGACACGGCCACGGACACGGGCACTTGTCGCCGCGGACGGACAGTGCGTCCGGGCGGTACATCCCCGCCCTGGTCGCGGCGCTCGTCATCGGGGCCACGGTCATGGTGGCCGAATTCACCGTCGGCTTCGCCACCTCGTCGCTCGCGCTGATCTCCGACGCCGCCCACATGTTCACCGACGTGCTCGGCATCGGCATGGCGCTCGTCGCCGTCCAGCTCGCCCGGCGTAGCGGGCCGACGTTCACGCGCACCTTCGGCATGTACCGGGCCGAAGTCCTGGCCGCGCTGGCCAACGCGATCCTGCTGTTCGGTGTCGCCGGTTACGTCGTCTACGAAGCCATCACCCGCATCACCGATCCGCCGGAGGTGCCCGGCCTGCCGGTGCTGGTGGTCGCTTCGATCGGTCTGGTCGCGAACCTCATCGCGTTCCTGTTGCTACGCCGAGGGGCCCAGGAGAGCCTCAACGTACGTGGTGCCTACCTCGAGGTCCTGTCCGACCTCATCGGCTCGGTGGGGGTGCTCATCAGCGGTGTGGTGACCCTCACCACGGGCTGGCATTACGCCGACCCCCTCGTCGGCGTCGCCATCGGCGTGTTCGTGTTGCCCCGCACCGTGGTGCTCGCCCGCCGCGCGCTGCGCATCCTGTTCCAACACGCGCCGCACAACATCGACGTCGAGGCGCTCCACAACGACCTGTGCGCGCTGTCAGGCGTCGAGGACGTGCACGACCTGCACGTCTGGACCCTGACCTCCGGCATGGAGGTGGCATCGGCGCACCTGACCGTCGGCGCGGACGTCGACACGGCACACGTACTCGCCTCGGCGCAACACCTACTGTCCTCGCGTTACGCCATCGAACACGCCACGCTCCAGGTGGAACCGAGGGAATCGGCTCGCCGCTGCGCTCAACTCACCTGGTAGGCCTTAGGGGAACGGCAACGGTTCCGCGCCCCGCTCGGCGAGCATGTCACGCATGAGGTCCATCTCGGCACCCTGTGACATCAGCATGCTCTTCGCCAGCGTTCGCACCGGCTGGAGCGACGCGAAATCGTAGGCGTACTGGGCCATGTCGACCCCACCCTCGTGATGGCGCAGCATGAGCTGCAGGAAATACACGTCGAACTCCTCGCCCGACAGCGAGCGCAGTTTGGCGAGCTCCTCGTTGCTCGCCATACCCGGCATCAGAGCCCCGCCGGAGGCCTCCGGAACGTCGCCGCCGGTGCCGTGGTTGTGCCCACCCAGCCCGGACATCCACGTCATCAGCTCACCGACCGGCTCCTCGGGCTGGCCCCACAACATGAGCCAGCCCTTCATCCGACCCACCTGCTCCAGCTGCACGCTGGCCATGTCGAACGCCAGCTGCACGATCTCCGGGTCGTCGCTGTGTTCCCGCGCCCAATCGGCCATGGTCACGGCTTGCAGGTGGTGCAGTGCCATGTCCTGGGCGAACCCGATGTCGACGGGACTCGCCTGAGGTGCCTCCGATGGCGAGTCACCTGAGCGGTCCGGGCCGATGGCCATGCCGATCGTGGCGCCGATCAGCAGTGCCGCGAGAGCGGCGGCACCGAGGATCACCACGCGGGACCACGTGGGCTGGCGGGCGGCCGGACGTTCCGTGGCCTCCTCCGTGGTCCTCGTGGTCTCCGTGTCGTCGGTGTGTTCAGTGCCCTTCGTGTCCTCCACCGTGTCCTCTGCGTCGGCGGGATCGTCGTGCGCCATCACTGAAGCGGATCACCACTCACTCTTCGGCCGGCGGCGCCTCGGGGGTCGACTGGCCACCCACGCTGCTCATGTCGCCCTGCCGCGCGCCCGCGCTGCCCTTGTAGTCCATCGGCTTGGCGTCCGGCCCCGGCGGATCGGGGTTGAACGGCGGCGGGTTGTCCGGGTCGAACATGCCGGGTCCGAGCGCGTCACACGACGCCCCGATCTCCGGGTACGTGTTCGGGTTGCGCCGCAGCGCGGCGATGAACTGGTCGATGCGCTCGTCTGTGACGCTGTCCACCTTCAGCTGGCGGCCCCAGGCCTGCAGCGAGATGGGGGAGTCCAGCCCCGGATAGGGCGACATCATCGTGAACGGCTTGCCTTCGACCCGGAGTTTGAGCTGCTCCAAGTCCTCGCCCTGGATCCGCTCGGGGTCGTAGGCGATCCACACCGCTCCGTGTTCGAGCGAGTGCACCATGTTCTCGTTACGCACGGGCTCCGGGTACACGATGCCGTTGCAGGCCGCCCAGTAGCCGTCGTGCGGGCCGCCGAACGGCGGCGTCTGGTCGTAGGCGACACGCTCGTGAGGCAGCACGTGGGCACCGGCCTCGTACTCCTCGGTCACGACGCCTTCGATGTCGGTGGAGGGGTCGGGGTTGTCCTCGCTCGGAGCGAAGCTGGCCGCGGCCTCCTCCCGTTCCCGTTGCGCCCGCTGGTCACCGGAGGCCACGTAGTAGTAGGTGAACACGCCGGCGGCCAACAGGACGATGCCTATGACCGCGATGATGGTGCCCCACGGAACCTGCTTCTTGGCGACCACTGATCCTCGGGCGGCCGCTACGGCGCTCTTCTTCTTGGAGGCGCCCTTCTTCTGCTTTCCGTTGGCCATGGCTCCTGTTGTTTCCTCCGGCGACGGTTACCCGGTCTGAAGTGTAGTGATGTTACCGGCCACCGGTGTCAACCGTGGACGTCGCCGGACTTACACTCGGCTCGTGACTCCCGCCGCTCTTGCCGATCTTGTTCGCTCGTCCGCCGTCCAGATCTTCACCGACCGTGGGCTGGATCTCAGCATCTTGCCCGAACAGGTGACGGTTGAGCGACCCCGCAACCCCGAGCACGGCGACTACGCGACCAATCTCGCGCTTCAGGTGGCGAAGAAGGCAGGGTTACAGCCGCGCGAGTTCGCGGAGGCGCTGGCCGAGGTGATCTCCTCCGCCCCGGGGATCGCGTCCGCCGAAGTCGCGGGACCGGGCTTTCTGAACCTGCGGCTGGCCGCCGACGCGCAGGGCGAGATCGTGCGTCAGGTGCTCGACGCGGGCGCGGACTACGGCCGTGGTGACTCCCTGGTCGGGCAGAAGATCAACTTGGAGTTCGTCTCGGCCAACCCCACCGGCCCGATCCACCTCGGTGGCACGCGCTGGGCCGCGGTCGGTGACGCGTTGGGCAGGTTGCTCGCCGCGCAGGGCGCCGAGGTGACCCGGGAGTACTACATCAACGACGCCGGGGCCCAGATCGACCGGTTCGCCGAGTCCCTCCTCGCCGCCGCCGAGGGCAGGCCCACGCCCGAGGACGGGTACGCGGGCGCCTACATCACCGACATCGCCGCCGAGATCCTGCGTCGCGAGCCGGAGGTGCTCTCCCTACCCGATGAGGAGCGGTTCGCGACGTTCAAGCGGCTCGGCGTCGAGCTGATGCTCGAGGAGATCAAGCAAAGCCTGAGTGACTTCGGCACCCACTTCGACGTCTGGTTCTCCGAGAAGTCGCTGCACACCTCCGGTGAGCTGGAGTCGATCCTGGCCGACCTCAAGGAATCGGGCAGCCTGTACCAGAAGGACGGCGCGTGGTGGTTGCGTTCGACCGAGCACGGTGACGACAAGGACCGCGTCGTGATCAAGTCGGACGGCACACTCGCCTACATCGCCGGCGACGTGGCCTACCTGCGCAACAAGCTCGACCGCGGGTTCGACCTGTGCGTCTACATGCTGGGTGCCGACCACCACGGTTACATCGCCCGGCTGAAGGCCGCGGCGGCCGCGATGGGACACAGCCCCGACACCGTCGAGGTGCTGATCGGCCAGCTGGTCAACCTCGTCAGCGGTGGTAAGCCGGTGCGGATGAGCAAGCGCGCGGGCACCGTCGTCACGATGGAGGACCTCGTGGAGGCCGTGGGCGTCGACGCCGCGCGCTACGAGTTGTGCCGTTACTCTGTGGACGCTTCCCTGGACATCGACCTGGACCTGTTGCGTAAGCGCACCAACGAGAACCCGGTGTTCTACGTGCAGTACGCGCATGCCAGGTTGGCGTCCCTGCAACGCAACGCGGCCGAGCTGAACCTCGAACCGCGCTCCGATGCGGACGTCAGCCTGTTGACCCATCCGAGGGAGGGCGACCTGATCCGTACGATCGGGGAGTTCCCCTCGGTGTTGAGGACGGCGGCCGAGTTGCGTGAACCGCACCGTGTCGCCCGTTACCTGGAATCGCTCGCGTCGGCTTATCACAAGTTCTACGACGTCGCGCGTGTCCTGCCGCAGGGCGACGAGGAGCCGACCCCGCTCACGTATGCCCGGCTCGCCCTGTGCGAGGCGACCCGTCAGGTGCTCGCCAACGGGTTGTCCCTGCTCGGAGTGTCCGCGCCGGAACGGATGTAGTGGCGGGACGGCCGCCTGTTCGGCGGCGTAACGTCGAGGACGTGGCTCACTACCAAGCCCCGGCGGCGCGCTGACGCCGCGGATTCGCCGTAAAGGAACGTAGCAATGTGCGCACACCCCGCGGGGCCTCGTCATGCGGAGGTCTACCCGCACGCAGACCAGGCAGGCTTTCCGCCGTCTACTTCGGAGGAGCTGGACCGGCTCTACCCGAAGGTCTGGCCGCGCAACACCTACCGCGCTCCCGACGGCGTCGTCCGGATCGCAGGGGTGGACGTGCGGGAGCTCGCGCGAACGTACGGCACGCCGTTGTTCGTGATCGACGAGGTGGACTTCAAGGCGCGTTGCGCCGAGTACGCCGAGGCGTTCGAGGACCCGGCGCTGGTGCACTACGCCGCCAAGGCGTTCCTGTGCACGGAGGTCGCCCGTTGGGTGGCTGAGAAGGGACTCAGCCTCGATGTGTGCAGTGGCGGTGAGCTGGCCGTCGCGCAGCGTGCGCAGTTCCCGCCCGAGCGGATCACCTTCCACGGCAACAACAAGTCGCTTGCCGAGTTGGAGGCGGCCGTTGAGGCCGGTGTCGGACTGGTCGTGCTCGACTCCTACTACGAGATCGCGCGCCTGGCCGAGATCGCGCAGCGACACGGCGTCGTGCAGCAGGTGTTGGTCCGGGTGACGGTGGGTGTCGAGGCGCACACGCACGAGTTCATCGCCACCGCGCACGAGGACCAGAAGTTCGGTTTCTCCCTGGCGTCCGGGGATGCCGCCGAAGCGGTGCGCCGGGTGTTGAACAGTCCCTCGCTGAAGCTGGTGGGCCTGCACAGCCACATCGGGTCGCAGATCTTCGACACCGACGGTTTCGAGGTCGCCGCCCGGCGCGTGGTGGGCCTGCTGGCGGAACTGCGCAAGGAACACGGCCCCGAGCTGATCGAACAGCTGTCCGTCATCGACCTGGGTGGCGGTTTCGGCATCTCGTACACCGATCGCGACAATCCGCCTCCGCCCGCGCAGATGATCACTCAGATCAGGGAGATCGTGCGGAAGGAATGCGCGTTCGCCGATCTCCCGGTGCCTCGGATTGCGGGTGAGCCGGGGCGGGCCATCGCGGGTCCGGGCACGGTGACGTTGTACGAGGTGGGCACCATCAAGGACGTGACCCTCGGTGAGGGGACCTCACGGCGGTACGTGAGTGTGGACGGGGGGATGAGCGACAACATCCGTACCGCTCTGTACGACGCCGCTTACGACTGTCGGCTTGTCTCCCGGTCCAGTGACGACGGCCAACCGGGTGAGGTGAAGGCGGTGTTGTCCCGGGTGGTGGGAAAGCACTGTGAGTCCGGTGACATCGTCGTCCGCGATTGTTGGTTGCCGGACACCCTGGCTCCGGGGGACCTGCTCGCCGTGGCGGCGACAGGGGCGTACTGCTATTCGATGGCGAGCAACTACAACAAGCAGCCGAAACCCGCTGTGGTCGCGGTCCGTAACGGAAATCACAGACTGTTGTTGCGGCGAGAGACGAACGAGGACATGTTCCGCTTGGAGGTGTCGTGAAGCGAGGATGGTTGGATGCCCTGCTTTGCGACACCGACCGGGTTGGGCCCACGTCGCGGCACGCTGTTCGGCCGCGGCAGGGGAGGGTGTCCCGCAAGGTGCTGGAGGTGTCGTGAAGCGAGGATGGTTGGATGCCCTGCTTTGCGACACCGACCGGGTTGGGCCCACGGCTGCTGGGGTGTGGCACGGTCGGCAGTGAGGTTGCCCGCCTGCTGTTGAACGGCGCCGACGAGTTGGCGGCCCGGGTGGGTGCCCCCGTCGAGTTGGCCGGCATCGCGGTGCGCAGGCCCGACAAGCATCCGGAACTGCCGCAGCAGCTGTTGACGGCCGACGCGGGTGAACTCGTCGAGTCCGATGTGGACATCGTCGTCGAGTTGATCGGCGGTATCGAGCCGGTGCGCGGGTGGCTGCTCACGGCGTTGCGCCAGGGCAAGTCCGTGGTGACGGGCAACAAGGCCCTGTTGGCCGAGCACGGTGGGGAGCTGTCGGAGGCCGCCAACGACTCGGGCGCCGACCTGTATTACGAGGCGTCGGTCGCGGGTGCGATCCCACTGTTGCGGCCGCTGCGGGAATCCCTGGCGGGGGACCGGATCACCCGCGTGATGGGCATCGTGAACGGCACCACGAACTTCATCCTGTCCGCCATGGACTCCACGGGCGCCAGCTACGCCGAGACGTTGGAGGAGGCGACCCGGCTCGGCTACGCGGAGGCCGACCCAAGCGCGGACGTCGAGGGCTACGACGCCGCGTCGAAGGCCGCGATCCTGGCGTCGTTGGCGTTCCACACGCGGGTGACGGCGTCCGACGTGTACCGCGAGGGCATCGTGGGCATCACCGCCTCCGACATCGCCGCGGCCAAGCGGTTGAACCGGACGGTGAAGCTGCTGGCGATCTGTGAACGGGTGACGGACGAGGACGGCACCGAGTCGGTGTCGGCACGGGTGCACCCGGTGATGATCCCCAGGACGCACCAACTCGCGGGAGTGGGTGGTGCGTTCAACGCGGTGTACGTCGAGGCCGAGGCCGCCGGCGAGCTGATGTTCTACGGTCAGGGCGCCGGAGGTGCCCCTACGGCGAGCGCGGTGCTCGGAGACCTG
>SMEK01000541.1_pt1 | contig 13720 bp, 13 predicted proteins | sample 2456371 | NCBI WGS metagenome assembly SMEK01 (sample SAMN10132590, study PRJNA489261) | soil metagenome | isolation source: day1 antibiotic-loamy sand soil ammended with composted manure from dairy... | place: USA | collected 2015-04-01
CCGAGGAAACGCGAGAACGCCACGAAGTTCATGTTCACGGCGAGCAGCATCAGCTCGATCGACATCAGCAGCACGATCACGTTCTTGCGGTTGATGAACAGGCCGGCGACCGCGATGCAGAACAGCACGGCGCCGAGCACGATGTAGTGTGCGAGCGAAATCATGGCTGCGGCTCCTGGGGTTCGGTCGGTTCTTCGGGACGGACGGCATCCATTTTCACCAGGCGAACGCGCCGGCGCGGATCGGCCTTGACCTGCTGGCTGGCCGACTCGTAGCGCGCATCGGCACGCTCGCGCAAGGTCAGCGCCACCGCCGCCACGAGGCCCACGGTAAGAATCAGCGCGGCAATCTCGAACGGCAGCAGGAACCGGGTGTACAACGCGTGGCCCAGCCATTCGGTGTTGTTCGACATGCCGTCCGCGAGCGCCGGGTTGGCACCCATCACCCGAGCGTTCATCGCGCGCACGCCGATCAGGCCGAGCATTTCCACCAGCATCACCGCCGCCACGATCAGGCCGACGGGAAGGAACTTCACGAAGCCCTCGCGCATCTTCTCCTGGTCGATGTCGAGCATCATCACCACGAACAGGAACAGCACCATCACCGCGCCGACGTAGACCACGACCAGCGCCAGCGCGAGGAACTCGGCTTCAAGCAGCAGCCACAGGCAGGCCGCGCTGAAGAAGGTCAGTACCAGCGACAACACGGCATGCACCGTATTCTTCATCGTGATGACCGACAACGCCGCGGCCACGGTGACGAGGCTGAAAGCGTAAAAGCAGATGAGTTGAAGCAGTTGGGGATTCATCGTCAGGCCTCAGCGGTACGCCGCGTCTTGTGCGCGGTCGGCGGCGATCTGCTGCTCGAAACGGTCACCGATGGCAAGCAGCTTCTGCTTGTCCACCACGTTCTCGCCACGGTGTTCGAAATGGTATTCGTGGATCGAGGTCTCCACGATCGAGTCGACCGGGCAGCTCTCCTCGCAGAAACCGCAGAAAATGCATTTGAACAGGTCGATCTCGTAGCGCGTGGTGCGGCGCTGGCCGTCGCTCTCACGCGGCGCCGAATCGATGGTGATCGCCAGCGCCGGGCACACCGCCTCGCACAACTTGCAGGCGATGCAGCGCTCTTCGCCGTTTGCGTAGCGACGCAGCGCATGCAGGCCGCGGAAGCGATTCGACTTGGGGATGTGCTCCATCGGGTAGCGCATCGTGTATTTCGGCTTGAACAGGTAGCGCATGGTCAGGCCCATGCCCTGGAACAGCTCGATCAGCAGCAGGCTCTTGAAGTAGCCGGTAATGCGATTCATTGGTTATGCCCCCACGCCGGTGCTGACCCAGCCAAAAAATTTCAGGCAGCCGGCGACCATTACCCAGACGATCGCGATCGGGATGAACACCTTCCAGCCCAGCCGCATGATCTGGTCGTAGCGATACCGCGGGAACGTCGCGCGGAACCACAGGAACATGAAGCTCATCATGAACGCCTTGATGAACAGCCAGATGAACCCGCCCTGGCCGATGAAACCCCACGACGCGGGGAACGGCGACAGCCAGCCGCCCAGGAACAGGATCGAGGCAAGGAAGCTGATCAGGATCATGCTGGCGTATTCGGCCAGGAAGAACAGCGCGAAGGCCGAGCCGGAATACTCCACGTGGAAGCCGGCCACGATCTCCGACTCGCCCTCGGCCATGTCGAACGGCGCGCGGTTGGTCTCGGCCACGCCGGAGATGAAATAGATCACGAAGACCGGCAGCAGCGGCCACATGAACCACTCGAGAATGCCCTTGCTGCCGGCCTGCGCATTGACGATCTCGGTCAGGTTGAGGCTACCCGCCAGCACCAGCACGCAAACCAGGCACAGGCCCATCGCCAGCTCGTAGGAGATCACCTGTGCCGCCGAGCGCATCGCGCCCAGCATCGCGTAGCGCGAGTTCGAGGCCCAGCCGGCAATGATGATGCCGTACACGCCCATCGAGGTCATCGCCAGCAGGTACAGGATGCCGGCGTTGGCGTTGGACAACACCATCTTGCCGCTGAACGGCACCACCGCCCAGGCCGCCAGCGCCGGAACCAGCGCGATCAGTGGCGCCAGGTAATACAGGAAGCGATTCGCCTTGCTCGGCAGGATCACTTCCTTGACCAGCAGCTTGACCACATCGGCGAAGGCCTGCAGCAAACCGAACGGGCCGACCTTGTTCGGTCCCATGCGCGAGTGCATCCAGCCGAGAACCTTGCGCTCCCAGTAGACGAACATCGCCACGGCAATGACCAGCGGCAGCACGATGCACAGGATGTAGATGAGCGGCCACATGACCTGGTTGATGAGTTGCTCAGCCATGATGCTTATGCCTTGCTCAGGGTGATGGCCGCGCCATACGGCGGCAACGTGGCGGTGAGATCCTGGGCCGCCTCGATCCACGCCGCGCCATCGGGTACGGCGACATCAATCACCAGCGGCAGCAGCACGTCGGCGAGGCGCACATGATCACCGGTGGAGAGCCCCTGGCGACCAGCTTCATCGGCATTCAGCCGCACTGCGGGAGCGCGATTGAGCGGATGCGCGTTCAGCGCGGTCGCCCTGCGCAGCACGGCGTCGCTGCGGTAGATCGGCCAGGTTGCCAGGCGCGTCAGTCCGGCAACCTCCTTGCGTGCAGCCAATTCGTTGCGCGGCGTCGGCGTACGCTCGACGATGCCTTCGCGCAGTCCGGCAAGGTCATCGAATTCGAAACCCGCCAGTTGCAGGGCGCCGCCAAGCGCGCGCAGCACCTTCCAGCCAGGACGCGCCTGGCCGGGCGCCTTGGCGCCGGCAACCACGCCTTGCGCCAGGCCATCGACATTGACCAGGGTCGCGTCGATCTCCGGCAACAACGCGATCGGCAGGATCACGTCAGCCACATCGCGCAAGGCGGCACTGGCGTAGGCACTGAATGCCACCACCTGCTCCGCACCATGCAATGCCTTCAGCACCGCAGCACCGTCGGCGAAATCGTGTGGCGGCTCGACGCCGTACAACACATAACTCTTGCGCGGCTGCGCCAGCATCGCCTGCGCATCCAGCCCGCCGTTGCCCGGCAGGATGCCGAGCTTGCCGAGGCCGACCGCATTTGCGCCGACCGGCAGCTCGTCGTAGCCAGCGCCGGTGGCATTGGCGATGAACCGGGCGATCGCGCGAAGCAACGACGCTTGCGGATGCGTCACGGCGGCCTCGCCAAGAATCACTACAGCCTGGCCCGACTTCAACGCGGCAATGGCGCCGCTGTCGCCTTCGTCGCTCTGCGCGGCATTGACCATGTCAGCCAGTGCCAGCGGAGCATCCGCTCCGCCGACGACCGCCGCCCTGGCCAGCGACAGCAACGCGTCAACGAGGGCGTGCGGGGCTGCGATGGCCTCGCCTGCCAGCGGATAGTTGAAATCGAAATGCGCCGGATTGACCGCATAGACTTTCGCGCCCTTCTTCACCGCCTGGTGCAGGCGATGGTTGAGCAGCGGCATCTCATGACGCAGGTCGGAGCCGACCAGCAGCGCCGCGCCGACATGGTCGACCTCTGCCACTGGCAGCGCGAACGGCTGTGCCACGGCATTGTCGGCAAAATCGAGCTGGCGCAGACGATGGTCGACGTGTGCGCTGCCCAGGCCGCGGGCCAGCCGCATCAGCAGATCGCCTTCCTCGTTGGAGGTCGCCGGATGCAGCAAAAGGCCGAGCTCGCTGCCCGGCGCCTTTTTCAGCGCTTCGCCGGCAAACTCCAGTGCGTCTTCCCAGGTGGTCGCCTGCCACTGGCCGTTGCGCTTCACTTCCGGTGCGATGATGCGGTCGTCGGCGTACATGCCCTGGTGGCTGTAACGATCGCGATCGGACAGCCAGCATTCATTGATCGATTCGTTGTCGCGCGGCACCGTGCGCAGCACTTCGCCGCGACGCGTGTGCAGCCACAGGTTGGAACCGAGCGCATCGTGGTAGCCGATCGACGGTTTGGCGATCAGCTCCCACGCCCGGGCCTTGAACTGGAACGGCTTGTTGGTCAGCGCGCCAACCGGGCACAGGTCGATGATGTTGCCGGACAGTTCGGTTTCGATCGTCTTGCCGATGTAGGTGCCGATCTGCAGGTCTTCACTGCGATTCATGCCGCCGAGCTCGTAGGTACCGGCGATCTCGCTGGTGAAACGCACGCAGCGGGTGCAATGAATGCAGCGGGTCATCTCGGTGGCAACCAGCGGCCCGATGTTCTCGTCGGCCACGGTGCGCTTGCGCTCGGTAAAACGCGACACGCTGCGGCCGTAGCCCAGCGCCAGATCCTGCAATTCGCATTCGCCACCCTGGTCGCAGATCGGGCAGTCCAGCGGATGGTTGATCAGCAGGAATTCCATCACGTCTTTCTGGAACTTCAGCGCCTTGTCCGAGCGCGTCATCACCTTCATGCCTTCCGCCACCGGGGTGGCACAGGCCGGCTGCGGCTTGGGCATCATGCGGCCACCCATTTCCACGTCGACCAGGCACATGCGGCAGTTCGCGGCGATCGGCAACTTGCGGTGGTAGCAGAAACGCGGAATGGCCACGCCGATCGCATCGGCGGCCTCGATGATCATGGCGCCCTTGCGAATCTGTGTCGGCTTGCCGTCGACCTCGATGTTGATCAGGTCCGGCGCGGTACCGGTTGGCTGCGCACTCATGCAGCAACTCCACTGTTGGGTGTTCCAGATAAGCCGGCCAGCTTGTCGTCGACCATCGAGCGACCGTGCTGCACGAAGTATTCGAATTCATTCCAGAAGCGGGCGAGGAAGCCTTGCACTGGCCACGCGGCCGCTTCGCCGAACGCGCAGATGGTATGGCCCTCGATCTGGCCGGCAATGGCCTTGAGGCGGTGCAGATCTTCCTCGGTGCCGTTGCCTTCGACGATGCGGGTCAGCACGCGGTACATCCAGCCGGTGCCTTCGCGGCACGGCGTGCACTGGCCGCAGGATTCAGCCTTGTAGAAGCGCGAGATGCGATGACAGACGCGGACCATGCAGGTGGTCTCGTCCATCACGATCACTGCACCGGAGCCCAGGCCCGACCCTGCCTTCTGCAGGCAGTCGTAGTCCATGGTGCTTTCGAGCATGATGTCGGCCGGCAACACCTTCATCGACGAGCCGCCCGGGATCACCGCCTTCAGCTTGTGGCCGTTGCGCACGCCGCCGGCCAGTTCAAGCAGATCCTTGAACGAGGTGCCGAGGCGGATCTCGTAATTGCCCGGCCGATTCACGTGACCGGAGACCGAGAAGATCTTCGGGCCGCCATTGTTCGGCTTGCCCAGGTTGAGGAACCAGTCGGCGCCGTTGCGCAGGATCGCCGGCACCGAAGCGTAGGTTTCGGTGTTGTTGATCGTGGTCGGCTTGCCGTACAGGCCGTAGTTGGCCGGGAACGGCGGCTTGAAGCGCGGCTGGCCCTTCTTGCCTTCGAGCGATTCCATCAGCGCCGTCTCTTCGCCGCAGATGTAGGCGCCCGCACCCAGCGCCGCGTAGATGTCCACATCGATGCCGCTGCCCTGCACGTTCTTGCCGAGCAGGCCGGCCGCGTACGCCTCTTTCAACGCCGCTTCGAAATGCTCGTACGGTTCGTGGTGGAATTCGCCGCGCAAGTAGTTGTAGGCCACGGAGGAGCCGGTGCAGTAGCACGCGATTGCCAGGCCTTCGATCACCGCATGCGGGTTGTAACGCAGGATGTCGCGATCCTTGGCCGTGCCCGGCTCGGATTCATCCGAGTTGCACAGGATGTATTTCTGCATGTCGCCCTTCGGCATGAAGGACCACTTCAGGCCGGTGGGGAAGCCCGCGCCGCCACGGCCGCGCAGGCTGCTCTTCTTGATTTCCTCGACCAGCGAGGCGGGGTCGGGCTTTTCGGCGAGGATTTTCTTCCAGGCCTTGTAGCCGTCGACCTTCTCGTAGCTGTCCATCGACCACGGCGTATCGAAGTGCAGCGTGGTGTAGACGACCTGATGGTCCTGGGGGGCGGGTCCGACGGCCATCAGTGGTTGCCCTCGGCGTCGTGGCCGTGCGCGGGGCCGTCCATGCTCAAGCCGTCGAGGATCGCGTCGAGTTTCTCGACTGTCAGGTGCTCGTGGTAATGCCCGTTCACCGTTGCCGCCGGTGCGTACACGCAAGCGGCGATGCACTCTTCTTCCTGCTTCAGGTAGACACGACCATCGGGTGTGCTCTCGCCCAGCTTGATGCCGAGCTTCTTCTCGCAATGGCGCACCAGGCCCTCGGCACCATTGAGCCAGCACGAAATATTGGTGCAGATCGCCACGTTGTTGCGGCCGACCGGCTTCGTCTCCAGCATCGAGTAGAAGCTGGCCACTTCGTATGCCCAGATCGAGGGCACGTCGAGGTACTTCGCCACCGCCGTGATCAACTCGTCGGTGAGGAACCCCCGGTTCTGCTCCTGCGCGCCAAACAACGCCTGGATCAGCGCCGAGCGCTTGCGATCCGGCGGAAACTTGGCCACCCATTCATCGATGTGATGACGGGTGTGATCGGTGAGTACGACGAGTGGATCGACGTTCCTGACCTGTTCGAAATGTCCAGTGGCTTTCATGCTTTGAACTCCGGGATTCGGGATTCGGGATTCGGGATTTGCAAAAGCCCCATCCCGCTGCCGACGAACCTCGATTCGGTGTGAAATTTGCGGCGGTAACAACTGTTGGAATTCGAAACCTGAAGCACCGGGCCGCCGCACGCTGTCCTGTCGAATCCCGAATCCCAGATGCCGAATCCCGTGTTCATCGATCCACTTCGCCGAACACGAGGTCATAAGTACCGATCATGGCCACCACGTCGGCGAGCATGTGGCCGCGCACGATGGTGTCCATGGATGACAGGTGGGCAAAGCCCGGGGCGCGCAGGTGCACGCGGAACGGCTTGTTGGCGCCATCGGAAACCAGGTAGCAGCCAAACTCGCCCTTGGGCGCCTCGACCGCCGCGTAGGTTTCGCCGGCCGGCACGCAGTAGCCTTCGGTGAACAGCTTGAAGTGATGGATCAGGGCTTCCATGTCCTCCTTCATCTCGACCCGCGACGGCGGGGCGACCTTGAAGTTCTTGACCATCACCGGGCCGGGGTTGGCTTTCAGCCACTTCACGCACTGCTGGATGATCCGGTTGGACTGGCGCATCTCTTCGACACGTACCAGGTAGCGGTCGTAGCAGTCGCCGTTTACGCCGACCGGGATGTCGAAATCCATCTCGGCGTACTTCGCGTAAGGCTGCTTCTTGCGCAGGTCCCAGGCGACGCCCGAACCACGCAGCATCGCACCGGTCATGCTCCATTGCTGGGCCAGCTCCGGGCTGATCACGCCAATGCCGACGGTGCGCTGCTTCCAGATACGGTTGGTGGTGAGCAGCTCCTCGTATTCGTCCACCTTGGTCGGGAAGTCATTGGTGAATGCTTCCAGGTAGTCGAGCATCGAGCCTTCGCGCCAGGCGTTGATGCGCTTGAGGTCAGCCCCCTTGTGCCAGGGCGACTCGCGATACTTCGACATCTGCTCGGGCAGGTCGCGGTAGACGCCGCCGGGACGATAGTACGTGGCGTGCATGCGCGCGCCCGACACCGCCTCATAGACGTCCATCAGTTCTTCGCGTTCGCGGAATGCGTAGAGGATCACCGCCATCGCACCCAGGTCGAGCGCGTTCGAGCCGATCCACATCAGGTGGTTCAGGATGCGGGTGATCTCGTCGAACATGGTGCGGATGTACTGCGCACGCTCCGGCGGCGCGATCCCCAGCAGGTTCTCGATCGCCTTCACGTAGGCGTGCTCGTTGCACATCATCGAGACGTAGTCGAGCCGGTCCATGTAACCGATGGACTGGTTGAACGGCTTGGACTCGGCCAGCTTCTCGGTGCCACGGTGCAACAGGCCCACGTGCGGATCGGCACGGACGATGGTCTCGCCGTCCATCTCCATCACCAGACGCAGCACACCGTGCGCGGCCGGGTGCTGGGGGCCGAAGTTCATCGTGTAATTGCGGATTTCCTGCATGCTCAATTCTCCCGCCACTGATCGGCGGCCTCGGCCCTGGCCTGCACCAGGTCGGCATCATTGCGGATGGTGCGCGGCACCAGTACGCGCGGCTCGATCGATACGGGCTCATAGATCACCCGTTTCTGTTCGGGGTCGTAACGCACCTCGACATTGCCGATCAGCGGGAAGTCCTTGCGGAACGGATGGCCGACGAAACCGTAGTCGGTAAGGATGCGGCGCAGGTCGGGGTGGCCATCGAAGATGATGCCGTACAGGTCGAACGTCTCGCGCTCGAACCAGTTCACGCCCGGCCACACCAGGGTCAGCGACGGGAGCATCGGCAGGCTGTCGTCCTCGCAGAACACGCGCAGGCGCAGGCGCCGATTGTGCTCGATCGACAGCAACTGGATCACGGCGGCATAGCGGCGCGGCTGGTTCTCTCCGGTGCCACGCGGACGATCCTGCCAGTCGAAGCGACCTTGCGCCTGACCTTCCACGCCGCGCGAGAAGCCGGTACCGGAAACGGTCTCGGTATCCCATTCGGTCTGGCCGTAGCCGAGATAGTCGATGCCGCACAGGTCGATCAGTTCGCTGAAACGGAACGCGGGCTCGTCGCGCAGTGCCGTGGCCACCGCGACCAGGTCGGCGCCAGCGAGTTCGGCCGTGGTTTCGTTGCGCACCGTGCTGATGGTCAGCGTGTCGCCGAATCGCGCAGCAAGCTGCCCGGCCAGCGAGGTCTTTGGGGTGTCAGTCATGAGCTGCGCCTCAGGAACGCGCGATGGTGCTGGTGCGGCGGATTTTCTTCTGCAACTGCAGGATGCCGTGGATCAACGCCTCGGCCGTGGGCGGGCAGCCCGGCACGTAGATGTCGACCGGCACGATGCGATCGCAACCGCGCACCACCGAATAGGAATAGTGGTAATAACCACCGCCGTTGGCGCAGCTGCCCATCGAGATCACCCACTTCGGCTCGGGCATCTGGTCGTAGACCTTGCGCAGCGCCGGGGCCATCTTGTTGACCAGGGTGCCAGCCACGATCATCACGTCGGACTGGCGCGGGCTGGGGCGGAAGATCACGCCGTAACGATCGAGATCCAGACGTGACATGCCGGCATGCATCATCTCGACCGCGCAGCAGGCAAGACCGAAAGTCATCGGCCACATCGAACCGGTACGCGCCCAGTTCATCAGGGCATCGATGCTGGTGGTGGCGAAGCCGCGCTGCACGACCGGGTTGTCGCCGGCCGGGCGCAGGATGTCGTCGACCAGGTCCAGCGGCTGCGGGTTGTGCATCACCCGACTGACGGAATCCATCACTCCCATTCGAGTGCTCCCTTCTTCCACACGTAGGCGAAACCGACCACCAGCAACAGCAGGAACAGACCCATCTCGATCATCGCGATCATGCCGATCTGCTGGAACACCACCGCCCACGGAAACAGGAAGGCGATTTCAAGATCGAAGATGATGAACAGGATGGCGAGCAGGTAATAACGCACGTCGAAGCGCATGCGGGCATCCTCGAATGCCTCGAAGCCGCACTCGTAGGGCGCAAGTTTTTCCGCTTCGGGGCGGCGCGGGCCGGCCAGCAGACCGAGCGCCAGCAGCACCAGGCCAAGGCCGGCGGCAACGCCAATGAACAACAGGACAGGCCAGTATTCGGCAAGCACGATGCAACTTACCTCCGCGCCAGCAGGCGCATCAGTGACCGCGGGGACTCGATCCGGAACTCACGGTCGCAATTTCGATTCGACAGGCCGATCCGGCCCTGGGCAGCTCGGCCACGCCTGCGGAGGGGGCCGCGGGCATCCGACGTTTCGCGACATGAGCCCGCGAATCTCGCCATTGTATCAGTGCGCATGGGCACAACAAGCCTTGACGACCACCGAGATGCACATTAACGCCACGTTGCACGCCATCGGCGTGACGTGCGGTCACATGGTGTGGGTGGGTCGCTCGGAGTTCAGCGTGCCGGCCAGGATGTTCTCGATGCGGCTGCGCGCCGCCTCGGCATCGCCGGATTCGTTGAAATGGATGCCGATGCCGGCGGTGCGATTGCCTTGCGCACCCACCGGACTGATCCAGACCACCTTGCCGACCACCGACAACCGCTCGGTTTCCTCGGCCAGGGTTACCAGCAGCACCACTTCGTCGCCCAGTGAATAGGGCTGCGCCGTGGCGGCAAACAGGCCGCCGTGCTTGAGGAACGGCATGTACGCGTTGTACAGCGAGGCCGCATCCTTGATTTTCAGTGAAATGATGCCCTGACGGGCGGCCATGGAATTCATGCTGGACTCCTGCCGGACGCTGGAACCGCCGGTCGATGGACTGGATCTTAGATGATGTGATGTCCGGCCTGCATCATGGCGTGCGCATTCGCGCTACCGCGTTCACGCTACGCCCGGCTGGTCGGTCAGCAGCGACTGCCGTTCGCTGGCGAGATTGTTCCACGAGACCGGCGGCGTCCACCCGGCGACCCACGCCGGCACCGCCTCGGCGGGCATCGGTCGCGAAATCGAAAACCCTTGCAATTGGTGACAACCGAGCGAAGCCAGCATGTCGCCCTGTTCTGCCGTTTCAACGCCCTCGGCAATCACTGCCTTGGCCAGCATCCGTGCCGTGGTGATCACGCCCGCCGCGATGGCCATGTTGCGCTCGTCGCTGAGGATGTCGCGCACGAAACTCTGGTCGAGCTTGATGTGTTCGATGTCCAGGTGCTGGATGTGGCTGAGCGAGGCACTGCCGGTGCCGAAATCGTCGAGCCCCACGCGGATGCCGCGATGCCGACATTCCTCGATGACCAGCTTGGCGCGGGCGTGATCCATCGACGGCCCGGTTTCGGTCACCTCGATGCCGAAGCCCACGTCCATCACGTCCGGATAATTCTCCAGCACCGCATCGATGTCGGTGAAGAACGCGGGATGCAGCAGGTGGCGGGTGCTGATGTTGATCGACACCGGGATCGAGATGCCGCTTTTCATCCACGACTGGCAACAGCGCAAGGCCTCGTCCAGCACGTAGCGACCGATCGGTCGCGCCAGTTGCGGGTCGTCCAGCACGTGCATGAAATCCGCTGGCTGCACCAGCTCCTGCCCGACGTCGCACAGGCGCAGCAACGCCTCCATCCCGGCCACGCCGTGCAGCCCCGGCAGGCCGTCGATATACACGATCGGCTGGAACAGCAGTTGCAGTTTCGACTGCTGCAACGCCTGGGCGATCCGCTCGCGCATCACCTGCTGGCGCATCTGCTCCAGTTCCATCACCGGCTCATACAGCGAGCCGCGATCCTTGCCTTCCTCCTTCGCTGCATACATGGCCAGGTCGGCATGGCGAACCAGGCCTTCACCCTCGGAGCTGTCCAGCGGGAACAATGTCCAGCCCACGCTGGCTGACAGGTACAGCTGCTCACCCATCAGATTGAACGGCGCGCGCAACGCCTGCAGGATGCAGCGACTGATGACATCGAGTTGCTCTTTGCTGTCGAGCCCCGGAATCAGCAAGGCGAACTCGTCGCCGCCGAAACGTGCCAGCACGTCGGCCTCGCGCAGCATCCCGCGGATTCGCGCCGATGCCTCGGCCAGCACGCGGTCGCCACCATCGTGACCGATCGTGTCGTTGACGCTCTTGAAACGATCAAGATCAAGCACGCCCACCGCCAGCAGCGAACGCTGGCTGACCGCCTGCGTCCGCGCCTGCTCCAGCAGTTTGAACAGGAGCCTCCGGTTGGGCAGATCGGTAACCACGTCATAGAAGGCCAGCCGCTCGACCCTCGCCTCGTGCCTTTTTTGTTCGGTGATGTCGCGCTGATGCCACAACTCTCCCTGTGGCACGCCATCAATCCTGATCGGCGTGAAGTCGCGCAGAAACACGCGCCCGTCTTTCATCGCCACTTCTTCGCCGCTGACCACCTCGTCGCCGGCCAGGATGGCGTGGATTCGTTCCCACTCCTGCGTCGGGCTGCGGTAGGCCGGCTTCAACCGTGCATACACCTCCTCGGCGGGCAGGTTCTCCAACTGCGCCGGGGTCTCAGGCAAACCGAACAGCTTGCAGAACGCCTCGTTGGCGAATCTCACGCGCTGGTCGGCGGAGATCACCAGGATGCCGGCATATTGCTCCGCCAGGATGGTGCGGAAATGCAGCAGATTGAAGCAAAGCTCGCGCTCGGCAGCCAGTCGGGCGACCCGTGCACGCTGCATCTGGATGCCGAGGCCCAGCTCGACCGCCATCTCCGAAAAGATCCGCACCTCGGCCGGGCCGAACGCATCGATCGTGGCCGCACCGATGACCATCGCGCCGATGGTCGTCTCGTCCACCTGCAATGGCAGCACCAGTGCCTCCGACACACGGACCGAGGCTGCGGCAGACGGTCGAACACGCCCGACCCGGGCCTGCCCCGTGGCCATGGCCTGCGCCACGGCGTCACCGGCATGCGCGGCATCATCGAGGCGCAGCCCGGCGTCAGGGCCGTCCCTGCCGACAGCCGCCTGTTCGCACCACCGCAGAAAGCGTCCGTCGTCACCCTCCAGCAGGCCGATCCGCGCCAGCGGGTAACCGCCGACGTCGCGGGTCACGCGACATGCCTCGGCCAGCAGGTCCGGCTCGTCCACCCGTCGGGTGACCAGCTTGATCATTTCGCTGAGCAGGCGCAGCGCGCACCGCTGACGCGCCTCGTCCTGCACCGATTGCTGCAGTTGAATGCGCTGGGCATGCGCTTCCAGGCCCAGGCCGATACTTGCCGCCGCCTGGCTCAGCAGGTCGAGGACACGTTCGGTGAAGAAATCGGCATGGGAAGACCGTATCACCAGCGCGGCGCAAACCTCGCCGAACTTCAGCACCGGCACCGCGACCGAAGCGGCTACGTCGTGCCTGGCGTAAGCCGGCCACAATGCCTTCAACCCCTCGGTGTGTCTTATGTCGGCCTCCACCTGCGGTTCGCCGCGCCAGAATGCGGGCCCCGCCATCGAAAACGGGATGCGCTCGGGGTAGATGTCATCCATCCCTGCCGCCACCCTGACCGGCGCGATTCGCCGCAGCCAGCCACTGCCTTGATCCAGCTCGCCCACCAGCACCAGCCGGGCACCAATCCGTCGTTCAAGCACCTCGATCACGGCTTCGTAGAGCACCGGCGGCTCGAGTGAGCGCACCAGGAGTTGCCCGATCTCGGACAGCGCCGCATAGAAACTCTCGCTGGACGCCATCACGTCGACCGCGCCAACCTGCATCGAGTTCTGATCCGCATTGCGCATTCGCATGGCCAGCAGTGGACGTGAGTCGTCACCACATCTTTATGGCGAACCCGACCCGATTGCCGCTCATATCGACCGGCATGTCTGACGCGGACCGCCCATGGAATTGCCGTAACCATCGCCCCTTGCGCCAAGCTAGCCCGGTCGGGTGACCCGCGCAAGGCCCGCGTCGATGCTCACGGGCTGCCTGCGATGGCTATGGCAGCTCGTGCCAGCCCCAGCGATCGAAAATCCACAACGCCGGCAGCACCGACGCCAGCCTGACGAATCGCGCGCCACCGGCACCCTGCTCCGGCAGCAGCCGAAAATGGCCATCCGGCGCCTGCTGCAACGGCGCATCGCGCCAGCGCCAGGTTTTCACGCCAGTGGAGTCGATCACGCTCAGGCGCAGCCAGGGCCGCAACCAGGCCGGAGGCCGCCACGGCAAGGCCGTGCTGGTTCCGGCCGGCGCGGTCGGCGTGATGACCTCGTAGCGCTCGG
>SMEK01000542.1_pt1 | contig 13701 bp, 13 predicted proteins | sample 2456371 | NCBI WGS metagenome assembly SMEK01 (sample SAMN10132590, study PRJNA489261) | soil metagenome | isolation source: day1 antibiotic-loamy sand soil ammended with composted manure from dairy... | place: USA | collected 2015-04-01
CTAATGGGAAATGGAACAAAATGATGAGCCAGAAAAAGATTGGGTACACTTCGTGGAATGACAATTTCCCTGCGGACAAACTACCTGAAATCTTCAGAATCAAGGATCCTGAAAAGGCCGTTGGGAAATATGTGTTTGAGCCTAGTAATGGCTATGTTTCGATCGAGGCTGAGCATTACTTTAAGTTGAAAGACGCCAAAAAGGCGCAATGGACCGTTATCCCTCATGTAGGTCGAACACTAAGTGGAATGGCGGTAATGCCTTATTCCCAATCGGCTGAAGGAGCTTCTATTTCCTATAAAATGAAGCTGCCGAGTGATGTGAAGAAAGTGACAGTACATGTGGTTGTAAAATCAACATTGGCTTTCGCTAATTTAGACGGTCATAGGTACACAGTTGGATTTGAAAAGGGGGGCATTAAGACGGTCAACTTCAATTCTGACTTGAACGAAGACCCTGAAAACATTTATACCAAATTCTACCCTACTGTAGCACGCCGTGTAGTGGAGAAAAAAATAGAGCTAGAGGTACCCACCTCATCTGATGGTACGCAGATATTGACTTTGTCACCATTAGATCCAGGGATTGTTTTCGAAAAAATTGTTGTTGATTTTGGCGGGTATAAGCCTTCCTATTTATTTATGAATGAATCTCCTAATAATAGAGATGTAAAGAAGTAAGGGAAAGAATATCTTGTTCTGGGCTTTCTTGCAAAGCCTAGAACAAGATAACCTTTCATATCATAGTTCCCTTATTTTAAGAAATCAAGCATGTTGTGTTGGAGTCGTCAGACACAATATCTACCAACGCTATTTTCGATATCAAGTATTTCCTGCCAGATTTTATTTCCTCACAGACTATTCTAGTCCTTCTCTTGCTTTCTGCTTTGAATATTCTTTTGTTCAATCTAAAGACAACTCCGAGATTTACTTCTCCCAAATGTACAAGACCTGTTTGTTCATCATATTTTCGTAGCGCTTCACTCAAGCGATGGTCGGCACTACTCGTGGCTTTTGGGTTCTTCATATGATGAGATAAGGGATCGAGTATGTCTTTCGGAAAGACCAAGTCACTGAGCATGGGAAGCATGAGCTGCAGAAAGTGGGACCTCCATTCTTTGCCATGAGGCAATGCTGCACGTGAATGTGACTTGTAAGTCACAAGATGCGCAACCTCATGAATGTAAGTCACCAAAAAAGCGTATGGATTTAAGTCGCCATTTACAGTAATGCTATGTTCACCCGAACGCGGGTTATACCTATAGTCGCCATATTTTGAGCTTCTGCTTCTCGTAACCTTAAAGTTGAATCGATGTTCAGCCCATAGGTCATATGCATAATGAATTGCATTCTGAGGTAAATGGTTTTCTAATAGGTTATAAAGATTTCTGTCTGCCATCAGTTGCCTAGTCTGTATAGGGATGTTTCCAAATATCATAAAAAAAGGGCTTTAGATTCTAAAGCCCTTTCAAATAATTGCACTTGGAAGATTATAAGACTTCTGTAGTATCAGAATCGGTAGCTTCGTCTATACTTTCTTCCATTTCCTGACCAGCATCTTCTAAATCTTCTTCAACTTGATTCAATTCCTCGTCCAATTCATCAGCTGCATCGTTCATGTCTTGCTCGATGGCGCTGGTGTCTTCTTGTGCACCTTGTTTGGTGTTGTCGCAAGCGGTGAATGTTAATAAAAACCCACTAATTAAAAATAACGCAAATAATTTTTTCATAGTAATATGATTTTGATTGAAGGATCAAATATATATATTATTGAAACTCCATCAAATTGCTAATAACTATTTTTAATTACATTGCTCATTCCACAGGACAATTCTAATGCTATCTATAATTTTAATGCGTCTAAAGTTAGCTTATTTAGATAAAATAACTTATTTCTTCCTGAAAAACAGTCTGATAGGAACTCCGGTAAAATCGAAGTGCTCCCTGATTTTATTTTCTAAATAGCGTTCATATGGAGGCTTTATATATTGAGGCAAATTGCAGAAAAATGCAAATGTGGGCGTGTACAAGGGAAGCTGTGTAATGTATTTTATTTTGATATATTTCCCTTTAAATGCCGGTGGGGGATAGTTTTCTATCTCTGGCAATAGCTTTTCATTTAGGGCAGAAGTAGGAATTCTCTTTTGCCTATTTTCATACACTTCTACTGCTTTCTCAATTGCTTGAAATATCCGCTGCTTTTTTACAACCGAGGTAAAAATTATAGGAATATAATCTTGCAGAGGCAAACGTTCCTGAATGGTAGCTCTAAATTTATTGACGGTATTGGTGTCTTTTTCCACCAAGTCCCATTTATTTACCATGATCACAATTCCCTTGTTATGCTTAACCGCTAGGCCTATGATGTTCACGTCTTGGGCCTCGATACCTCTTTCTGCATCGATCATCACAATACACACATCACTTTCCTGAAGGGCTTGAATTGATCTTAAAACGGAATAGAACTCGATGTCCTCTTTGACTTTAGACTTCTTTCTCAATCCGGCGGTATCTGTCAATATAAAATCCTTGCCAAATAGCTTGTAGCGCGTATTGATAGCGTCCCTCGTGGTGCCTGCAATGTCAGTTACGATACTGCGCTCTTTGCCTAAGAGCACATTCAAAAACGAGGACTTGCCGACATTGGGTCTGCCTAAAATGGCTATGCGTGGTATGCCTTCCTCTGGGTTCTCTTCATCATCATGTTCGAAGTGTTTCACCACCTCGTCAAGCAATTCACCTGTACCAGAACCGTTAGAAGAAGAAATCGGGTACACTTCCCCTAGCCCCAGCTTATAAAACTCCCCAATTGCATAGGCTTTCTCTGTGGTATCCGCTTTGTTCGCTACGATGAAAAGTGGTTTTTTGGTTCCTCTGATCACTTTGGCAAACTCTTCGTCAAGTCCTGTGAGGCCGGTAGTACAATCTACCATAAATAGTATGACAGAAGCTTCGTCTAGTGCCAGTTCGACTTGATCGCGGATAGCTTCTTCAAATATATCATCCGAACCAGTCACATAACCACCTGTGTCGATAACGGTAAAATTTTTGCCTACCCACTCTCCATATCCATAATGTCTGTCGCGCGTCACGCCACTTTGGTTGTCCATGATAGCTTTTCGCTGCTCGATAAGCCGGTTAAAAAGTGTAGACTTACCAACATTCGGCCTCCCCACAATCGCTAAAATATTTGCCATTATATATTGTTATTTTTAATTGCTGATTCTAAATTGGTTATAACACCTGGTTTTCTGCTTTAAATCAAGTGTTCAAAGATTATTGTTTATATCCAAACCGGTTTAAGTGGATCTCTTTCTTTCTCCACTCTTCTGCCACCTTCACATAAGTCTCTAGGAAAATCTGTTTTCCAAAGAATGCCTCCATGGTCTCTCGGGCCTCAATTCCAACCTTTTTTAAAGCTTTGCCCTCCTTGCCAATAATTATGCCTTTTTGGCTTTTCCTCTCCACATATATTTCTGCCCTAATCCTTATGATATCTTCTTCTTCTTTAAACGCTTCTACCACAACCTCGGTACTGTAGGGAACTTCCTTCTTATAGTTTTGGAATATCTTCTCCCTAATGATCTCTGCAGCAAAGAAGCGCTCCGACTTATCAGTTAGTTGATCTTTTGGGAAATAGGGTGGATGCTCCGGCAAGTGTTCGATTATTTTATCAAATACATCTGAGATGCCTAAGCCTTCCAAAGCGGATATTGGAATTATCTCTTTCACGTTCACCAATTCCTTCCAGTAAGCTATTTTGTCCACCACTTGGGTACCCTTGGCCTGGTCTATTTTGTTGAGGAGCATAATAATAGGTACGTCCGTTTTTTCAACTCGGGACAATATCTCATTTTCCTCATGTTTTTCATAAATATCTGTTACTAGCAGAATGACATCCGCATCTTCAAGAGAGGAATTTACAAAGCGCATCATAGATCGGTGCAGCTCATATTGAGGTGCGATGATCCCAGGCGTATCAGAATACACAATCTGGAAATCCTCCCCTGAAATAATACCAAAGATCCTATGTCTTGTAGTCTGAGCCTTGGAAGTAATGATAGACAATCTCTCACCTACCATTTGATTCATAAGGGTAGATTTGCCCACATTGGGTTTGCCTATTATGCTCACAAAGCCTGCTTTATGCGGTTTTTCGCTCATTTCTAAAATTAATTCACAAAGATACTTGATTTTCAGAAATAGACGCCATACTTTTGTAGTCCGTTTAGCAAAAGAGCTAAACACAGTTCTAAAGAAGGAACTTATTTTTGATTTTGTTGTTGTTTAGAATGTGTGTCAGTTAAAGAGACAGACATGTTTCTTGGAGAATGAGAATTAATTAAACAACGATATAACGAGGGATGGAGCAGCCCATACGGGCAAGTTGGTAGCTCGGGCGTACCTCAGGTCACAGGTTTGAGTCCATTCCTATTGAGAATGAAAATTTAAGTAATATAATAAAGATATATCGCGGGATGGAGCAGTTGGTAGCTCGTCGGGCTCATAACCCGAAGGTCACAGGTTCGAGTCCTGTTCCCGCTACTACAGAGGCCTAGGTTGAAAGACTTAGGCCTTTTTATTTTGTGCCATCCAGATTTCCAGCTATGCACTATGTCTACGTTCTTTATTCCTTTAAGGACCAGAGGCTGTATAAAGGCAGCACATCGGATATCTCCAAGCGCCTCCTGCGGCACAACCGGGGCGGCAACAAGTCCACTGCGTATAGGAGGCCATTTGTTCTTGTCCATGTTGAGGCTTTTGCCGACCGATCCACTGCCCTTTCGAGGGAGTCCTTCCTCAAGACGCGGGAAGGCGGTAGCAAGCTCAAGGCTTTTTTGCATGGCCAAGGGATACTTGACACTGACGGCAGGCTGGCTTTGGTAGGCGAATAGCTCGGGCGTGCGCCCGCTACTATAGAGGCTCACATCAACGAAATCCTACGATTGATCAACGTGCTTACCAGATCGTAGAGCCCTCTGGGGTGCATGGTCCTCCAATTGTTGATTTCTAGAGTGCCCCCAAAGTTGATGTAGGAGTCGATATTGTATTTTTTCCATTCATCCTGGACAAAATAACGAAAATTGAGGGCCGCTATCCAGCCGTCTTCCACTTCTTCAAACCACTCTTCGTAGTAGCAATCATCAGAGCCATGAAAGTTAAGCACATTCTCGCCGATAAGAATGAACTTGTTCAGCCCCTCACCTATCATATGTTCGATTATGTTGCGTTTGAGGTGCATGATATCATTGTAAAGGGCGTCGTTCCACTCCCCGATCAATTCTATTACAGCAAAACCTATGTCATATTCTGCATAAAGGATTTTGATGTAAAGCGTCTCGGATCCCATATAGTCCCAAGCAGGATCGATATAGTAGTTGTAAATGGTGTCGGAGTAGAGGTCCATATTATACTCCTTGCCATAATAGGGCGAGCGTTCGTCTTCAGAAACGTTGTAATATTTATACCAGTTATAAAATGGTTCAATTTCGTGCATTGCGATAAGTATCTATAGCTTTTCTGACCGATCCGTGTTGCTCTAGTAGCTGTGCGGCTTCAGTTTGTTCGATAGATAACTCCTCCATGATCATTCTTGTTCCACGGTCTACCAATTTGTTGTTGCTCAATTGCATGTCCACCATTTTGTTGCCTTTCACCCTTCCTAGCTGAATCATGACCGTAGTGGAAATCATGTTAAGGACAAGCTTTTGAGCAGTGCCTGCTTTCATTCGGGTACTTCCGGTGACAAACTCAGGGCCTACCACGACCGCTATGGGAAACTCCACCGCTGCAGCAAGCGGCGATCCGGCGTTACAGGTAATGCATCCTGTAAGCAGGCCATTTTCTCTAGCGGCCTTTACGCCTCCAATTACATAAGGCGTCTTGCCAGAAGCGGCAATGCCTACCACCACGTCATTGGTTGTAGGGTTGTAAGGTGCTAAGTCTTTCCAAGCCTGCTCCTCATCGTCTTCAGCAAATTCGACTGCTTTTCTTATGGCACTGTCACCACCGGCTATTAGTCCAATGACCATGTCATGAGGTACTCCAAATGTGGGAGGGCATTCGGACGCATCTACGATGCCGAGCCTTCCACTTGTACCTGCCCCAATGTAAAAAAGCCTTCCACCTTTTTCCATTTGGGGTACAATTGCCTCCACAAGCGACTCTATGGCAGCAATCTCCTTGGCAACGGCTGCGGGCACGGTGTGATCTTCTTGATTGATATAGGTTAGCAGTGACTTTACAGTCATTTGCTCCAGATTGTCATAGTGAGAAGTCGATTCAGTAGTATTCATAAATTGGATATTATTTCATAGAAGTTCCACTCCTTCCAATGGCACTCTGCTGATGGAACAGCGTAAGTCCAGCAATTGGGCTCTCCATAATATTTCTTAAGGTAACTCCTTTGTCATTCGCTACCTGCCTGAGCAGATTGCTATAGTAAAAAGCAATACTGCCCACAAAATGTACTTTGTGTTCATTTGCTCGTTCGTATTTTAAAATATGGCGATCGAAAAGTTCAGAGAAGCTATCATATACAAGCCGATAGATGAAGGGTTCTTTTAAATTGTGGTACAGAAACTGAGAAAACGAGGCCATATAGCGGTTGGGGAAGGGTTTCTTATAGACATGATCCATAACATCCTCCCTTGTAATATTGTATCTTTTGCTGAAGCGCTCCATGAGTTTTGGGGGCATCTCTTCATAAAGGTAAGCCGTTACAAGGTTCTTCCCAAGGACTGCTCCGCTTCCTTCATCTCCCAAAACAAATCCTAGATTGGGCCTACTGAAAGCGATTTTTTCACCATCATAAAAGCAAGTATTGGAGCCAGTGCCTAGTATGCCCACAATGCCTGCTTCCTTGTCGCATAAGGCACGAGCCGCAGCAAGCAGGTCGTTATTGATTGCGATACTAGCTTGGGGAAAAATGGCCGTCAAAGCGTGGTAAACAATCTCGATGTTGGCCGTTGTAGAGCAGCCTGCTCCATAGTAATGGACTTCTTCCACTTCTTCAAGCTGCGCTAAGTTGAGCTGCGGAAGAAGAAATTGTTGAATTTCGGTTGATATCTCTTGAGTGGTTTGATAAAAAGGGTTGAACCCTACCGTTTTGCCTTGAACAATGCTGTTTTGCTTGTCAATCAAGCGCCAGTCTGTTTTTGTAGAACCACTATCAGCAATCAATATCATGTTTTAATTGGTTTTCAATTTGCCCACTGGCTTGAATTTATCAAATACATTTGCATTATGAGGAGCGTCTTTTAAGGCGTAAGTAAGGTCTTGGCCAGCCCAGTGCTCATAATGTCTTCCATTTCTCCACAGCCTTGATTTGCCTACATCGTATATGATCCCCTCGTAAGCACACCATATTTCCTCTCTATCTTGTCCGTTTCTAAGTGCAAGTTGTGCCACTGTAAACTCCGGCAAGTCTGCCTTCATGTTAAATTATTTATGCATATCATGATTTCCAAATTTACTTATCTTATCTTCAAAATAGACCTATTCCCATAGGATTTTAAAAGTATCAGTTTAGATTGTCACGATTGAATAAAATTATTGGATTGTCAGAATACACTCCTTTAATAAGAATAGGCCTCCTTTTCCCAGTAGTTACTCTCCTTAAAACTTTAGTGTCAAATTGCTGTTTTATACTTTACATTAAATTTCAAGTGAAATGAAATCAATATGGAATGGCTCGGTAGGGTTTGGACTGGTGAATATTCCAGTAAAGCTGTATAGTGCCACCGAAGAAACTAAACTGGACCTGGATATGCTGGACAAAAATGATATGGGCAGAATCCGCTATAAGCGTGTTAACGAAAATACCGGAAAAGAGGTCGAGTGGGATGATATCGTAAAGGGGCATATGTGGGACGATCAGTATATTATCCTCACGGACGAAGATTTTGAAAAGGCCAGTGCAAAGAAGAGCAAAGTAGTGGAAATAACCGAGTTTGTTGACGAAGGAGACATTGCCAATATCCTATTTAAAAAGCCGTACTATTTAGAACCTGAAAAAGGGGGAACTAGGTCATATGCCTTGCTTCGAGATGCCCTAAAAAAAACCAAGAAGGTGGGTATTGCAACTTTCGTCCTTCGTCAAAAGGAGAACTTAGCAGTGGTAAGCGCTCAAGATAAAGTGTTGATGTTGCATGTGATTCGGTTTGCCCACGAAATTAGGAGTGCAGAAGACCTTAACCTGCCAGAAAATGCAGATATCAAACATAAGGAACTGGATATGGCCGTGAGCCTGATAGAACAGTATACCGATAAATTCGACCCTAAGGACTTTAAAGATGCCTATTACGAAACTTTGATGAAGATCATTGAGAATAAAGCAAAGGGAAAGAAAACCAAAGTCAGAAAACTGGAAGTGGCTCCTACGAAATCAGAGGATCTTATGGCACAATTAAAAGCCAGTCTAGAAAAGAAAAAAAGGAAAGCGTCTTGACCAAAGTGATACTTTCCTTATGAATAGACAAATTTCAAAGGACAAATACTAACGTTAATCCCTAGTAAAACTAATTTTGTCACCTATCTGTATGTTGTAACGATCGGTAAAGCCTCCAGCAACTTCTACTACATATTGGGCTTTTTGATAAGACGGAATGGGAGCTTCAGAATAGGGTGTGGTATACTTATACATTGTCAGGATTTCTCCATCTGAGTTGGCATACATAATATCCAATGTCATGATGGTATTTTTCATCCAAAAAGATTGCTCTCTTTCTTCATCAAAGATAAATAGCATGCCTAGTGAGTCTGCCATAGCACTTCTGTACATCAATCCCTGAGCCCGCTCTACGTCATTGTCAGCAATTTCAATGATGATGTGCTTTAGCGTATCTCCACTTTCTTGCTTCAGAAAGACGAGTTCTCCTTCTCTCACAAATTGTGGTTCATCTTTTACGGTTTCATATGCCGTTGTTGGTACCTGCTCTGGAGTGTTATCAGTCAGGTTGAGAATTAAGATTACTGTAAGTATCAACAAAATGAATCCAATTAAAGCGACCTTTTCTCTTTTCTTTAACTTAAACCCTTTTTTATTATCCTTCTTGTTTTTATTGGCTTTCTCTTTCAATTGACTAAGATTTAAAATTATCTATATCTACAGGCTGCCCCCCATTTAAGAGAAACAGGGCAGTTCGGAGTTACCTCTTTACCGGTATTGATATACAAATATAAATGTACTTCTTTTAATGTAAAACTTCTGTCAATATAGAGAGAGATTTAACATCTCCAAAAGAGGGGAGATGTAGGCGATAGAATTGAACCAGCAGTAAGACCAATTCTCTCCTAATCTTTCCATTGGAAGGCGAAGCCTCCTCATAAGAAGAGGCGATAAGTTTGTCAAGCGTTTCCTTTTCTAATTGAGCCAGTTGCGTATGGTTGGCATGGATATGCACTTGCTCGAACACCTCATCAGCCGAAAGAATAGAAAATCCCAAGTAGGTGCTCAGGCGACATAGGAACTGGATGTGAAAGCTCTCAAAACCATGTTCCATCTTGTCTAAGGTCATCAAAGACTCAGCAATAAAAGAAAATAGCGCTCTGTCTTCGGCCTCCTCTTTTAACGCTTTGCTGAGAATCTCTGTAATGAACATCGCCAGTGTTGATTTTAGGATGTCGAAGGGAATAGAAGTGTAGTGGGACGAGCACTTGACTTCAGAAAGTCTATTGATATCCCCATGTGGTTTTTTATATACCACAAGATCAAGTTGGGTAAGGGGTTGATATAACGCAATCTTATGCTTTGATTTTGACGAACGAACACCATTTACGATATAGGTTTGCAAACCGAAATCAGCCGTGTAAATTTTGGTGATAATGGAAGTTTCTTTGTATTTAATAAAGTTAAGGACTATCCCTTTAGTTTTATGAAGCATGGCTATTGTATAATGGCTAACTTCCCTACGAAGTTTTCAGTTCCGTCTTGAGAGGCACTAAAGACAAGATATACGCCCGTGCTTGCTCGTTTGCCAGATAAGGTGTTGCCATCCCAAGTTGCGGTTCCTCCCAACGATCTGATTTCCCTTATAAGATTTCCGGTGGCATCAGTTATCTTGACGGTGGCATTTTCTACTAATCCCGAAATCCCAATTTGTCCATTATAGCCTGGCCTTACTGGATTTGGGAATATCTTGACGTTCTGGTGGGATGAGGAACCTTCAGATGTGCGACTTCTAAATGATACTAGGCCTTTTGCAGTAGCGATAAAAACTTCACCATTGATAGGGTTGATCTCAATATCCAAAATGATGTTTGACAATAAAGGGCTGTTGCTTTCCGTAAAATGCGCCAATAGCACATCACCATCCTCTCCAAAAACCCATAACCCGTCTTTTGTCCCTATCCACTTCCTGTTCGCTCCGTCTACTTTCAACACATCGATTTTCTCATCCCTGAACAAGGCTTGATTTTGATAAATGGGTACTATAGAGCGCGCATTACCTTCTAATGCTTCCCATGGGTTGGGAATAAAAGCAATGCCATTAGATGTTCCATACCATATCATTTCATTCTTATCTCTTGCCAGATCTGCAATTTTTCCTCCGATGAGGTTGTTGTTATTATAGTTTAAAATTTGGGTGTCATTTGTAAAGCGATCGGCCACCAAAATATGATCAGGGGACCGCAGCCACAACCTTTGAAAATCCGAAGTCATTATTTCAGTCATGGCGCTCCCTCCCCCCAAAGGGCGAAAAGCCCATTCACTTTTAGCCTCATCGAAAGCATATAACTGATTGTAAGCGTTATAAGTATTGAAAAGCACTTTCCCGTCAAGGTCGGTTGCCATTGCCGTTATCTTTTCGTCGGCAAAAGGTAGATTGACATTCAAAAATGTAACTTCACCATTGGAATGCCACTCCATAACCTCACCCCCAAACGTGCCCAAATAAAGCACATCTCTGGCTGAACTATACGCCATACCCGCTATGTCAGTTATTCCTACTAGGCTTGCAGTATTATCTTCTGGAAAATTTTCCCATCTGCCCATATTGAATACAGAGAAAGCTGCGGGCGTATCGACAGGTTGCATCTGATCGTTGTAACCTTTTGTCCAGGCCACAATCTTGTTGTCAAAATAATATAGCCTATCAATGCGATCCAAAAGCGGGCCATTGGGGTGAAAGTGCTCAAATGAACCATTGTAGTTTATTATAACGAGGCCTTGTTGCAGGTCTGCGATAAATATACGGCCTTCTTGGTCCACCAGCATGTCTGAAGGAGATCTGATTGCGGCATTTTCGATGGAAGTAATTTCAAGGCTTGAGTTAAGTTGAAGGATTTTTTCTTGACTCAGAATATAAAGGTACGAGCTGGAAGGATACAGATTTCGTATATTATGGGAGGGTAAGCTTACCTCTGTCCATTCATAACCATTATACTGGAAGAGCCCTTGGTCTTCTATGCTCACATATAAATTTTCAGAGAATGTTGTTGCCAACTTAGCTGGACCAGTTGATCCTTTTGGACTGAACCTGCGCCAATTGTTAAAGTCCATGAGATTATTGGTAGGAGCAGTGGAAGAAGCGATTGGTCCTTCTTGCGTAGCAAGGAAAATGCTATCGTTGTAGACAGTTCCCGATAAAACTGGAAGAACACTGCCGTTTGTCCCTATTTTACTGTAACTCTCCTTGATTTCTTTCTTTATATAATCCAGTGCCACAAGGCCAAAACCTGTACATAAATAGGCAAAATCGTTATGAAAAAATATATGATTGATCGATTTATTAGATGCAATAGCGGCATGCTTTATCGTAGAAATGCCCGTTAGCCGGTTGTCTTCTAAAAGGTCTATTTGTCCGCTCTCATACCCGATAACGAGGACTTTCCCGTCGGGTGTTTCCGCCATTGCTGTAATGCCCACATCGGTAAGGCCATCATTTTTGGTAAGCTTATTGAGGCTATTGTCCTCGGTGTCGAAATAGAATAAACCAAAACGTGAAGCGACAAATATTTTGTTCCTATGCTTTAAAAGCTTTTTCGCTTGGCTATAATTGAAATGTGTTCGCCATGTGCCAATCGGAATATCTTGGCTTTGCACGTGCAAAAGGGGAGCTAGAGTTATAAAAAGGAGCAAAATTGCTGAACACCTCATTTGTTGCTTTACCTTAGGAGCCATTACTAACAAAAGTAACAAGACTTAAGGAAAAGAATATAGAAAGCAAAATTTATATTGCAGGGAAGGTTATTTTGACTAGGTAGAAATTATGAAGCAACTGCAATTGCAAGGGGTAAGCAGCCTCATGATATATTGAGCTGGCTACATATATTTTATATTATAGCGTGCTTCTTCTTTTCTTTTTTTATTTCTACTTTGTCGCCTTTATTCTATTGGCCGATTCCATATAAACATAAAAGGATAAATTAAGTATACTTTAACAGGCAGGACAGGCGTCTGCTTATGTTGGAGATTAAGATTTGAATAGTAGCATGGACAGTAAACTCAATTATTCGGCTATTGAAGTATATAGCGTAGCCTATACCAGAAAGGTGGTGAACAGTTTTTTTGGGATGGAAGAAAGCATCAATGGGAAACAAATCCTTTCGCTTACCAACCTACAGCAGGTCAATCTTTTGATCATTAAAAACCTTTTTGAAAAGTGGAATAAAGAGACTAGTAAATTCAGGAGTCCTTATTTCAATTATGATTCAGAGGAGGTACAGAAGGCACTGGAGAACTTTATGAATGTGCTTTCCAATAACATTAACATCAAGAAAAGCCATTTTGAGCCATTGTTGAAGAAATCTGTTACAGACACGATCTTGTTGGTTTTTGCGCCCTATGTGTTTTACAGTAAGGAAATCAATCATCCAGAGCGGAGCCGTATCTCGATAAACAATCTGCAAGATATGCGTAGGTATATCAAAGTGAACAGTACTCTTCTGGATCATCTCATCGCTAGGTTCAAGCAGGACGCTATTGAAGAGGTATTTAACGATGAAGGCGTGAGCATATTGAATGATATCATGGAGGAGGTAGATTTGCCCAAAGTCGACTGGGATGAGTATCTGCATAGGTTTTCTGAGATTCATCCTCTGTCTTTAAACATGATCTTCCAAGATGCAGAGGACGACAATACCGACGAAGACTTTGATAGACCACTGGTAAAGAACGAGGTAAAACCTCATTTAGATAAAACTAAAGGGACAAAGATCATTAATGAGCAGTTTTATCGAGAGCAGAAGACCCTGCACGAACAGTTAGCACACCAACCTGTTCCGACGATAGCAGAACTGCATCAGCTAAAAATCGATAGTCTTAAAAAGCATATTACGCTCAATCAGAAATTCATGTTCGTAAAGGAGCTTTTTGCAGGCGACCACGATACCTATAACAGGGCATTGGAGGAGCTAGAACAATGTGGAAGTTGGGAAGATGCCCAAGCAACCCTGCACAACAACTACATCGGAAAATACAATTGGGATATGGAAGGGGAAGAAGTAAGTGAGTTTATGGAAATTCTCACCAAAAAATTCCGTTGATAGTATATGTTTTGATTCTGGACTAGGAGCTGGTTATTTAAAAATTAAACCTTGCTCCTAGCCCTCCTTGAACAGCATTGAAAGGCTCACTCTCGTTGATGCGGAAAAACATTCCCATTTCGGCAAAAGCAGAGAGTGGAACGTCTTTAAAGGCATATTCAAAACCAAACATCCACTCAGGACCATATTCGATCAGCCTATGACGAAAACTTCT
>SMEK01000543.1_pt1 | contig 13679 bp, 13 predicted proteins | sample 2456371 | NCBI WGS metagenome assembly SMEK01 (sample SAMN10132590, study PRJNA489261) | soil metagenome | isolation source: day1 antibiotic-loamy sand soil ammended with composted manure from dairy... | place: USA | collected 2015-04-01
GCGTTCGTCCTGAGCCAGGATCAAACTCTCCAAAAAAGGGTTTGATTTGCTCAAAATGGTTTAAAAACGCTTTGTCTTGTTCAGTTTTCAAGGTTCAAATTTTTAACGACATTTATTATCATAACATGGTACTATTAAAATGTCAATAGTTTTTTTATTTCTTCTGTTTTTCAACTGACGAATATAATCATAACAAATTATCTTGTTAATTACAAATGTTTTTTTAAAAAAATGAATGAAAAAGTAAATTCTAATCATTACTATATAATCCAAATTTGAATAACTGTTAATGCTGCTAATCCTGGGATACCTAAAAATCCTGAGATCGCTGCTGTAATTAGGTTAATTGGAACATGTATACCAAAATTACTTCCAAAAGCATTTAAGAAAAATAAAAGAAAGGCACCGATGAATATTTTAATTATTCCTTGTCCAAGAATTTTGAACGGTTTTAGAGATGTGCCAAATATCAATAATAATATGATAAATGCTAAAATGATTCCAACAATAATGATTGAATCCATTTTCCATCCTCCTTACATATATAATTGTGTACTTGTACGGACTTGTACAGTTCATATATATGTATTGAGAATGAAAAAAAGACCAGAGTATTTGCTTATTTATGCAATCAATGGTCTTTGTTTAGAAATCATTTATTTTTTATATCTAATTTAATATTTCTTACTTTAGCTTCTTTAAACAAATAATAATATTTCAATTTTGAAATTTTTACCTTTTGTTCTAAGTCTTCATTTAAGTCAAAACATTTATCCCAAATACTTTTTTGATTCATCCATTTTAAACGCATTTTGTCAATTTGGGATAGAAGTAATCGATCGTACTCTTTCTTTAGTTTTCCTTTCTTTTTGAAGAGCACACAAAACTCCCCCTTATAGGCCCTACTCCCAAATATTTTTCCCACGTAAAACGGATAATATTATAATTCTCTCCGGCCTTCCAGCGCTTTTGATAACGTTACTTCATCTGCATATTCTAAATCTCCACCAACAGGTAAACCATGAGCAATTCTTGTGACTTTAATACCAGAGGGTTTGACCAATCTAGATATATACATCGCTGTTGCTTCACCTTCAATATTTGGGTTAGTAGCCAAAATAAGCTCCTGAACAGTTTCATCCTGAAGTCTCTTTAATAATGTAGGTATATTGATATCTTCTGGGCCAATTCCCTCCATTGGTGAAATTGAACCATGTAGAACATGGTATAACCCTTGAAATTCCTTCATTTTTTCCATTGCAATGACATCTTTCGGGTCTTGTACAACACAGATTATTGATTGATCACGATTTTTGTCATCACAAATGTAACAAGGATCTCGATCGGTAATATGCCCACAAACAGAGCAGTAAGTTAAATCTCTTTTTGCATTTACAAGGGATCTAGCAAATTCTAAGACAGTATCTTCTTTCATGTTAATCACATGGAAGGCTAAACGAGTAGCTGTTTTTGGGCCAATTCCGGGTAATTTCATAAAACTATCAATTAACTTACTTATCGGTTCTGGGTAATACATTCACATGGTGCCTCCTATTAAAAAAGACCGGGGATATTCATTCCTTTCGTAAATTGCCCCATCGTTTTGCTCACCATTTCATCCACTTTTGAAAGGGCGTCATTTGTTGCAACAAGAATTAAATCTTGAAGTGTTTCAACATCTTCTGGATCGACAATAGCTTCATCTAATTTAACTTCTAAAACTTCTTTATGACCGGAAACAACAACTGTAACCGCTCCTCCACCGGCAGTACCTTCAATTCTTTCTTCACCTAATTTTTCTTGAGCTTCAGCCATTTTCTTTTGCATTTTTTGCATTTGTTTCATCATATTTTGCATATTTCCCATTCCACGCATTTCCATAACCTCCATTAATTAATCTCTTATTTCAATTAATTCGTCACTAAACAGTTTTTTAGCTTCTTCTATTAAAGGATCGCCTATAGGTTTTGATTGATTCTTATCTTTCACAAGATCACGATGTTGATTTATAAATGACTCTCTCAATTCTAACCATTGTTCTTCAGGAACACCAATAAATTCCATTGCATTTCTAAAAGTTTGATGCAATAAGTTATTCATCATGTTTACAAATTCATGGTTATTCATAGCCATTTGACAATGAATTTCATATTTAAACTTTACAACACATCCCTGCTCGGATGCAGCAACAGGTTCAGCATCGTTTAAAAGGGCCGCATGGGATCTTTTTAATTTTTCAAGAATGGATCCCCAGTTCCCCTTTATCAATTGTAAATTTTGTTTTGTTGCATTGGCAAGTATATTTTCAATTTTTCCAACAGGTGCTCGGAATCCTTTTTTACTAGTCCTAGAATGAATTGAGGACTTAACTTCTTCTTGTTGTTTTGATACTTGTATTCCATTTACTTTCAATTGTTGAAGTTGTTCTTCTAAGGAAGTAATTTTTTGTTCCAGCACATGTACTTTTTCATTCGAATCAGTTTGGTTACTAGTAAAATCGTTTTGACATAATTGAACAAAGCACACTTCTAATAAAATTCTCGGGTGATTTGTCCATTTCATTTCTTGTTGCGTTTTATTAAAACGGTCAATTATTTCATATACATGCTTCAATTCATATTGATCACAAAGTTGTTCAAATTCAGAGTTCACAATTACACGTTCTAAGTAATCTTGCATTGATGGTGAATTCTTATATAAAAGTAAATCCCTGTAAAATTGTATGAAGTCCTCTACAATTCGAACCGGATCTTTCCCTTCCGCTAACAACGTATGTAACGATTCTAAGGCCACTTGAGGATTTTTTTCTAGAATGGCTTTAGCAATGTCGTTTAATATGTTTTGCGAAACTGATCCAGTTATCACTAAAGCATCGTTAACTGTAATGCCATCTTGACCAAATGAAATTGTTTGATCTAATAGACTAAGGGCGTCCCGCATTCCACCTTCTGAAGCTCTTGCAATCATTTGTAATGCTTCTTCTTCATAGTTAATGCCATATTCATCTATAATATATTTCATCCGAGCCGCAATTGCTTGATGTGGGATGCGTTTGAAGTCATATCGTTGACATCTCGAAATGATAGTTAGTGGAATTTTATGAGGCTCCGTTGTTGCCAAAATAAAAATGACATGCTTCGGTGGCTCTTCTAAGGTTTTCAATAATGCATTAAAAGCACCGATTGATAACATATGAACCTCATCAATGATGTATACCTTAAATGAAGAAACATTCGGTGCATATTTTACTTTTTCCCGAATATCACGAATCTCTTCTACACCATTATTTGATGCAGCATCTATTTCAATTACATCTGGATTAGACCCTACAGTAATACTTTTACATAATTCACATTCATTACAAGGTTCAGCTGAATCTCCTCGATTCGGACAATTAACAGCTTTCGCTAATATTTTTGCCGCGCTCGTTTTTCCAGTACCTCGAGGTCCTGTAAATAAATAGGCATGCGTAATTTTTTTTTGTAAGAGGGCATTTTGTAATGTTTTTGTGACATGTCCTTGTCCAACCACATCTTCAAATACTTGTGGTCGCCATACGCGATATAATGCTTGGTAACCCATTTTTACCCTCCTAAAAGAACGATTTCAAATGAAATATCTTCATCTTATTATACCTTAAATTTTATAATATTTACTATAAAAAAACACCCTTTTACAAGGATGTTTAATGTAAGTTTATGTATTTGTATTAATTAAACTGCCGTGCACCTATCTTCGACTGCTAACCATAGGCGTTGCTTACGCAGTTAGCTCGACCCAGGCTACCCTGCAACACATGAGAGGTTCCACTTAATGCTGCTTCCTTCCGGACCTGACATGGTTCATGGATTCTCATTGCGCAGGACCCAGGTGTCAACACCACTTACGTAAGACAGGCCCTACAGTTAAACAGCCTCAGACAGGGATTCAGTCCCGCTAGAGCGGATTGCGGGTTACAGGGCACCGCTACCTCCCCACCTAGCACGGCAAAGTTGCTATCAATTTTCAAGCGTCTTTATGACGCATTATTAGTATACTAATTAATATATAAAATTGCAATGGTTTATAGCTGTTAATTGTTTCCTTCTTGTTTTAATTTCTTTAGCTGTGCTTTTTTTATTCTTAGTTCTTTAAAGAAATCTGTTAGAAGTGCAGCACATTGTTCTTGTAGTACACCACTTTTCACTTCACATTGATGATTAAAACGTTCATCTGTTAGTAAATTCATTAATGTTCCTGCACAACCTCCTTTTTGATCATGTGTACCAAAGATCACTCGTTTAATACGAGACATGATAATACTACCTGCACACATCGGACATGGCTCTAAAGTTACATATAATTCTGCGTTTTCGAGACGCCACGAATGCAGTTTTTTACAAGCTTTTTGTATCGTAATAATTTCTGCATGGGCTGTTGCTTGTTGCTCTGATTCCCGCAAGTTATGTCCCCTTGCAATCACTTGATCTTCTAAAACAATTACACACCCAATGGGTACCTCATTTTTTTCCTTTGCCTTTAATGCTTCTTCAATTGCCATTTCCATATAATATTGATCTCTGTCCATATATCTACTCCTTTAAAAACGTGCCCCAATTTCTCTACTAAAATCTATATTATAAATCATTTTTTACTAATTGATACATAAACATTTTATAGTGTCATATAATGAGGAGGTCATTTTATGCAGATTCATGTTGTGCAACAAGGACAAACGTTATACGGTATTGCCCAGGCCTATAATACAACAGTTAATGATTTAGTTGAAGCAAACCAAATTCCCAACCCCAACCAATTAGTCGTTGGGCAAACACTTGTTATTCCGATTATTGGCAGTTTTTACTGGGTTCAACCTGGTGACAGTTTGTTTTCTATAGCTCAAAGATTTGGTTTAAACTATCAAGAGCTTGCGTCTATAAATGGTATTCCAGTCAATTTCCCACTCAATGTTGGATTTAGACTTTATATTCCACCACGATCAAAATTGACAAAAGAGATTAATGCTTACGTTGAGCCCCGAGATAGTGTTACTCCTGCCTTAGAAAATGCTGCTCGAGATGCTGCTCCATATTTGACATATTTAGCTCCTTTTAGTTTTCAGGCGTTACGTGATGGTTCATTGAAAGAACCTCCCTTAAATCAATTTCCTGCAATAGCTGAAGCCAATAATAACGTACTAATGATGGTTATTACCAATCAGGAAAACGACCAATTTAGTGATGAATTAGGTAGAATATTATTAAATGATCAGGAAATACAAACCAAATTTTTAGATAATATTGTGAGTATCGCTCAAAAGTATGGATTTCGTGATATTCACTTCGATTTTGAATTTTTACGTCCAGAAGATCGAGAAGCGTATAACAACTTTTTAAGAAGAGCAAAGCAAAGATTTAATGAACAAGGATGGTTATTGTCTACCGCTTTAGCCCCGAAAACTAGTGCAGAACAAGAGGGGCTATGGTATGAAGCTCATGATTATCGTGCCCACGGAGAAATTGTTGATTTTGTTGTCATTATGACATATGAATGGGGTTATAGTGGCGGGCCAGCTATGCCAGTTTCACCTATTGGACCTGTAAGAAAAGTGATTGAATACGCGCTAACAGAAATGCCCGCAGAAAAAATTATGATGGGACAAAATTTATATGGATATGATTGGACTCTCCCGTTTGTTGAAGGTACAGTTGCTCGTGCCGTTAGTCCTCAACAGGCAATTGAGCTCGCTGCCCAATACAATGTCCCTATTCAATATGATTATGAAGCTCAAGCTCCATTTTTTTCGTATTGGGATGAGGAAGGTAAACAACATGAAGTATGGTTTGAAGATGCAAGAAGTATTCAAGCAAAATTTAACCTTATCAAAGAATTAAATTTACGTGGAATTAGTTATTGGAAGCTCGGTTTGTCCTTTCCACAAAATTGGCTACTTATTACGGAAAATTTCAACGTAAGAAAAAGATGAAACAAATGAAAACTAATAAAGATAATTACTATCGAAGGGGAATTATTTAATTCTCCTTTTTATTTTTCTCCTATTTTACTAACTTTAAGTTCCTATATTTAGGTATACTTTTTATTGTTTTCCTATGGTAAAATTATTTTCAGTGTAAAAAATGAATGGTTATATTAATAAAACATAAAGTGTGGAGTTGACTAATGAAAATACCATATATCGCAGTTGAAGGTCCCATTGGAGTCGGAAAATCAACACTTGCTAAGGCTATTTCCGACCGCTTTCAATATCATTTGTTAAAGGAAATTGTTAGTGAAAATCCTTTTTTAGATCAATTTTATCGAAATATGGATAGTGTAGCATTTCAAACCGAAATGTTTTTCCTCTGTAACCGATACAAACAAATCCAAGAAATTGAAAAGAACTATTTAAACAAACATATCCCCGTTGTTTCTGATTATCATATGTTTAAAAACTTAATTTTTGCCAACAGAACTCTTGGACAAGATGACTTTCATAAATATGAGCAAATCTTTCAGATTTTAAACAGAGATTTGCCCCACCCAAACATTGTCATTTACCTACATGCCAATGTAAATACTTTATTAAAGCGAATTTCAAAAAGAGGACGAGCTTTCGAAAAACATATTACGCCTTTATACTTAGAAAATCTATCGAAAGATTATGATACACATTTTCAAAAATTCATAGCTAAAAATCCAGACATTCCTGTACTTTCAATCGATGGTGACAAATATGACTTCGTCCAAAATGAAGAGGATTTACAATTTATTTTTGAACAACTAGAAAAATTGCTTTTAAAAGGAGTTAAAAATTAATGAATTTACGTGAAAAATATAACATACCTAACAATGCAGTGATTACGATTGCAGGTACAGTAGGTGTAGGAAAGTCAACAATGACTAAATCATTAGCAAAAGCATTAAATTTCCGTACATCCTTTGAAAAAGTTGATACGAATCCGTATTTAGATAAGTATTATAAAGACTTTAAAAAATGGAGTTTTCACTTACAAATTTACTTTCTTGCCGAGAGATTTAAAGAAGCTAAAAGAATCTTTGAATATGGTGGTGGTTTTGTCCAAGATCGTTCTATTTATGAAGATACGGGAATTTTTGCAAGAATGCAGTACGAAAAGGGGAATATGACGAAAGAGGATTATGAAACATATACGAGTCTTTTTGACGCCATGGTTATGACGCCTTTTTTCCATCATCCAGATTTATTAATATATTTAGAAGGTTCCTTTGAAGACATTCTTGCACGTATTAAGGAACGCGGGCGCCCAATGGAACAAGAAACCCCCGTTGAATATTGGCAAGAAATGTACGAACGATATACGAATTGGATTAATAATTTCCAAGAATGTCCAATATTACGTATTAATATTAATGATTATGACCTTTATAAAGATGAATCGTCCTTAGAAGAGATCATCAGTAAAATTGGTTATATTTTGAATGAGTCTAAAGCTTATAAAAAATAATAATATATTATGTAAATATTTGAACTAGCTGTGCCATTTATTCGGGCAGCTAGTTTTTTGAACATAACAGAACAGAATTAAAGGTTTTTCGACACAAAAAAACTGCCTGTAAGCATAGGCAGTTATAATTTTTCTCCAAATTTTATGCGTTTTTTTCATTATGGTGGAGGAGGAGGGATTCGAACCCCCGCGCGGTTTGACCCGCCTGTCGGTTTTCAAGACCGATCCCTTCAGCCAGACTTGGGTACTCCTCCACATCGGACTTTATTATTTTAACATAACATTTTTTTGAAGTCAATACTTTATATGTTAAAAAGAAGGGGCAAACACTATCTAAAACTATGTTCTTCTTTTACGCCCCTTGTTATTCATAATTAAATTAACCAATATATTCCTTACCACCCATATATGGTCTTAACGCTTCTGGAATTTTAACTCGACCATCTGGCTGTTGATAATTTTCTAATATTGCTGCAACTGTACGACCGATCGCTAGACCAGAGCCGTTTAATGTATGAACAAATTCGGGTTTCGCTTTTGGCTCTCTTCTAAAGCGAATATTTGCTCGTCTTGCTTGGAAATCTTCAAAATTACTACAAGAAGAAATTTCTCTGTAAGTGTTATAGCTTGGCAACCATACTTCCAAATCATATTTTTTTGCTGCAGTAAAGCCTAAGTCACCAGTACAAATTGATACGACTCGATATGGAAGTTCAAGCAATTGCAAAACTCGTTCAGCATCTCGCGTTAATTTCTCAAGTTCATCATAAGAATCTTCTGGTTTAACAAATTTTACTAACTCGACTTTATTGAACTGATGTTGACGAATTAACCCCCTCGTATCACGACCTGCAGATCCAGCTTCCGATCGGAAACAAGCACTATATGCTGCAAATTTAATTGGTAAATCATCAACATTTAAAATTTCATCCCGGAAATAGTTTGTAACTGGAACTTCTGCTGTTGGAATGAGAAAATAGTCTTCCTCTTCTACTAAAAAGACATCTTCTTGAAATTTTGGTAATTGGCCAGTACCGATTAAACTATTTCGGTTAACTAAATATGGTGGCAGCATTTCTATATATCCATGTTCTTCAGTATGAAGATCCAACATGAAAGAAGCTAATGCTCGCTCTAACTTAGCAGCTGCACCTTTATAAAATACAAAGCGACTACCAGTTACTTTAGCAGCTCGTTCAAAATCAATTAGATTTAAATTTGTTGCTACATCCCAGTGTGGTTTAACTTCGAAATCAAAGGTAGGAATTTCACCCCATTTACGAATTTCAACATTATCATCCTCTGTTTCCCCAACCGGTACACTTTCATGCGCTAAATTTGGGATAGATAATAATAGTTGATTTAACTCTTCTTCTATTACTCGTAATTCGTCATCCAATTTTTTAATTTGATCTCCTACCTCTCGCATCTCTTTGATGAGGTGATCTGCATCTTTTTTCTCTCTTTTCAAGACAGCAATTTGACTAGATACTTCATTTCTCCGATTTTTTAAAGACTCGCTTTCAACAATCAGTTTACGTCTTTTTGCATCTAACTCACCAAATTTGTCCAAATCTGTTAAATCTTCCCCACGATGTTGAAGTTTTGCTTTTACTTCTTCAAAATTTGAACGTAAAAGTTTAATATCTAACATCTTCTTTTCCTCCATTGAATTTTTTATATAAAAAAACTCTCATCCCTATACAAAAGGGACGAGAGTTTATAATCCCGCGTTGCCACCCTAATTGCAGATTAATCACACTTTGATTAGTCTGCCTCTTAGTTAAATAACGGTTTATACCGGTAGTACTTTCCTTTCTTCAAGGCTTTACGTACTACTCTCGAGGACGGATTCGTAAGTTGCCGCTACCGATTTCCACCAACCATCGGCTCTCTTAAAGCACATACTTACTACTACTTCCTCTCATTGATCCTTTATTAAGTTTGTTATTTCATATTTTATCCCATCATTAGGAAATATTCAACTTTTTATGAAAACCACCCAGCAACAGTAGACGTAATACCGTCCCATAATCCAACAAGGAAATCACCGATACTCCGGAACATTAATACAAACCAGTTCGCTTTTTCTACATCTTCTGTTGCAACTAAATCAACTTTAATTGGTTTATCTTTGTACAGAAATCCTAAATCTTCACCTTCCCCAGTATATTCATAGGTAACATAACCAACAACGTCACCTTTTTTAACTGGTGCAGTTAATTCACCATTTTCATTTAGTTTTTCTTTATCAATTACAACTTTAGCTTTATAATTCTCTTCTTCACCATTTTTTATAACTAAATCTAATGAATTTTTAGGTGCTACTTTTACAGAGTTTTCTTTACCTTTGTCTACTGCTAGAGATTCATTTCCTTTAATTGCTTTATTTTCAGTTACAACTTCAGTTTTTCCAAAATTCCCTTTAGCATAATTTAATATATTTCTAGTATCTGTAAATCGTGCAGCTTGACTTGGGGTTTTCATAACAACAGAAATATATCGTTGTCCGTCTAGTATAGCTGTTGCTGTGAAACCGTAACCAGCAAAGTTTGTCGAACCTGTTTTTAATCCATCGACACCTTTGTATTCATAGATTAAACCTGGAAGCATCCAGTTAAAGTTTTTATATACAGTACCTCTAAAATTCAACTCAGGTTTACTAGCAATTTCTAATACTTCCGGGTAATCTTTCAATAAATGGTAAGCAAGCTTTGCCGTATCACGTGCAGACATTAGATTTTCTTCATTTTCATCTGTTCCAGCAGGATGACGCCCCAACATATCAGAGTTATTTAAACCGGTTGAATTCACAAAATAATAGTTTTCTAGTCCAAGTTCTTCCGCCTTTTCATTCATCATCTTTACAAAGTTTTCTTCGCTTCCTGCTACTAACTCTGCTAAAGCAACGGTTGAAGCATTGGCAGAATGGATCGCCATTGATTCGTATAATTCTTTAACGGTATACTCTTCACCCTCCGTTAATCCAACGGTTGATAATCCTAAATTTGGACTGGAAAGTTTATGTATAAACTCACTTATTAATACTTTTTGGTCCCATTTAATTTTCCCATCAGCGATGGACTCTAATACCAAATATTCAGTCATCATTTTTGACATGCTGGCAACGCCCAAACGTTTATCGGCATTTTTTTCATATAATACTTTTCCTGTTTCTGCGTCTATTAAAATAGCTGCCTCTGCTTCTAAATTTAATGGGTCATTACTTGCAGCAGATGCAGTTTTTACTCCCGTTATCATAGGTAAAATAAAAAAGATTAGTAGCGTATATATAAATAGTCTTTTTATTATCGTTGTCAACAAATCTCCCTCCAAATTTGTAAGTTTCCATTTTTTTCTCCTTGAATAGTTTATCATATCTTTTTTTAAAAAAATAGACTTATCCTAATCAGAAAAAAAATCCCATCAAAATTAATGGGATTTTCATTATTCATTTTAATCGTTGTTTAATTAATCGTATAGTTTGGTGCTTCTTTTGTAATTTGTATATCATGTGGGTGGCTTTCTCGAAGTCCTGCTCCGGTCATACGAACAAATTGTGCATTTTCCCTTAAATAAGCTAAGTCTTTTGCTCCACAATATCCCATTCCAGAGCGAATACCGCCAACCATTTGGTAAATTGTATCTGCAACTGGACCTTTATATGGAACACGGCCTTCAATACCTTCTGGTACTAATTTTTTATTACCTTCTTGGAAATAGCGATCTGAAGAACCTTTTTCCATAGCTGATATGGAGCCCATACCACGATAAACTTTAAAACGGCGTCCTTGGAAGGTTTCTGTTTCTCCTGGACTTTCGGATGTTCCAGCTAGTAAACTTCCTAACATGACCGCATGTCCACCCGCAGCTAAAGCTTTTACAATATCTCCTGAATATTTAATGCCTCCATCTGCAATAATTGCTTTCCCTAATTCTCTAGCAACTGTTGCACAATCATATATCGCTGTGATTTGTGGTACCCCTACACCAGCAACGACTCGAGTTGTACAGATTGAACCAGGTCCAATTCCAACTTTAACAATATCTGCACCAGCTTCAAATAATTCTCTTGTTGCTTCACTTGTTGCCACATTACCTGCAATTAAGTTTAGATCTGGGTAAGCTTCTTTGATTTCCTTAACTGTATTAATTACACCTTGAGAATGTCCATGAGCTGTATCAACAACAACAACATCAACATTTGCATTGTATAGTGCTTCAACTCTACGCATTGTATCTTTCGTGACACCAACAGCAGCACCTACTAGTAGACGACCTTGATTATCTTTTGCTGAATTAGGAAATTCAATGATCTTTTCAATATCTTTTATTGTAATTAAACCTTTTAAAACTCCTTTATGATCTACTAGTGGAAGTTTTTCAATTCGATATTTTTGCAAAATTTTTGCTGCATCTGTAACTGTTGTTCCAACAGGTGCTGTAATTAAATTTTCTTTAGTCATTACAGATTCAATTTTTATTGAATAATCATCAATAAAGCGTAAATCACGGTTTGTAATGATACCAACTAACTTTTGTTCAGCTTCATTATTTACAATTGGAACACCAGAAATACGATATTTAGCCATTAAATGTTCTGCATCGAATACTTGATGTTCTGGAGTTAAATAAAATGGGTCCGTAATTACACCATTTTCCGAACGTTTAACCCGATCAACTTGTTCTGCTTGTTCTTCTATTGACATGTTTTTATGAATAATTCCTAAACCGCCTTGTCTTGCCATAGCAATGGCCATTTCGGCTTCCGTAACTGTATCCATACCTGCACTAATAATTGGTATATTTAATTTTAATGTATTTGTTAATTGGATAGATAAATCGACTTCCTTTGGTAATACATCAGACTTAGCTGGAATCAATAAAACATCATCAAATGTTAAACCTTCTTTAGCAAACTTCGTTTCCCACATTGTCGTACACGCCTCCAGAAAATTTTATTAATTAGTAGGTTACCAATTGGTTAAAATACTGTCAAGCAGACTTTAATAAGTTGTACTTTTCTGAAATTGGAGGTATTTATTTGTACTTCTATCAAGAACATATGCATTGGAATAATTTTCTCTATTTATCTTCAGCCGATACTTCCCGCGAATTTTTATTGTCAAGTTATCATAAATTAGGCTTCACTGATGCTCAAGCAAAAAGTTATGAAAATAGTTATTCGTTAATTTATTACTTAGAACAAGGTAAGAGTTTTTTTGAACAAAGCAAGAAATCACCAATAAATATTAAGCCAATTCTTCTCTTTTATGGGATGGTTTTTCTAATAAAAGCTAGTATATTAACTGTGGATCCAAACTATCCTGAATCGAGTGCTGTTTTAGCTCACGGTGTATCGACACGAAAAAGAAAAAAGCAAAATTACCAATATATGGAGGATGAAGTAAAATTACAGAAAAACGGACTATTTCCACATTTTTCTGACAAAATGTTCCATATGAAACATTTAGAAGGAACAAAAATAAAAATTAAATCCTTACTTCAAGAAATTCCTGAGTTAAGCACCTTTTTCTTTAATTGGGAAAAAAGAAAGTTTGCCATTCCTTTAAGAAGAGAAGAGCAAGAAATGTATCAAATTCCAGAAGAGGTTTTAGACGATTTTAATATGACAGGGGATCGTTTAATTGATTTTTTTAACTCAAAACTTAATCAACCAATTTTGAGCGAAAAACGCGGGAATAAATATTTAATTAAAATTCCATCATCAGATATTCCAGTTGAACAACTACCTTTTCGTTTTCATTTAGTCGAAGACAGATATTACTGGTTGAAGGGATCAAGGGAACTCTGTTTCTTTCCAGAGCTCATAATTCATTATTTATTACTCTATCACTTAAGTATGATTGCTCGATATGAAATCGAATGGTGGGTAGAATTAATCCATCATAAACCATCTATAGAGTATCCACTAATTATGAGATATTTAGATATTTGCATACAAAAAATCCCATTTTTAATTAATCAATTCATAATCAATGATTTATGAAAATTTAACTAAATATTAGGTTTAAAACCAATTTGAAAGGTAAAAAGAAGCATGCGTTTTTCAAGATCTCTTATATTTGAATTGACAAGTTCAAGTTAAAGAATGTAAAAAACAGCGACGAATGTCGCTGTTTTATTTGCCTGGCAACGTCCTACTCTCGCAAAGGGGAACCCTTCACTACCATCGGCGCTGAGAAGCTTAACTTC
>SMEK01000547.1_pt1 | contig 13591 bp, 11 predicted proteins | sample 2456371 | NCBI WGS metagenome assembly SMEK01 (sample SAMN10132590, study PRJNA489261) | soil metagenome | isolation source: day1 antibiotic-loamy sand soil ammended with composted manure from dairy... | place: USA | collected 2015-04-01
AGGTTGAGGTAGGCGGTGTGCAGGCCTTCGAGCAGGTGCAGGCGGCGATCGACCTTGGCCAGGCGGGGGTTGAGCCGGCGCGTGACCGTGTTGGTGCGGAAGGTCAGCCACTCGGTGAGGATGCGCTTGAGGTCCTTCACCTGCGGCCGGCCGTCCAGGCCGATCATGTTGAGGTTGACGCGGAAGCTCTTCTCCAGATCCGTGGTGGCGAACAGGTGCTGCATGGTTTCGTCGGCGTCGACGCGGTTCGAGCGCGGCACGATCACCAGCCGGGTCGGATTCTCGTGATCGGACTCATCGCGCAGGTCCTCGATCATCGGCAGTTTCTTGGCGCGCATCTGCGCGGCGATCTGCTCCAGGATCTTCGACGGGCTGACCTGGTGCGGCAGCGCGGTGATCACGATGTTGCCTTCCTCGCGCTGGTACACCGCGCGGGCGCGCACCGAGCCGATGCCGTTCTGGTACATCGCCAGCAGGTCGGCGCGCGGGGTGATGATCTCCGCCTCGGTCGGGTAATCCGGGCCGAGCACGTGTTCGCACAACTCGGCGATGGTGGCGTCGGGTTCGTCCAGCAGGCGGATGCAGGCGCTGGCCAGTTCGCGCAGGTTGTGCGGCGGGATGTCGGTGGCCATGCCCACGGCGATGCCCATCGAACCGTTCAGCAATACGTGCGGCACGCGCGCGGGCAGCCAGCTCGGTTCTTCCAGCGTGCCGTCGAAGTTGGGCACCCAGTCGACCGTGCCATGGCCGAGTTCGCCCAGCAGCGCTTCGGCGATCGGGCTGAGCTTGGATTCGGTGTAACGCATCGCCGCAAAGCTTTTCGGGTCGTCCGGCGAGCCGAAGTTGCCCTGGCCGTTGACCAGCGGATAGCGATACGAGAACGGCTGCGCCATCAGCACCATCGCTTCGTAGCTGGAGCTGTCGCCGTGCGGATGGAATTTGCCGATCACGTCACCGATGGTGCGCGCCGACTTCTTCGGCTTGGCGGTGGACGCCAGGCCCAGCTCGCTCATCGCGTAGATGATGCGTCGCTGCACGGGCTTGAGACCGTCGCCGACGAACGGCAGCGCGCGGTCCAGTACCACGTACATCGAGTAGTCGAGGTACGCCCGCTCGGCGTATTCCTTCAGCGGGATCTGTTCGTAATTGGCTTGCAGGTTCATTCGGTGATGTCTGATGGGTGGCGCGGGGGACGCGGATAACCGGTCGATGGTGCCAGAAAGCGGCCGGTTCTTGTAGAAGCGCACCTTGTGCGCGAGCTCTTCGTCAGGTGGCGAAAGCTTGTGCTCCTGCGTGGGCGGGCTATCGGCGGACTGTTTGAATATCCCGTTTCAGCAACTGGGCTTGCACGCTGTCGGGCCCGGCAAGATGCGCCGCGCCGACGGCGATGAACACGGTGCCGGGCTGCTTCAACAAGCCGGCAATCCTCGTTGCCCACGCTTCATTGCGCCGGACCAGCAGGCGCTGGTACAGCTTGGGTTCGTGCCGGCGCATGTCGCCGTCGCCGAGCCGGGCGAAGGTTTTGGTGTCGCCGGATTTCCACGCGGCAACCAGGCCGGTGAGCAGGGTCGGACCCTTGTCGACGTCGCGCAGGGTCGATCGCAGCAGCGCCAGTTGCACCGACTGCGGAAGGTCGGCGAGAAAGCGGATCTGCTGCTCGGCGGTCTCCAGCCCGCGTACCGGTTTGTCGGCTTCCAGCATCAACGCCTTCAACTGCTTGTCCACGCCCTGTGTTGGGTCCAGCCCGGCTTTCAGCAGCGGTGTCGTGGCGAGCGTCAGAGCGGCCAGCCACGGACGCATCATGTTCAAGGTCTGCATGCCGCCGGCAACGCCGATCCTGTTGGCGGTGAGGCGAAGTCGATGGGCCTCGGAAGCGCTGAGCAGATTCGTCAGCGGATGGCCCGGGTTGAATCCGTGACGCATGACCAGCGCGGCCATGGTTGCCGGGTCGTCGTCGATGATCTCGATATACAGCGCCTGGCTGTCGGCCAGCGCCTGGTCCAGCTCGGGGTAGCGCCAATCCGTGTCGGTCGGCAGCAGGTGCACGGTGCCGAACAGGTAGATCGTGGTGTCCGCATCCTTCACCACCCACAGCGCCGGGCGGGCTGCCAGTGTTGCGGGCAACAGCAGCAACAGGCCGAGCAGCAGGCGTGCAAGCGGGAAGGATCTGGTCATGCCCACCAGTGTCGCGGCAAGCGCCCGGTGGTTCAAATCCGCAGTCGATGCGCAGCCGATGGCAACGAAAAAGGCCACCGCGAAGGTGGCCTTTTTCTGAACCTGTTGGTGGGCGATGCAAGGATCGAACTTGCGACACCTGCCGTGTGAAGGCAGAAAACTGAACTTTTTCGGACGTGTGCGGACGTTTTAAGTTATTGAAACTGATGTAAACGTGTGTTTGCACGTCCGTCACGATACGTGGTGGTTTTTCCGTACCGAGTCCGTACGGAAGTGATCATGGCCCGCTTTGAGATCGACAAGGTTCGCGTTCGCAGTCGCTTACCCGCCCGGCGTGAGCCGTACTGGGGCGCACCGATCGAGCGCGGCTTGTTCCTTGGCTTCCGCAAGCTGGACGATGGCGGGACGTGGATCGCGCGCCAGCGGGACGACGACGGCAAGCAGCGCTATCAGTCCCTTGGACACGCCGCCAACGTCGCGCACGATGACGCGGTGAAGGCCGCGCGGACGTGGGCCAAGGTTGTGGATGCCGGCGTAGATACGTCCGAGGTCAAGACCGTGGCGGACGCGTGCAAGGCGTACGTCAAGGATCGACCGCAGGAAGTAGGCGACGCGAACGCCGATGATGCGGAGGGTCGATTCGAGCGCACGGTGTACGGCCATTCCATCGGCAAGGTGAAGCTGGCCAAGTTGCGCATGCAGCAGGTCAAGGACTGGCGTGCCGGCCTGGAGATGAGCGACGCCAGCAAGAACCGCACGCTATCCGCGTTCAAGGCCGCGTTGAACTTCGCAGTGGCTTCCCGCTACGTCGAGGCCGGCAAGGCGATTGAATGGGAGCAGGTGAAGCCGTACGAGGTCACCACGCGCCGAGACCTGTACCTTGATCGCCAGCAGCGCCACGCCTTGATCGAGAATCTGCCGGAGCATGCCCGAGCCTTTGTTCGTGGGCTGTGCCTGCTGCCGCTGCGACCTGCTGCGCTGGCATCGGCAACCGTGAAGGATCTGGACGCCAAGCGTGGGGCGCTGCGCATCGTGAAAGACAAGGCCGGGGCAGGGCGCGTCATTGCGCTATCACCGGACGCTTCCAATCTCCTGCGGGAGCAGGGTAAGGGCAAGCTGCCCCGTGCCCCGCTAGTCGCTTACACGGACGGCTCACACTGGCACGAGGAGCGATGGAAACAGCCGATCAAGAAAGCCGCCGCTGCTGCGAAGCTGCCCGTGGGGGTCTGCGCCTACACGCTGCGCCATAGCGTCATCACCGACATGCTGGCCGGCGGCATGGACTCGTTGACCGTGGCGAGGATCGCAGGCACCTCCTTGGCGATGATCGAGAAACACTACGGCCACCTGCTACGCGACCATGCGGCGAAGGCGATGGCGGGGCTGGCGCTGTAGACCACGTAACTTTCTGACGCGTCGCAGTCTCTTAGATGACTGAGATTTTAAGATGAAGTGGAACCTGCTTGACCCTTCACGTTCCGGCCATACGTATTGCTCCACACTCTACGCAATGGCTGAACAAGGGTCACGGCGTGGGCCAGAAGCTATGTTGTGGATGCTCGACGGTTGTATATACAATGGGTGACCCGGCATGGTGAACGGAAGCACAAATGCGGCTAAAAATATCGCCTCGAATACAGAAGAAGCTCCGAGAGAAGCACGGAGTCACCAACAAGGAATTGTTTGAGTGCTTCGAGAATCGGCGCGGCGCCGATCTCTTCGATACTCGTGCTGAACATGTTACAGACCCGCTAACTCGTTGGTTCCTGGCGTACACGAATCACTGTCGGTTGTTGAAGATCGTGTTCATTCCTCGCGGCGAGGTGATGGAGATCAAATCGGTGTATGAGCCCAACGAGGTTGAGATCAGGATCTACAAGAGACATGGCCTACGTAAGCCGTGACAATTTGCTTTGCTAACAGTGTTAGGTTAACTCAGGAGGAAAACATGGCCACGACCCGAAATAAGGTGCCCGCCGAAGATGCGTGCCCGTGGGAATCGGGAGAGCTTGGTCGTAGTGAAGAGCACGTGCGCGTCGCTACGTCAGAAGAAATGGCTGCGGTTGACGATGCACTTGGGCTGCAAATGATTTCGATCCGTTTGCAGAAAGGGCTGTTGGAAGCCTTGAAGGACATCGCCAAGTTCCACGGCATCGGCTATCAACCGATGATCCGAGACCTTCTGAACCGCTTTGCCCGATCCGAAATTCGCACGCTCATGGAAATGCGTTTGCATGGCCTTGAGCATGAGCCAGGGGAAGCACCCATGAAGCCTGTTGATGACTTCATGGCTCGGATACAAGACAAGAAAGCTGCTTAGAACAAAGCCCCGCTCTGAGCGGGGCTTCTCTTTGGTTCCGACCAGGCCCGCGCTGTGCGGGCTTTTTCGCGGATGAGATCAAAGTGCAACGCTGCACCTTGATTGTGGGCAACGCTAGGTGTGTTTCCCCGCCTTGCGTTTCTTCTTGGCGGCAACAAGTACCCGACGCACGGCTGAGCAGATCGCGGTGGAGATCGACCGCCGACAGCGCATCGCAACGTAGAGGAATGGGTAATGCGTCCGTAGTGCTGCTGTATCAAAAAGAAAAGCCCCGCTCCGGCGGGGCAACCAAGTCGGATTGCGAAATAGAAAAAGTGGCAGACTTGCCCTTCAACCAACAAACAGGGGAAGGGATATGTGGAAGCCATTGATGGTGATGCTGGCACTTGCCGTGCTCTCAGGCTGCTCGATTCGTCATGACGTGGCCCGGGATTACCCGCAATATCTGGCGAACAATGCTGGCGAGTCGAACTTGCCTGTCACGCAGTCGGCCAAGACCTACTCGCTTAGCAATCAGACGATCTCGCACCATTACGAGTTCCGCGCTGCGACGACCGGATACGCGAACCTGTGGATGGTGGACTTCGGCAAGATGCTTGATGCGACGATGCAATCGTCTGATGTGCAAGCCGCGTTCGGTGGCATTGAGAAATCCGCGAGCAAGACGAATGCCCTCAAGCTCACGCTGGAGAGCTACACGTTCTCGGGATTCAATGCCCATGTCGCCCTACGTGCCGAGTACCTACGAGATGGCGTGCCCGTGATCAACAAGCGCTATCAGTCGGATGGCGTTAGCCAGGGCGGGAAGATGTTCTGGGGCGGCGCCTTCGCAATGAAGAACGCGATCCAGCAGTCAACGAAACTCGCAGTCGACGAAATCCTGAAGTCGCTGATCGCTGATCTGAATGAGAAGTCGGGGCGTCTGAACTGATGCCGCTATCCGGGAGCCAAGCTGACTCCGGTCCAGCAAGCAGAGGCGTGGCGACGCGAATCATCAAAACAGGGGAATGGAATGGAACTGGTGAAATGTGAATGTTGCGGCGGAAGCATGAGTGACAGGGCGTTAGCGTGCCCAATGTGCGGCGATACGACAAAGCGGCGGCTTAGCTTTCACGACAAACTAGCGTGGTTCGTCGTGTGGTTCTTTTCGATTTTCAGTCTGTTCGGTGTCGTGTGGGCATCGTTCATTGCCAATGGAATCTCGGCCCCACAACAATGCGCCATCATCGCCGGTTGCATCGGGATGACAATCGTTCCCTACTGCTACGCGAGGGCGGTCGAGAAATTCGAGTGACACTCTTTACATGATGCGGCGGCAGTGCCTTACAGACGCGCCGACCCACCCCTAGGCAACCTACACAAGCCCGCTGGTCCGGCCCGCAAGTGCTCACGTGAGCACTTGCGCCGACAACGACCCACGTCTGGCGGAACCGACGAACCTAGCACCTAGAATGCCATCCTTCGGGGTGGCGTCTTTTTTTTGTGGCAGCGTTTCGTTTTGGGTTTTCCGTACTGGCGTCCGTACAACGAAAAAGGCCACCCGATAAGGTGGCCTAAGTCGTTGATTTCGTTGGTGGGCGATGCAAGGATCGAACTTGCGACACCTGCCGTGTGAAGGCAGTGCTCTACCGCTGAGCTAATCGCCCGCCGAGAACGCGAGATTCTAGGAGCGTGGGCGGTAGAAATCAAGTGAGCGAGGCAAAGTGGTGTTGAGTCGGGTTTTCGATCATTTGAGGCGAACCAGCCATAGCTGTTCAACGAAAAGGAGCGGAAAAGCTGGCCTGAACCACGCAGTTGCAACCGCTTGATTTCCACCGCCCTCCGCCACGGTGGGACGTAAGGGCGGGTCAATGGTTTCGGAGGACCGCGATGTGGCCTGGAACCGGCGCAGCACCCCCGGGTTGCTAAACTGCCGGCCTTTGCCGTCACGAAGCCGCCGCCCCATGGACCTTCTCAACACCCATATCGCCCATATTCTCCAGGCGCTGCAGCAGTTCGAGCTGACGCCGTGGAAGATGGTCGGCTTCGCCGGCACCTTGCTGTTTACCAGTCGCTGGTTCGTGCAGCTTTACTACACGCGCAAGTACAAACGGGTGGTGATGCCGCTGGCGTTCTGGTGGCTGTCGGTGTTCGGCAGCGCACTGTTGCTGGCGTATTTCGTGATCGGCAAGAACGATTCGGTGGGCATCATCTCGAATTTCTTTCCGGTGTTTGTCTCGGTCTACAACTTGATCGTGCACCTGCGTCATCGGAAAAACAGCATGACTGGCGACGCCACCGCCTGAGGCCTTGCACGGCGGACACTGTCCGCCGGCTCCTGCCTTCGCGAAGGCGCTACCGAAAGCGGCGGGCAGTGCCCGGCTACGCATGTGCTATTCGGGCTCGTAGTCGAGGTTGGAGGCGAGCCAGCGTTCGGCTTCGGTGAGGGTCCAGCCCTTGCGCCGGGCGTAGTCCTCGACCTGTTCCCTGGTGAGACGGCCGACCACGAAGTACTGGCTTTCGGGGTGCGAGTAATACCAGCCGGAAACGGCGGCGGCGGGGTACATCGAGAAGCCTTCGGTGAGCTCGATGCCGGTGTTCCTGGTGACGTCGAGCAGTTCGAACAGGGTGGCCTTCTCGGTGTGCTCGGGGCAGGCCGGATAGCCGGGGGCGGGGCGGATGCCGCGGTACTTTTCGGCGATCAGTGCGTCGTTGTCGAGCGATTCCTCCGGTACGAAACCCCAGAACTCTTTGCGCACGCGCTCGTGCATGTGTTCGGCGAATGCTTCGGCAAGGCGGTCGGCCAGGGCCTTGAGGATGATCGAGGAGTAGTCGTCGTAGTCGGCCTGGAAGCGGGCCAGGTGTTCCTCGATGCCGAGGCCGGCGGTGACGGCGAAGCCGCCGATCCAGTCGGGCTTGCCGAATTCCTTCGGGGTGATGAAGTCGGCCAGGCAGAGGTTGGGGCGTTCGGGTGGTTTGTCGGCCTGCTGGCGCAGGCTGTGCAGGGTGGCGAGCACCGTGGTGCGACTGGTATCGGTATACACCTCCACGTCATCAATGATGTTCGCGGCCGGCCACAGGCCGATCACGGCGCGGGCGGTGAGCCATTTCTCGGCGATGATCCTGTCCATCATCGCTTGCGCGTCGCGGAACAGTTCGCTGGCCTGCGCACCGACGATGTCGTCGGTGAGGATGGCCGGGTAGTGGCCGGCCAGTTCCCAGGCCTGGAAGAACGGGGTCCAGTCGATGTACTGGCGGATCACCGACAGGTCGTAGTTGTCGAACACGGTGATGCCTGGCTTGGCGGGCTGCGGAGGATCGTAATTGGCCCAGTCGCACCGGTAGCGCTGCGCGCGCGCCTTTTCGATCGGCACCAGTTTCTTGCCCGGCCCGCGGTTGCGATGACGTTCGCGTACGTCGGCGTATTCGAGGCGGATTTTTTCGAGGAAAGCTTCGACCAGATCCTTGCTGACCAGCGACTGCGCCACGCCGACCGCGCGCGAGGCGTCCTTCACCCACACCGTGCCGGCCTTGTAATGCGGCTCGATTTTCAGCGCGGTGTGCGCGCGCGAGGTGGTGGCGCCGCCGATCAACAGCGGGATGTGGAAATCCTGCCGTTGCATTTCCTTGGCGACCTGGCCCATCTCTTCCAGCGACGGCGTGATGAGGCCGGACAGGCCGATCATGTCGGCCTTCTCGGCGATCGCGGTTTCCAGGATCTTCTGCGCGGGTACCATCACGCCCAGGTCGATCACCTCGAAGTTGTTGCAGCGGAGCACCACCGCCACGATGTTCTTGCCGATGTCGTGCACGTCGCCCTTGACCGTGGCCATCACGATCTTGCCGTTGTTCTTGCCGGTGTCGCCGGTGCGCAGTTTTTCCGCTTCGATGTACGGCAGCAGGTAGGCCACGGCTTTTTTCATCACGCGGGCGGATTTCACCACTTGGGGCAGGAACATCTTGCCGGCGCCGAACAGGTCGCCGACCACGTTCATGCCGTCCATCAGCGGGCCTTCGATCACGTCGAGCGGGCGCGTGGACATCTGCCGCGCTTCCTCGGTGTCCTCGGTGACGTACTGGTCGATGCCGTGGACCAGTGCGTGGCTGAGCCGGGAGCGCACGTCCTTCTCGCGCCATTCCAGCGTCTCGACCTCGGCGGTGCCGCGCTTGCCCTTGTAGTTGTCGGCGATCTCCAGCAGGCGTTCGGTGGCGTCCTCGCGGCGGTTCAGCACCACGTCCTCGACGCGCTCGCGCAGCGGCGGGTCGATGTCGTCCATGATCGTCAGCGCACCGGCGTTGACGATGCCCATGTCCATGCCGGCGCGGATCGCGTGGTACAGGAACACCGAGTGGATCGCCTCGCGCACGATGTTGTTGCCGCGGAACGAGAACGACACGTTGGAGACGCCGCCGGAAATGTGGCAATCCGGGAAGCGCCTTTTCAGCTCGCGGGTGGCTTCGATGAAATCCACCGCGTAGTTGTTGTGCTCCTCGATGCCGGTGGCGATGGCGAAGATGTTGGGGTCGAAGATGATGTCTTCGGGCGGGAAGTCGAGCTCCTTCGTCAGCAATTCATGGGCGCGCGCACAGATCTCCACCTTGCGTTCGATGGTGTCGGCCTGGCCCTGTTCGTCGAACGCCATGACCACCGCGGCGGCGCCGTACTGGCGCACCTTGCGCGCCTGTTCGAGGAACGGCGCCTCGCCTTCCTTCATCGAGATCGAGTTGACGATGCCCTTGCCCTGCAGGCAGCGCAGGCCCGCCTCGATCACCGTCCACTTCGACGAGTCGATCATGAACGGCACGCGGGCGATGTCAGGCTCGGACGAGATCAGGTTGACGAAACGGGTCATTGCCGCCTCGGAATCGATCAGGCCCTCGTCCATGTTGATGTCGATCACCTGGGCGCCGTTGGCGACCTGCTGGCGGGCGACTTCGACGGCCTCGTCGTAGCGGTCCTCCTTGATCAGCTTCTTGAACTGCGCCGAGCCGGTGACATTGGTGCGCTCGCCCACGTTGATGAACAGCAGGTCGGGGGTGATGACCAGCGGTTCGAGGCCGGAGAGGCGAGTGTGGCGAGGGGTGTTCATCGACGGACTTCCGTGCAAGTAGCTCCCTCTCGCCCGGCGCAGCCGGGGGAGAGGGTTGGGGTGGGTGGGAGCTTTTGCGGTAAGCGGGAACGCAAAAGCGTCCCCCTCGCCCAACCTTCGCCCTCAGGCGTTGCCTGAGACAGAGGGGTTTGAAAATGCACTGCGGTCATGCCGCCGCGGCGACGTGCGAAGGGAACTCTCGCGGCGCAACACCGCGCACCGCCTCCGCAATCGCCTTGATGTGTGCCGGCGTGGTGCCGCAGCAACCGCCTACCAGGTTCAGCAGGCCATCGCGGGCAAAGCCACCGATCACGCTGGCCATGTGTTCGGGGCTTTCGTCGTACTCGCCGAAAGCATTCGGCAGGCCCGCGTTCGGGTGCGTGCTGACGTAGCTTTCGGCGAGGTTCGCCAGGGTTTGCACGTGCGGGCGCAGGTCCTCGGCGCCCAGTGCGCAGTTGAAGCCCACCGACAGCGGGCGGGCGTGGCGCACCGAGTAGTAGAACGCCTCGGCGGTCTGGCCCGAGAGCGTGCGGCCGGAGCGGTCGGTGATGGTGCCGGAGATCATTACCGGCATCCGCGCGCCGCGTTGGTGGAACAGTTCGCTCAGGGCGAACAGCGCGGCCTTGGCGTTCAGCGTGTCGAAGATCGTCTCGACCATCAGCACGTCGGCACCGCCGTCGATCAGCCCGTTGGCGGACTCGGTGTAGTTTTCGGCGAGTTCTTCAAAGGTGACATTGCGGAAGCCGGGGTCGTTGACGTCGGGCGACAGCGAGGCGGTGCGGCTGGTGGGGCCGAGTACGCCAATCACGAAGCGCGGTTTGTCCGGGGTTTTCGCGGTCATCGCGTCGCACGCGGCGCGGGCGAGCTTCGCGCCTTCGCGGTTCAACTCCTGCGCCAGGTGCTGCAGCTTGTAGTCGGCCTGGCTGATGCGGGTGGAGTTGAAGGTGTTGGTTTCGACCAGATCGGCGCCGGCTTCGAGGTAGGCGTCGTGCACGCCGCGGATGATCTGCGGCTGGGTCAGCGTGAGCAGGTCGTTGTTGCCCTTGAGGTCGCAGCTGCCGGCGTGGTCGTGGGCGTGGCCGTCGTGGCCGTGCTCGAAACGCTGGCCGCGGAAACCGTGTTCGTCCAGTTCATGCGCTTGCAACATGGTGCCCATGCCGCCGTCGAGAATCAGGATGCGCTGGCGCAGCGCCTGTTCCAGCAGGGCGACGCGGTCGGGGTGGATCCAGGGCAGGGTGCTCATCAAACTTCCTTGGCAGGTTCAGGCGGGCTTGCGCGCCAGCAGGCTGATCACTTCGAAATGCGGCGCCTTGCGCTCGCGGCTGAGCCGGTTGCAGCTCGACACGTCGAGGCCGGCGGCGCGGGCGTAACCATCGAGCTGGTCGTTGCTGAAGCCGAGGTTGCGATGGTCGAAGGGCTCGACCGCGGTACGGTGATCGTGCCGACCCAGTGTCACGGCGAGCAGGCGCCCACCGGCACGCAGCAATCGCGCGGCTTCGGCCACGGCCTTTGCCGGGTGTTCGGCATAGGTCAGCGCGTGCAGCATCAGCACCAGGTCGAAGCGCTGGTCGCCCAGGTCCAGTGCGTGCATGTCGCCCTGGATCACGCGGACGTTGGTGAACGTCTTCAGCCGTTTGGCCGCGGCCTCGACCACGCGTTCGCTGGAGTCGACACAGACGATGGAGTGCGCGTGCGGCGCCAGCAGTTCGGCGGTGATGCCGTCGCCGGAGGCGATGTCCAGCACGTCGCCAGTTTCCAGCAGCTGCAGCAGTGAACGCGCCAGGGTTTCCCAGGTGCGGCCGGGGGAATAATGGCGCTCCATGTCGCCGGCGACGGTATCGGCCCAGCCTTCCTCGCGGGCGCGGTTGGCCAGCACGCCGGGCAGTCGGGCGGCATCCTCGCGCAGCAGCGCGTCGTCGATGCTGGCGCGCAGCGAACCGAGCAGGTTGTGCTGCGCTTCGTCGCCCTCGCTGTTGGCGCGGTAGTAGGCCGAAACGCCGGCGCGGCGGTCGCGCACCAAGCCTGCTTCACGCAATTTGGCGAGGTGGGTGGACACGCGCGGCTGGGCCAGGTGCAGCACGGCGGCCAGCTCGGCCACGGTGAGTTCCTCGTGCTCGAGCAGGGCCAGCAGGCGTACGCGGGTGGGGTCGGCCAGCAAGCGCAGGACGCTGGAGGCGGCGGCCAGATCCATCGGGCATCCTTTTATCGCGATAGAAAGATGACAAGGCTAGGCCTTGCGTGCAGGACCGTCAAGCGCTGGCGGGTTCGGCTTCGGTCGTGTCCTGCCCGCCTGTCGTCAGACCGATGGCCGCGCCCGAAGTCGCCCCGGCGGAGGCTGGGGATTACAATGGGCGGCTTGTTTGTCTTGATCAGCCACCGCGTCGGACCGGGAGTAGCGCATGGATTTCCAATTTACCGAGGATCAGTTGTCGATCCAGTCGATCGCCCGTGATTTTGCCCAGAAGCGCATCGCGCCGGTAGCGGCCGAACTGGACGCGAAAGGCGAGTTTCCGCTGGAGAACATCCGCGAGATGGGCCAGCTCGGCCTGATGGGTATCGAGGTGCCGGAGGAGTACGGCGGCGCGGGCATGGACCCGATTGCCTACGTGCTGGCGATGATCGAGATCGCTGCCGCCGACGCCGCCACCGCGACCATCATGTCGGTCAACAACTCATTGTTCTGCAACGGCATCCTCAAACACGGCAATGAAGAGCAGAAGCAGAAATACGTGCGTGCGATCGCCACCGGCGAGGCCATCGGCGCCTATGCGCTGACCGAGCCGCAGTCGGGCTCCGACGCCTCGGCGATGCACACCCGCGCCACGAAGAACGCGAACGGCGACTGGGTGATCAACGGCAAGAAGAGCTGGATCACCTCAGGTCCGGTGGCGCGTTACATCGTACTGTTCGCGATCTCCACGCCGGGTATCGGCGCCAAGGGCGTGTCGGCTTTCATTGTCGACACGCAGTTGCCCGGCTTCCATGCCGGCAAGACCGAACCGAAGCTCGGCATCCGCGCCTCGGCCACCTGCGAGATCGAATTCACCGATTACGTGTTGCCGAAGGAGAACCTGCTCGGCGAAGAGGGCAAGGGCTTCTCGATGGCGATGGGCGTGCTCGACGCCGGCCGCATCGGCATCGCCTCGCAGGCGGTGGGCATCGCCCGTGCCGCGTACGAGGCCACGCTGCAGTGGTCGCGTGACCGCAAGGCGTTCGGCGTACCGATCGGCACGTTCCAGATGACCCAGTCCAAGATCGCCGACATGAAGTGCAAGCTCGATGCGGCGACCTTGCTGACCCTGCGCGCCGCGTGGACCAAGGGCGAAACCGAAAAGCACGGCGGCCGTTTCGGTACCGAGGCAGCCGTGGCGAAACTCACCGCGTCGGAAGCGGCGATGTGGATTTCCCATCAGGCCGTGCAGATCCACGGCGGCATGGGCTACTCCAAGGAAATGCCGCTGGAGCGTTACTTCCGCGATGCCAAGATCACCGAGATCTACGAAGGCACCAGCGAGATCCAGCGCATGGTGATTGCGCGGGCGGAAACGGGCTTGAGGTAGAGCCGGGATTCGAGATTCGGAAGTACGTCGGGGTCTGACATTGTTCGGACTGGCTCTGCCACGGGACGGCACGCTGATTTCCGACAACGAGTTCGAGATGCATAAAAGCAAAACGCCCCGGCAGATGCCGGGGCGTTTTGTTGCGGGGTGGCGGGAGACGGCGCTTGTCCGAATCCCGAATCCCCAATCCCCAATCCCTAATCCCTAATCCCCGCTCAGTGCCCGCGTCGCGGATCGGAGTCGAAGGTGTTCGGTCCATCCAGGGCGGGCTTGGTCGGCGCATCGCCGTCGAGCTTGTCGCCAAGCAGGCGGCGCACCACCACGTAGAACACCGGGATCAGCAGTACGCCGAGGAAGGTGGCGAACAGCATGCCGCCGATCACGCCGGTGCCGATGGCGTGGCGGGCGTTGGCGCCGGCGCCGCTGGAGATGAACAGCGGGAACACGCCGCCGATGAAGGCAATCGA
>SMEK01000844.1_pt1 | contig 13589 bp, 17 predicted proteins | sample 2456371 | NCBI WGS metagenome assembly SMEK01 (sample SAMN10132590, study PRJNA489261) | soil metagenome | isolation source: day1 antibiotic-loamy sand soil ammended with composted manure from dairy... | place: USA | collected 2015-04-01
GCGGCGTGCCGACAGATATGCCGGTCGGCGCTCGACCTGCGACTGCCCGGTGAACGGGACGGTGATGATCGTCGCCTCGTCAACTGGCCTGCCGAACGTCGTCGCGCGGAAGGTCAGGTCGCGGCCAAGCCACGCCAATTCAGCCGGGATGAACATGGCGGTATCGAGCAATACGAATCGCTCGCCGATGCTGTGCGCCACCGCATCCGTGCCCAGCCGGCCGCGCAGCCAGTGCCCCACGTCCCAGACGCCCGGCGCCACTTCGTCCGCGTCCGCGAAGTTGACGATCTCGTCGCCGATGATCGCCCGGTTGCGCCGGTTGAGCATTCCGGCCAGGTCCGTGCTGGTAAGCAGCTCGTTGGGCGTTTTGATCTGGATTTCGCAACGGTTCACCGTGTCCGGGAACTCGTGCGGATGATCGCCCAGCGGTGTCACCAGTTCGCCGATGACGCTGCCGGTTCGGGTTGTCTGCCCGTCGATATAGTTCTGTCCGCCGTCCAGTGACAGCTCGACGTAAGCCCCGGGCCACGCCGGAAGGATGCCCGACACCGCGAGGTAGAACCCGAGCTGGTCGTGCGTGTCGCGCAGGATCGGGATGTCGAGGAACTCGATGATCGTCGGCCCGGCAATGCTTGACGGTGGCCGGGTGACCGGCGCGGCAGGGATGCCCTGCACTTGCGTTGTGTACAGGCTCTGCCGGTCGCGGATCGCCGTGTACCGTTGCTCGCCGTCATTCGTTTCAACGCGGGTAATGATCGCCCGGACCATCTTCGTGCCGGTCTGCACGAACACCGGATCGGACTCTGTGAGCCGCAGCCAGTTATCTGGCAGCGAGAAATTCAGCTCCCCCTTTTGTTGCTCGACCATCAGCCCGTGCGTGCGGGCAACGACAGTTGCAGCTTCGTCAGCGGACAGCAAGACCGGGGTCTGCAATGACTGCTCGCCCTCCGCGCGCGTACCCTCGGGCCGTTCGCTCCGCTGCTTGTCGGTATTCAATCCGCCCGCGACATCGTAGTAGTTGAGATGCAGCACGCGCGGGATCGCGATGGGATCCCCTCGACGGCTGTCCCCATCCTCGACCGGCTCGCTGTTGTCGATCATGTCGGCTTCAAGGATGGTGGCCTTCGCATCCCCGCCGCGTGGGACAAAATGCACTTTCCCGCCAGCGCTGTTCGGGTCGAAGAAAAACACGCTGGACAGCGATTGCAGCGTGCCGCTGGCGGCATAGGCGTTGCCGATTGTCAGCCCTCGCACGGGCGTCCCGAAAATGTCAGACACGTCCACGCGCTCGCGGGGCATTGACGCGCGAAGACAGACGCTCTCTACAATTTCGCCGAGGAACGGCATGGAACTGATCAACGCCCCGGGGTCGTTGGTCAATTCGTAGTTGCGCAGCCGCCATTGCAGACGGTTGCCGCGGTTGCGCGCCATTGACACCAGTTGGCAATTCGCGCCTACACCGGCACGTAGCACATACTCCGTCTCATACCGGTCACGCTGATATCGAACGCAAAGATTCCCGGCCCTGATATATGACAGCACGATATCGCTATCTGCAACGAACGCTGACCGCCGCTCGTCCATCGTGCATCGCATTGTCCGGATGCCGGATGGCAGCGTTGTGTGCGTCATGCCGGGGATGGTCGGATCGTACCAGTAGATTTTCGCGTCGTCCCCCTGATGGTAGGCGACAAACGGATTCATGTTCTGGTCGAACGCGAGCGCGATTTCGGTGATCCCGATGCCGCTGAATAGCGCCGTCGCTGGCACGCCGGGGGCTTCTACCCATACCGTGACAACGTCCGTGTCGCTGTCATGGGTGGTAAAAGCGTGCCACACCTTGACCATCAACCCTTGGGACGGGTCGTTAAGCGCAACACCGGCGAGTTCCCAGTCCTGCAACTTGTCTTCGGGCAACGGCCCCTTCACCGGGTAAGCGAACCCGCTGATCTGCGCCTTGCTTGAGAGTTGCCCATCCTGCGGGAGCATTACGCGTTGTCCATAGCTACGGTAACGGGAAGATCAAATACATGCGTGGCAGGCTTCAGGAATGGCCCGTCCAGCAGCATTTGGTGCACGCACCATGAGGTATCTCCAGAAGTGTGGCTCAAGACGAGATTGATGCTGCGAATACCCGGCGCAGCGATGTTGCCGTTGTTGAGAGGCAATCGGATTGTCTGTAGCCGCTCTTTGCTGCCGGGGACGTAGGCAGCGGTCACGCGGCTGGTGAAGAGGTTGGATGTACTATATCCGGCAGGAGCAGAAGATGATGACGGATCGCCGAACGTGGTTTGATCTGTCACGTGACACCTAAGTGTACCGGATGTATCAGCGCGCAGGAGCCCAGAAGGATTGAATCCAACCCAAGCACTTGTCCCTGATCCTTGGACGGCCCCGGAGATTCCCCACCACTGAGTGTTGTTCATGCTGATTGGCCGAATCTCATAATCGAAGTTCGTCGGCGTTCCGTCGATGTTGATCGTGAGCGTACCCGTAGCGCCGTCGATGGCATAGAGGGTGATCTCGTAAATGACCTCCAGAAACTCATCGCTCAACACGGTGATGGTAGTTGGGTTCCCCATTTCATCCACGACTCTGGCGCGGTTGAATATGGGCGTGCTGTTGTTTGGTATTCCGCTTGACCCTCGGCACAGTGCAATTTCTGCCACGTTGCCAACAACCGCACCTTCGCCCCCCCGGATGCGAACGCCAAGCGTGATACTGCGCGGCGATACAGTTGTATTCCTGGTCACCCACCCTTCTTCAACCGAACCGCCGCCACCAAGGAATGATTGGAGCGCGGTATCCGTGGGCTGGGGTGTCGAAGTTCCTGCACCTGCGACAAACCCCATGATTCCAGTGCTGGTTGCGTTCTGGAACCAAAAGTCGAACGCACCGTTGACGATGATGTTGGGGCACCACGCGCTTTCGCGCATGATGAAGTCACCTTTCATCGCGCGCAACTTGAACCGGGCGCTACAACGCTGTTTGAAGCGAACTGGACGAATTACGTTGTCCAGAATGCGCTTTTCATGGTCTGTGAGATTATGGGACATAAAGTTGCGCCTCTCCGAAAGTGAACGTGGTCTGGATTTCTTCCGGCGATTGCTCTTGCGTCACGAGCGCTTCACGCAGGATTGCAGTGCCAAAAGTGAATGTGGTCTGGACTTCTTCTGGGGGTTGAGGACCGAGGGGAATGACAGGGACACGCAGGATCGCGGTACCAAACGTCATTCCGGGCTGGATTTCTTCCGGCGGCATCACGACAGACACCACCGGGGCACGCAGGGTCGCAGTGCCAAACGTCATGCCGACGCCAATCTGTTCGGTTGCGCCGTCAATCTGTTTCGCCTGCGGGATGAGAGCGCCAACCTCGAAGCCGTGCTCCACCCCCATGCCGTCGTGACCGTATGCCGGATACGGTTTGCTCGTCAGATACGCTTCGGGATGCTGAGTATTGACGCGGACCTGCCACTGCGACCACGCGCCGCGCTGGTCGGTCACGTCCTCGTTGTGGATCGAAAGGTAGGCGGTCCCGCGAAAGTATGGCGCCTGTCCGACGCCGTAGATTTCTTCTAGGTCCGGCGATGCCGGTTGGTCGAACGTCCCCGGGTACCACGTCGCGTATTCGAGGAATTTCGCATTCTCCGCCGCCATCGACGGGTCTTCTGCGTCGTAGACGAGGATGCCGTTGCGCCACACCTGCAACAGCTCGGCCCATCCCTCGCAGAATCCCACGGCATACGTGCGATAGACAGATTCTGTCTCGACCTTCGGGCCGCCCTTGCCCTGTCTCTCTCGGCGGGTAACGATCTTGGGGCCGCCATCGGCGATGACGTTTCCCGCAATCGGCTGCGACCGGCCGTAGACGATAGGCCGGAAGCCGCCCTCTTGCGATGTCTGCCGGGCAACCTCGCCGATTTTCGGGCCGGGGATGACCCCCACATGGCGCCGGAAGGGCCGCCAACCGCAAAGCCTACAACGGCGCCTACTGAGCCTAGAATCGGGCCTGCGAAATCAGTCATCGGACCACCTCGGACGGTAGACCTCGATCACGCAATCCAGAAGCCGACCAGTCAGCGACACCTCGACCACGCCGGGCCGATTGCTCGCATGGATGATGGACAGGCCACCATGCGGGTGATCGCCTATGATCCCGACGTGCGACGGCTCACCCTTGCCCCAACGGAAGAGCGCTATGTCGCCCGGCATCCAATCGCCGGAGACGGGCTCGCCGAAATGCTGTCGCAGACCCTTCCGCAATTGATCATCCCAAGGCTCGCGCCCGTATCCGCGCGGCACGTCCAGCGGCCCCGGCCAGCCGGCGGCCTGCATCGCCACGATCACCAGTCCGATGCAATCCACCGCCCACGGTTTGCGGCCCTGATGCCGCCACGGCACGCCGATCATGGACCGGGCATGCGCGACCACGCGTTCCGGCCCGTTCATCGCTCCTCCTGCGCGGGCACTTCGCCAGCCCAGCCACCGCCACCCGGCAGGTTGCCGCCGGGCACCGAACCCGCGACACCATCGCCCACGGGAATCGTCCACTCGCCCTTGAAGTTCGGCCAGTTCCCCCAGTGGTCGCAGCCGAGCGGGCCCGTCTTGAGCTTCGTGCAGTCGGGCCGGTGTCGGTACGTGTCACCGGCCTGGATCGGGAACGGCGTTGTCTCTGCCAGCGTGATCGTATTTCCGTTCACGGACTCCACCGCGTACCGCCGTCCGACGTTCGGGCCGGACGTGAACTCCACGCGCCCCGGCATGTAGGCGGCGATATCACCGGTGAAGGTGCGGTCCGACTCCGCTCCGACAGACTGGACCTCGCCATCAACCCACAGCGCGTCAGCATCCACGCCGCAACCCGTTTGCGAGTCTGCGGGCGTGCCGAAGATCGCACGACACGGGCGTTGCCACACTGTCCCGATGACCTGCCGCAGACGCATGGAATACGACAGCAACTCCGGGATGATGACCAGCCCGTCCTCGGTGCGGACCTCGCCGATGTCGCCTGCATCCAGCAGCAGCGCGGAGCCGGTGGCCGGGTTGCGCCAGTCAAGCAGGAAACAGTCCCATTCCCCGTCGTCTAGCGCCCCAGCCTCGACCATTTCAATCGTCAGGCCGGTGAGCGTCGTTTTCGTCAAGATGCGCCCCTCGGCATTCGCCACGGAGTAGTTCACGTCCGCCGCGATGGTCGAAGGGTCGATGCCCTGCGACGCGGAGTAAACCGTCGGCCCGTAGCCGTCCCCGTGGTCGTATGTGATGTCACGGTCCCACATGGTAAACCCGAGCACCGTTCCGTCCTTCAGCCGGAAGCGCACACAGCGCGTCAGGTACTGGACCGGGTTGTCCAGATTCGATTGAAGCGCAACCGGAATCTGCCGACTCACTCCCAGACCTCCACCAGCTCCACCGACCCGTTCATAACATAGCGATCCCCGGATCGGTTGTCGATAGTCATCGGGAACGTATCAGTGGCGAAGCGCACGGGCACCCTGAACTCGCCGGACCACGACAGCACCGAACCGGCGCCGGGCGCGGTATCGAACGTCACAACACCATCCGTCACCGTTGCAGATGCCGGAGTGCCGTCCACGTAGAACACCGGATCGACCGGATAGAAGATGCGGCGCGCGTAGCTGGCCGAACCGAACGTGGAGACGATATACAGGTCAAATGATGTTTCCACCCCATCGCCAGCGCCGAACACCGCCCGGTCTGCGCGGTAATCGGAATAGTCCTTGACAAGGAACGACTCTGCGGACCCACGGCACGCCAGAAAAACCGACTTCAGGTATTTCAGGTATGCGTCATCCGTGATGTTTGCGAACGGCAGCGCATAGCGGTGCTTGACGTACTGCCACAGCGAGCGCCGCCGCTCCCGACCGCTACGCAACTGCTTGATCAGGGTGTTGAACTCCGGCTGCACCTGCCAGCCATAGCCCGGGCACAGCTCCAGTTCCGCTTTGATCGTGGTCATATGCCAAGCCTCTGCGCGCGCCGGATCTCATAGCCGACACGGGCCGCCACCTGCGATTGCGTCTTCGGCGATGTCGGCGCGGAGAATGCGAAATTGTTGACAATGGAAGCCCCGCCGAAGCCAAGCCGGTGATTCGGGGTGATCTCGACCGGGCTGTTGCCAGTGAGCAGGTAGTCCCTGCCGCGCACGGTCGCCATCTCGATGCCGCGCTCGTTGACTTCGTACATCGTGTTGGGGCTTGTCCATCCGCCGCTTGCGCGCCTGCCGCCGAACAGGCCAGCGATTGCCGATAGCCACCCGGTAGAGCCACCCTGCAATGTGCCGAACCCACCGAATAGCTGCTCCACCAATCGCTGAGAAACGAACCTGGTAATCGCATCCGCGATGCCGTTGATCAGGTTCTTGAAAGCATCACCGACCGATTCGGCCCCGGAGATGATGTCCTCGAAGAAGTTCCGGAACTCGCCGCGCATGTCATCCATGAGCCGCATCTGCTTCATCGATTCCTCGATGTCGCGGTTCGCTCTTGCGATGGCCTCGCCGTACTCTGCAACGGCCTCAGCCTCCATTCCCCGAAGCTGGATCGCAGTTGCCCGCTCCGCGTTGGTCATCCGCATGAGTTCAAGCTCGAACTGAAGATCGGCAAGCAGTTCTTTTCCGTACTTCAGCCCCTCTTGAATGCGCTCGTATTCGGCGCGCGCGGCCCTATCCGCCGCCTCCTGCAACTCCGCCATTCGCTCCATCTGGTCGATGCGCTGCGCCTCGGTCAGAAGCGCCTGCTTCTTGGCGTCATCAAGCGCCTTCAGCGAACCATGTTCGATCTCGTAGCGAACCCTCGCCGCCTCTCCCTCCTGACCAAACAGCGCGATCCGTTTGCGCATTGACTCCATCATGGATTCGTAGGCGCGTTGCAGGCGTTCGGCTTCTTTCTCTGCCTCAGACTTTCCAGCTCTGCCGCCGCCGCCACCGCCGCCACCGCCGCCGCGGGGAATCGGGCCCGATGTGACGTTCGAGAAATCCGGCAAACCGTTCGGATATCTCTCAAGCAGATTGCGCCGGGCGACTGCCCTTCTCAACTCTTCTTCAATGGCGCCGCCGAATATGGCGCGGCGCAGATCATTCAGCAGCCCCCCGCCGTACTGCATCTGAGACAGTTTCCGGATGCGAACTTCGAGCTGGTCGATGTTGTCCAGCATGTCAGCGGGCAATCGACCAGCGTCAGCCAGCCATTCACGATACCTGCCGACCGCTTTGGCAAACTCGCTTGTCAGCCTGGCGACAGCCGTTGCGCTCTCAGTTGCTCCATTTACGATTAGCTGGAATCCCCTCCTAACGTCTGGGTCGTTCAGCGTTTTAATCAGTTCATTGATCGCGTCTGTCAGGCCGTTCAGAGACTCGTCGTCGCCGGACAGAAGATCGCCCAAGGTGTTTTTCAGTGCCGTCAGCGCGCCGCCGAATGTGTTGCGCGCGGCTTCCGCAGCGCCACCGTATGACTCTTCCAGAATCTCCAGAATCTTGATCTGCGCCTCACCTTCGCGACCAGCGGCCACAAGGGCATCAATCGATGCCCGGACCTCCTTGGTGAACGCGGCGCCGAACCCCTGCTGTGCAAGGGCCGCTGCGGCCTTGGACGGAGATTCCAGCGCCCGCCCGATAACCTCGGCGGACTGGGTCAGGCTCATCTCAAGCCGGGCGGACTGGTCGATGACCGCCTGCATGGCTCGCGGGATGTTTTCCCCGACGATGCCGGAGTAGGACAGCAGCCGAGTCTGCGCATCGATAATCTCGTTCGTGCTGAACGTGGACGTCCTCTGGAACTCGGCCGCCATCGACACAAGCTGGTCGCGGGTGTAGCCCGCAGCGTTGCCGGTGGACTTCAGGATGGCGTCAAGCTGGGCGAGGCTCTTTTCAGCCTGCATCGTGTTGCGAACGATGACACCGACGCCAGTCACCACCGCGCCGCCGATAGCGCCGATAGCGAGCCCTGCGCTCTTGGCGCTGGCCTCAATTTGCTTCATGCGCTTGTCGGCTACCCGGGCAGCGCGTTCCAGCCCCTGCTCGAAGCCAGCAATCTTGGCGATAAGGTCAATCGTCAATTGGCCGAGCGAGCGCGTCGCCATTATTTCACCTTCCTGCTGATCTCAGTCTTGCGGGCAAGCGCCTTGAACTGCGCCATCAGAGCAGACGCCATTTCCTGCGTATCCATTTCCTGCTCCGCCGGCTTAGGCCACGGCATCAGGTCGCGCGGCTTCACGTTCTTCAGGAACGGGGCCACGGCACGGGCAACCGCCGACTCCACGCGAAGCGCGATGTTCAGAGGGCCGTTCTCTTCGATGTAGGCAACCCAGAGGTTCACCTCGTCCTGAGAAATCCGGCTCTTCAGTTCACCGACGGGGATTCCCAGCGCGAGGGATAGTTCACAAAAGAACCGATCCCTCGCGGTCAGTGCTTTTTTGCGCTGTTGACCTCATTGAATGCGTTCACCATCGCGGCAGCGACCGAAGGATGGAGCTTGTACGCATCCTCAAATGACAGCGATTCATTGCCGCCTTCGCCAAGGTAGATGGCCTTGGAGATCACCTCAGCCGTGCGGCTGCGGCCCTTCGTGTCGGCCATAAACAGAGTTTCGTAATCGCCAGCGGAAAGCCTGCGAACGTGAATCGTCGCGCTGTATTCCTGCCCGTCGATCTCGAAATTGATCTCCCGCTGCACCTTGGCATCGGTCACGAAAGCGCCAAGCGCCTTCAGGTCATTGATACTGGTCATGTCATCTCGCCTTGGTAGGTGGGCGGCGCGGTACGCACGGCGAGAAAACGCCCGCTGACCCGCCCGAAGTTGAACCAATCGCCGTTAGCTGCCTGCCGGAGTCAGCACCGGGTCGCCGGACACCTGAATGCCGACAGTCGCAGTGATCAGCGCATTCAAGCTGAAATCGTAGGCGTAGCTGTTCACGAAGCCCTCGAACTCCAGCCACGTCCGGTTCGGCGGAAGGACGAAGGCACACTCGCCATCAGAGTCAACGGCACCAGTCGGCGCGGTGCCGATGGCATCGGGGAAGCCAATGACCCACCTGGTCGAAACGCCGGCCGTCTTCATCTCCTGAAGCCGGATATGCGACGCATCCTGCGGGTTAAGGTTCAGGGTGAACGTGGCCGTTCCGGGCGTCGCGAGGCCAGCCTCATACGTGCGGGCGGTTGACTCCAGACAGGTCGTTTCCAGCTGGTCAATGGTTGAGTCAAGGCCGGTGATCGACGTCGGGCAGCCAACCTGCACGACAGAGCAATCATCCGGGTCGAGAAAGTACAGCTCGGTTCCTGCGGTACGCATTTACACTTTCCTTCCAACGTTGGGATGTGCCGCCTCACGGCGGGTTTTCCGACTGCCTCACGGCAGCCGTTTCGGCCTGTGCACAGACCGAATCAGGAGCCGCGTTCTACAAAGAACTCGGCGGTAAAACTGACGCGCCACAGGCCGGTGGCAGGCTCGTAGTCCTCACCGTTCCACGCGACGATGTGGTTGAAGTCACCCTCAATCGCGTCCCGCAGGGCTGCGGCCACGGATCGTGCGCTGCTTACTGACTTGGCGTAGCAATCGACCTGCACGCCCATCACGTCCTCGGACGGCGGGCAGGACAGCGTGTTGTTCGGGTTTCCGTACACAAGCTGGTGGACCGCATAGGGACGCTCCTCGCCTTGCGGCGCTGTCCCGAATGGCCAGAACCTGACCGGATTGCTGCCGAGCAGCGCGGTAACTGCCGGGCTGTTCTTTGCGAGCTGGAAAATGTCCGGATACATCAGGTGATCCCCAGCTTGCGCAGCTCTTTGTCAATCTCGGCAGGCGCTGCCGCCACCACGGCCTGATACGCCGCACCGGCGGAGCTGGCAGCGGCTGGGCGCATGAACGGCTGCGCTCGCGCCTCGCTGGTCCCGAACTCCACGAACCGCCAATGGGTCGTGTTGCCGCCCGGCAGGCCGGTATCGGTCCCCTTCCTCAGCGGCCTCGCGCCGCCGCGGACGCCGACTCGCATCATCACGCCACCGGCTGCACGCTCACGCCTCCGGCCACCACCGGCCACGGCGATGTTCTTCCAAATCTGCTCGCGGGTTTCAGGATCGTCGATCGCCTTCGCATTGCGCCTGGCCGCGTCCCGGATCACGTTCGCTCCCTTTCGGAGCGCGCGACGCATGGCGTTATTTCCAACACGCTCCGGCAGCAACTTCAGCCTGCGCTCGATCTCGGCCAATCCCTGCACGTCAACGTCGAATTGCATAGCCAGGCACCCATTCCGCTTTAATATGCCACGGCCTTGGCCGACCGTGGAAGCACACAACCGATGCGCCAGCAGGCACCGTGCCGTCTCCGATGGAACGCTTGTTCAGCCCCTTCGCGACGTGAACCTTGTAGCTCACGACCCGGCCCGGCAGCACATCCTGGAACCTCTGCGCGTCGTGCAGCACCTCGCCAATGAACTGCTGATCCCCGTGGCGCATGCACTTGTGCATGGCCGCCTTGGGGTCAGCGATCCACGCCGCCCAGACCTTGGCCCGATCCGATTCCGCCAGGTACATCAGCCCGGAAGCCGGGCGCTCGGGATAGTAGAAGTCAGACAGCAGCGTGGTGCGCCCCAAGCTGGCTAGCTCCGACAGGTCGCCGACGATGACGGTGTCCAGATCGAAGTACAGAAGATCGCCGGACAGGTCAGGCCTGAATAGCTCCATCTTCGACCACCACCCGGGCCAGCCATGCCGCAGCGGAATCGTTTCGACGCCAGGCACATCCACATCCGAGAGGCAGACCAGGCCTGCCACCTGCTGGGCGAGCAATTGCACATGCCCCGGGCGAAAGTCACCGCCGGAGCGCAGGACGCAGACGTTAGTAACCACGCGCCGCAACCAACTCAGCCATCTGCTTGCGCTTGACCGACCAGTCCGAGAGCCCCACAGCAACGACAGCTCCGCGCTGCTCCATCCTGGTGATCGCGCAATAGGCCTTAGGCAGGACGCGGATACTCACCTCATCCAGCGCACCGGCCTCGCCGATCTCATAGAACGCCGAGTGATCGGAGCACGAGCCTGTTGCGGCCACCCACCGCTCAACCAACCGTAACGTTGCCTCGGTGTAGTTGAACCACATCGTGGCGACATACCAGGGCTTCATGCACTGCCCCGGCATCCTTACCAGACCTACGTCCTCGGCCGCGCCGTACACGTCGACGGGCTCACGCATCAGCGAGCAGTCGGCATCGATCCACAGCACGGGCTGCCGATGAGCGCGCAGCCGGTCGAGGATGTATGCCGGCTTTTTGCAGGTGTTCTTCAGCCAGTCTCGATCTGACTCCAACTGCTGGATGTCGTGCTCGAGCCCAAGCGCGGCACACTGCGCCATGAGCTTGCGAGCGGCTTGCGGATAGTGGTGGTCATCCGTGTAGAAGCTGATGACGATGGGCTTCATTGCCTGATCGCCTCGATGAGTGGCTGCAAGTTGAGGCCGCCGACCTGGAAGTCCGGGTTATCGATAGTGCTTGGCTTCGCCTCCAGGCCGAGGCTGGCATAGTGATCCCGAAATTTAATTCCGTCGCCGACGAGTCGGTCCGAGAACGGCACCCACGCCGCCGGGATGCCGTATGCGTGAGCGGCGATGATCCCATGCAGGCTGCTGCTGATGATTCGCCGACAGGACGTGATCTGGCGCACCACCTCGCGGCAATCGCTCGTCTGCAGACGAATCACCGGCAGGCCCGGGAACCTGCGCTTGCAGTCGTCGTAATCGACGTAATGCGGCACAATGCCGACGTCGTGAACAGGCTCCGATGGTCCCCAGATCAGCGGCAGCAGCATCGCCGGGTCACCGTAGAATTCCGGACACGAGCCACCGGCTCTGATGACCTTCGCCCGGCTGTACGGGCCACGCACCCAGTGCCAGACCGCGCGCCGCTGCACCGGGTCTGCTTCGGATATGAACCCGGAGCCATAAACGTGCATCCCCGGGCGCGCGAACTTGGCAATGCTGCCGATGCAGATGGCATTCGCCGCTCCCGCGTGACCAACACGCCGAAACGGGATGCCGAAATGCTCCAGGATGTGCGGCGTTAGTACGTCGCCGAAGTTCGGCTTGACCATCCACCAGAAATTCTTCGGCTCAGGCACGCAGATAGTCATCCAATCTCGCCGCTGGGAAACATTGCAGCGCCGAACCTGGCGTGCAGTTGATTACCTGTATGCCCTGATTCCGCTTCGCCCATCGTGCGTACTGCGCCAAGTGCATCCGGCGCTTCGTCTCCGTCGTGTTGCTCAGGCCGTTGGTGTACGGGCCGAAAAAGTGCGTGCCGTGCATGTCGAACCCAAGCAGCAGGATACGGCTGGCCCCTTTCAACCGGGCCACTTCCAGCCCCAGCACGCCGCTATTGACAGATACGTAGCCCGCCACCTTGACGCGCTCGACGCCCTTGACCTGGTGCATCGTGTACTTCGCGCCCGGCAGCGTCAGCGCCTCGGGGTACTTGCGCCACCACGCCGCATCGGTCGCGGCCAGAAAGTCAGCCCACGGCGCGAGCTGGAAGGCGTTTCCGATGACCCCCAGCGGAATCCCCGCCGCCCTGACGCGCTCGGCATCCTCCGCCGAAGCGGATGGGCCCGGCGCGAGTAATGCCCATGTGATCATCCGTAAGAGTGCCGCATCACGGACTTCTCGGACGCGCCGCACCGATACAGGTGAACCACCTCCCCACCCCTGACGCACAGGTCAATGCGATGATCGGTACCGCCACTAACCAGAGCGGCTACAAGATCCAATCCTGTCTTCTCTGCCAGCCGACGCAGATTCTTCTCGCCTACTTTCTGCCTAGCCATATTGCAACCTCGCCGTTGCTATTGATCTAAACGCACGCCCTCGCCCACCATCAGCGTCAGGTGTTCTTTCCCCGACTCCGCATCCGGCAGGACCGCTAGGATGTTGTAATACCTGCCGCGATAGACGACGCGCATGGAGGCGTCCACGTCATCGCGATACCGGATCACGATACGCCCGCGCACCTCGGACTGCTCCGCACCGGCGGCCATGAATTCGCGGCCAGACATCGGCACGATCTCGGCCCACGGGCGGGCGATGGTGACCCACGTCGTCACCATCTCGCCCGTCACCGGGTCTTGCGTGATCTGCTTGGCTTGCAACTGCACCTTGTGGCGCAGCACTCCGCTCGCTACCGCAGCCATCACGACACCGTCGGACGTCGAATCGTCGTCAGAAGCGCCACAGCCGCCTTGCTGGTCAGGCCGTGGCCGTACCCTTCATGCGACGGCACGGCGTTGTCGCGGCCCTCGCCCTCGCGGAAGCGGTACTGCGACGCCAGTTCGAGCAAGCAGGCAGCGCGCACCACGGGCTTCACCACCGGCTCGCCGTCGCTGTCCAGCAGCGGAACAGGGTTACCGTCGGAATCCCGGACGATGTTGCCGTCGCTGTCGGTCTCCCATTCGTACAGACGCCAGTCCTCTTTCAGCCACCGCCGCACGGCCTCCGAGACTGCCGGAATGAACACCGACAGCCAGCCGTCATCGGCGCTGCCGCCGCTGTCGTAATCCAGCCGCAGGTGCTCGTATGCCTGCTCGCGGGTGAT
>SMEK01000546.1_pt1 | contig 13571 bp, 12 predicted proteins | sample 2456371 | NCBI WGS metagenome assembly SMEK01 (sample SAMN10132590, study PRJNA489261) | soil metagenome | isolation source: day1 antibiotic-loamy sand soil ammended with composted manure from dairy... | place: USA | collected 2015-04-01
CAGGCCACGCGCGTTGTTGCCCGCCACCGTCGCCAGCTGCACGCCAGGTTGCGGCAGGTGCAGGGCCTGTCCCGGCGATGCCGGGCGTAACCAGCGGCGCAGCAACCACGGCAACGGCAACAGCACGAGCAGCCACGGCCAGGCGAAGTCAATCATGGAAAGGCTCCGTCGCAACCGGTTTCCATGCGGAGGGTTTCAGCGCCAGTCGCAACCATTGCCGCACGGCGGCCACGGCGGCCACGGCGTCGAGCGCGCCGGCGGGCTGGTAGATATGCTCATCCAGCGCCAGCAACTGCTGCAAGGCAGGCGCATCGATCGGTACACGCGCCAGGGTTCGCTGCCAGGCATCGCCACGTTGTCGGGTGGATCGGGGGTCGTGCTGCCGCGCCACCCGGCGCAGCAACTGCTGCAGGCCACCGGCCAATGCAGACGCGTCGCCGTCGCGCTGATGTTGCAACACCATGCGATCGAGCTCGCGCATGACCAACTGGCGCTGGTGACGCGCGCGCCGATGCCTCCGCCACCACCGGATGCCGATCAGCAGCAAGGCCAGCAGCAGCAGGCCAAGCACCCACCATCCTGGTGCCGGAGGCCACCATGAGGGTTCTGGCGGCAGATGGATATCGCGCAGTTCCGGGCCGGGCGGCGCCGCGTCCGTCAACGGGGTCGCCGGCCTCATCGCGGCGGCCTCCGCCATGTCAGCAGCCCGCTGACGGCATCGAACGCATCGGCGGTAGTGTCGATGCTGCTCCAGCGCAGACCCAGCGACCGGGCCAGTTGACCCAGCCGCTCCGGCCCGGCACCCAGCGCGTGCCGGAAGTCGTTGCGCTGGCGATCGGACTGCAGCACGACCTCGCAACGCTCGCCGTCGTGTTCCAGCGGATAGCGCCCCGGAGGTGCCGGCGACAGCTCCAGCGGATCGGCCACCACCAGCACGCTCGTCTGCACACGCCGGCCCAGATCGAGCAGATGTTGCCGTACCGATGCGTCACCACTGAAGCCGTCGCTGATCAGCAGCAGCCGGCTGGCACCGCGCATGACACGGCCCGCACGGATCAACGCATCGGACAACGATTCGGCCCGGGTACGCACTGCCGATTGCGCGTCCCAATCTGCCAGTGCGCCACACACGGCAAGCGCGCCCCGCGGACCCGCCTGTGGACGCAACAGTTGATCCATTCGACCGAACGCCATCACGCCAATCCGTTCGTTGGCGCGCACCGCGCACCACGCCGCTGCGGCTGCCGCACGGGCGGCCTGCACCGACTTGAACCTCACGCGGGTGCCAAACTGCATGCTGGCATGGGTGTCGAGCAGGATCAGCAGGCTGCTTTCGCGATCCTCCTGGAACAGCTTCGTATGCAGCTTGCCGCTGCGTGCGGTCAGGCGCCAGTCGAGCCTGCGTACGTCGTCACCGGGCTGGTAGATGCGCGATTCGGCGTAGTCCATGCCGCGGCCGTATAGACGGCTGGATTGCTGGCCGCTGCGTGCCGCGCGGCTGGACAACGATGCCATGCGCACGCGGCCAACTCGCGCACGCAGCGCAATCAGCTCGGCCAGCGATACCTGGCTGCGGCCATCGCCATCCGCGCGGGGGGATACGACGGCGTTCACGGCAGCGGCACGAGATCCAGCAGGCGATCGATCACCTGATCCGGCCGTACGCCTTCAGCCTCCGCTTCATAGCTGAGCAGGACACGATGGCGCAACACCTCGTGCGCGATCGCATGAACATCTTCGGGCAACACGTAGGCCCGACCGGATAGCCACGCCTTCGCCCGTGCGGAACGATCGAGCGCAATGGTCGCGCGCGGGCTGCCGCCCCAGGCGATCCAGCGTTTCAGTTCAGTCCCGTAGCGGCCGGCATCGCGTGTCGCGAGCACCAACTGCGTCAGATGCTCCTCCAGCGCCGGCGCCATGTGCACCGCCATCGCCGCATCCCGCGCCTCGAACACGTCGGCCTGGCTGAGCAGCGCCGGCGGTTCGGCGACCGGGTGTGCCCGACGGCTGGCCTGTTCGCGCGCCAGCTTGAGAATCGCCAGTTCGGCCGCGGCATCGGGATAGCCGATCGTCACATGCATCAGGAAGCGATCGAGCTGGGCCTCAGGCAGGGTGAACGTGCCTTCCTGCTCGATGGGATTCTGCGTGGCCATCACCATGAACAATTCGGGGAGCTGCCAGGTACTGCGGCCAACAGTGATCTGCTGCTCGGCCATCGCCTCCAGCAAGGCGGACTGTACCTTGGCCGGCGCACGGTTGATCTCGTCGGCCAGAACGATGTTGTGGAACAGCGGACCGCGCTCGAACTCGAAATTGCCACTCTGCGGGCGAAACACGTCGGTGCCGGTGAGATCGGCCGGCAGCAGGTCCGGCGTGAACTGAACCCGATGAAAATCTGCCTCGATCCGCGCCGCCAGCGCCTTCACTGCGGTGGTCTTGGCCAGGCCTGGCGCCCCCTCGACCAGCAAGTGGCCATCGGCCAGCAGGGCGACCAGCAGGCAGTCGATCAGATGCGGTTGGCCGATAATGCATTGCTGCAGGTCGTCGCGCAGTTGCGCGAACGATTGTTGCAGCCGGCTCGGCGGCGGGGTTTCGGGCATATCCATGGGCGGTTTCCGTTCTCGACGTAGCGACGCCGCGCCCCGGCTGCGACAAGGCGCATCCATAGCTGGCGGCGTGCTACAGACCGTGGCACAGGCCAGAAGTTTAATCGACCGTCCAGATCGACCGCGCACCAAAGAAAAAGGCGGCCGAAGCCGCCTCTTTCCCCAGGCATGCCTGCCTAGATCACTGCAAGGTGTCGCTCAGGATGCGCGGCGTCACGAAGATCAGCAATTCGGCCTTGGTGTTGTTGCGAGACGTCTTGCGGAACAGCGCACCGATGCCGGGGATGTCGCCAAGTCCCGGGACCTTGGTCGTCGTGTTGCTCTTGTTGACCTCGTAGATGCCGCCGAGCACGACCGTCTGTCCGTTGTCGACCAGTACCGAAGTATTGATCTCACGCGTGTTGATGGTCGGGATCTTGCCGCTACCGGGGGCATCGACGTAGCCGTCCAGTGCATCCTTCTTGACATTGATCGTCAGGTAGACGCGATTGTCGGCGGTGATCGTCGGAGTGACTTTCAACTCCAGCACGGCGTCCTTGAACTGCACCGTGGCGGTACCGCTGCCCGCGCCGCCGCCGGCACTGTTCTGGAACGTCACGTAACCGATCTGCTGACCCTGACGAATCACTGCCTCCTGCTGATTGGCAGTGATCACCCGCGGACTGGAGATCACTTCGCCACGGCCTTCGGTCTGCGCCGCGGAAAGTTCAAGATCGACCAGATAATTGGCACCGAGGATCGCCAGGCCGAACTGGCCGGCGGGGTTGCTCACCGGCAGGTTGACGTTGAAGCCGCCTGCGCCGGTCTGGAAGGTGGTCAGGCCGTTGGCATTGGACGCACCCACGTTGTTGTTCCAACGCTCAATAGCCATATCAGCCGAGCCTTTGGCACCACCCTGTGGAGCCGTGCTGATCACGTTGCCACTGCTGGTGGTGTGCAGACCCTGCACGCCCCACTTGACACCCAGTTCGCGAGTGAAATCGTCCGTCGCCACCACGATGCGCGATTCGATCAAAACCTGCTGGACCGGCTTGTCCAATACGGCAATCAGCTCCCGCAACTGCGCTATCTTTTCTGGGGTGTCATTGAGCAAGAGCGTATTGGTGCGCTCGTCGAAGGATACGCTGCCACGCGGCGACAGGAATCCGCGCTGCGTATTGCCGCCGCTGGATCCACCGCTGCTGCCGCCACCCTGCTTGCTGCCCGTGGTCAACAGCGTGGCGATGTCCACCGCCTTGCCATAGCTGATCGGCACATAGTCCGTGACCAGTTCAGCGGTGTCCTGCGCCTTCAACTTGGCGTCGGCCAGATCCTGCTCGTACTGGGCCAGCTCGGCCTGCGGCGCAACCCATACCACATTGCCGTTGCGACGCTTGTCCAGGCTCTTGGCGCGCAGGATCACGTCCAGCGCCTGATCCCATGGCACGTTGACCAGTCGCAGGGTGACACTGCCACCGACGCTGTCGGAAGCCACCAGATTAAGTCCGGAGATGTCGGCAATCAACTGCAGTGCCGAACGCACCGGAATGTCCTGGAAGTTGAAGGTGACACGCTTGCCGTCGTAGCTCGGCTCCTTGTTCAACTTGGCCAGTTTGTCGTCCTTGGCGTCAGCCTTCTTCGGCGCCACTTCCACCACGTACTGCTCGGCGGTCTGGTACGCCGAGGTCTCGACATTGCCCTTGACCGCGATTTCCATGCGTGCGCCGCCGCCCATGCCGGCGCGGGTGGCGATGGACTGCACCGGCGTGGCGAAGTCCAGCGTGTCCAGCCGCTGCGCCAGGTTGGCAGGCAGGCTGGCGTGGTCGATCGCCACCAGCACCTTGTCGCCCTGACGGGTCATTTCGGCGTGCGCACCGGCGCCATTGAAGTTGATCAGCACGCGACCTTCGCCATTCGGACCGCGGCGGAAATCGATACCCGAAATGGCCGCACCGCTGGATGCCGAGGGCAGCGCCTTGGTCGGGTCGATGGTGGACGCCGTGGTCACCGACTGGGTCGCGCTACCGTTGCTGACGGTCAGAACCAGGCGGTTGCCCTCGATACGCGAGCGATAGCTCGACTCACGCATCAGCTCGACCACCACGCGGGTGCGGCCACCGGCCGACACCGCGGATACACCGGAGGTGGAGCCCTTGCCGATGTCCAGGTGGCGCGCCGCCACGTTGTCGGTGTCGGCAAAGTCCACGGCGATACGCGGCGGATTGCCGGTGGTGAATATCTTCGGTTGCGGCACCGGCCCGTTGCCGAAGTCCATGTGCAACTCGACGCTGCCACCGGGCAAGGCGTCGTAGCTGATGTTCTTCAGCGTGGTGGTGGCTGCCATCGCGACGCCGGCCCAGCTTGCACCGGCAATCAGCAGGCCCATCAACATATAGCGGCTCGCATGGCGCATGACACGGCCCCGGACGGATTGGATTTGGTTGGTCATTGCATCAGCCCCTGTCTACCTATTTCGCGTCGAGCGCGATGCTGGCGGAACGTTCCATCCAGCCGCCATTACCGTTGGATACCAGCTCGACCAATTCGATATGGTCTTCGCTGATCGCCGTGACATGCCCGTAGTTCTGGCCCATGTACTCATTGACATGGACGCGGTGAATCACGCCGCCCGGATCCTTCACCAGCACTTCCATGCCCGAACCGACACCGACGGTGCCGACCATCTTCAGGCTGTCCAGTGCGAACAGTTCCAGCGGCTGCTTGGCGCGGTCGGCATCCGGTCGCGGGCCACTGGTTGCGGTGTTGGTCTGCAACTCGGCCGTGCTCGGGCTGAACGGATCGCGACGATCCTGGTCGTCGTACTTGAACGTCTCGAACGTCTTGATCACCGGCAACGGCTGGATCGGCGCGCCCTTCTTGGCCTTTTCCTGCGCTACCCAGCTGCGCAGATCCGACATGCCGCGGGTGCACCCGCCCAGCATCAGCGCGGTGCCGAGCAGCAGCGCGAATCGCGCCATCGCGCCCGGCCTGATGGCAACAAACCTGCTCATTTCACACCCCCCGCCTTCTTCTTGACCTTGCTCTTGCTCGCGGGGGCGGTCTCCTCGTCATCCAGGTAGCGGTAGGTTTTCACCGTGCCCTGCAACACGAGCTGTCCGCTTGAGCTGTCGCTGCTCTTGCCCGAGGGCTTGGGTGTGAGGGACACGTCGTGCAAGGTCAGGATCACCACTCGCGGCAGTGACGCCACGCCACTGATGAATGAACCGAACTGATGGTAGGTGCCGGTGAAACGCAAGGTGATCGGCTTCTCCGCGTAGAAATCCTTCGGAGTCTCCGGGCCGGGCTGGAAGAGCTCGGTCTCTAAGCCCGCCGACTGTGCGGTCTGCGAAATGTCGACCAGCAACTCGGGCATCTCGGTCTTGCTGGGCAACTGGCGCAGCAACTGGCGCAGCATGTCCTGCATCTCGTCGAGCTGCTGCTGCAGCGCTTCCAGATTGACCGATTTGGCCTGCTTGGTGGAGAACTCCTGCTTGAGCTGGGTTTCCTTGCTGGCCAGCGAGTTCAGGCTGTCCTGCTGGTCGCTGACCACGAAATACCACCCGACCAGCAACACGACGCCAAACAACAGCACGATGAAGAAGATCTTGATCGACTGCGGCCAGCCGCCGACGTTGTTGCGATCGAGGTTCTGGAGGTCGCTGAAGAAACTCATGATCCGGCACCTCCCTTGGCAGCCTCGGCACTCACCGGCGCGGCATCCTTTGCGGGCGCCGCCGCGGCAGCACTCGTCGTCGGCTCGATCACCGATCTGGCTGCGTCGCCGAGCGCGGCGGGAACCGCCGGTGCCGCGCTGGAGCTGGTGCCGGCGGGAAGCACCGGAACCTTGTCGGGATCGACTTCATCGGTCTTCGGCTTGCTCAGCGCGACGTTCAGCCCGAACACATAGGGCATGCGGGTGGCGTTGTGGGTGTTTTCGGTCTTGCGCAGGTCGGCATGGCCCATCCACGGCGACACCTCGATGTTGCGCATGTATTCGGCAACGCTGGCGTTGGACTGCGCGACGCCGTCGAGCGACATCGACTGGCCGTTCTGCTTCAGGCCGGTCAGGCGTGCACTGGAGGGAATCGTCTTCACCAGTTCGTCGAACAGATGCACCATCTGTGAACGATCCGCCTGCAACTGTTCGATGATCTGCTTGCGCGCCAGCAGGTGCTCGCGAACTTTCTCGAGATCCTTGATCTTGGCGATGCGCACGTCGAGCTGCTTGATCTCGGTCTGCAGGTAGCCGTTGCGATCGTTCTGGTTGTCGATGCGCTGATCCATCCAGAACATCCACAGCAGCAGCACGCCCAACCCCACCACGAAGGCGGCGGCGAGCTGCATGTAGAACTCGCGTTCGCGCTGCTTGCGCCGTTCGGCGCGCCAGGGAAGTAGATTGACGTGTGCCATCAGTCGAAACTCCTCAGGGCGAGGCCGACCGCAATCATCAATGCGGGGGCATCCTGCGCCAGCGACTGGGCCTGCACCCGGGGCGACAACGACATGCGAGCGAGCGGATTGGCGACGATGCAGGGCACGCCCAGCTGCTCTTCCAGCATCGGCCCAAGTCCCTCGATCGAGGCGCAGCCTCCGGCCAGCACCACCTGGTCGACCTTGCTGTATTCACTGCCGGCAAAGAAGAATTGCAGCAACCGGCTGATCTGCTGGACCAGCGATTCCTTGAACGGCTCCAGCGCCTCGGTCTCGTACGATTCGGGCAGGCCGCCCTTGCGCTTGGCGCGACCGGCCTCTTCATAGGAGAGCCCGAAGCGGCGCATGATCTCGTCGGTCAACTGCTTGCCGCCGAAAACCTGCTCGCGCGAGTAGATGGTGCGCTGGTTGCGCAGCACCGACAGCGTGGTCATGGTGGCGCCGATGTCGACCACCGCCACCAGTGCATCGCGGCCGACGTTGAGTTGGTCCGCGATCATGGCAAACGCGTTTTCCATGGCGAACGCCTCGACGTCGATCACCTGGGCGGTCAATCCACCCAGATCGAGTGCGGCCACGCGCATGTCGACATTTTCGGTGCGCGATGCGGCCAGCAGCACGTTGTTCATGTCGGGATTGTCGCGTACCGGGCCGATCACCTCGTAGTCGAGGCTGACTTCCTCGATCGGATACGGGATGTACTGGTTGGCCTCGACCTGGATCTGGCCTTCCAGGTCATCGTCGGAAAGCTCGCCGGTCATCGGAATGATGCGGGTGATGACGGCTGACCCGGCCACTGCCGCCGCGGCGTGCTTGAGCTTGGAGCCCGAGCGGGCCAGCGCGCGACGGATCGCATCGCCCACGGCCTCGACCTCGACGATGTTCTTTTCGACCACGGCATTGGGCGGCAGTGGCTCAACCGCGTAATGCTCCACGCGATAGCGCCCGCCTGCCTGACTTAGCTGCAGCAACTTGACGGCAGTCGAACTGATGTCGACACCAATCAGCGCCGGCTTCTTCGGTGTAAAGAGCCCCACGGTGTTTCCCCCTTGCCGCTGACGCCCATGACCAGGAATCCTGGCGGGGTGCGCAGTAGCATTAAATCGAAAAATTAACGCAATGGCAACGGTCTACGTGAACTTTCTCATGTGATTGGCGTGATCCTCGCCACAGTTGCGCCATTGCCCTGCATTGGCCCAACCCTTGCTTTGGAGGACCACGCCTCATGGCGATGAATACTGCTACATCTATACTCCGCCATGTTTTGACTCAGGTCTCGCTATCTCCACATCATGCAGATTCTCAAACGTTTGTTGCGCTGGGCGCTGATCCTGGCCTTTTCCGGCCTGCTCCTGGCGATCGTCGCTGTCGGCGTCGCCTATTGGCTGATATCCCCCCGGCTCCCCTCGGTCGCGGAACTCAAGAATTATCCGATGCAGGTGCCGCTGCGCATATTGAGCGCCGACGGCAAGCTGATTGCCAGCTTCGGCGAAACCCGGCGCATACCGGTCGACATCAAGAATGTGCCCGACCGACTCAAGCACGCCGTGCTGTCGGCCGAAGATGCGGATTTCTACCACCATCCCGGTGTGGATTGGCATGGTATCGCGCGAGCCGGCTGGCACGTGATCATTACCGGTGGCGACAAGGGCCCGGGCGGTTCGACGATCACCCAGCAGGTCGCCCGCAACTTTTTCCTCAGCCCCGAGAAGCTGTATTCACGCAAGCTCACCGAAATCTTCATCGCGCTGCGCATCGAGCATGAGCTGAACAAGGACCAGATTCTCGAGCTGTATCTCAACAAGATGTTTCTCGGCCATCGCTCCTACGGCGTGGCCGCGGCCGCGGAATACTACTACGGCAAGACGCTGGACCAGTTGACCGTGGCCGAATGCGCGTTGATCGCCTCGACCTTCCAGTTGCCTTCGGTGGTCAACCCGATCAACGGGCAGAAGCGTGCGATTTCCCGCCGCAACTGGGTTCTGGGCGAAATGCTGCGGCACGACTACATCACCAAGGCGGTGTACGAGCAGGCGATTGCCGAACCGAATCGCGCCGCTCCCCACGAGCAGCCCATCGAGGTCGATGCGCCGTACCTGGCCGAGATGGTGCGCCGGCAGGTACTGGACCGCTTCGGCAATGACGCACTCACCGAAGGTTACGTGGTAAGAACCACGGTGCCGAGCGGCCGCCAGCAGGCGGCGGTGGCGGCGCTGCGTGAGGGTCTGGTCAGCTACGACCATCGCCACGGCTACCGCGGGCCGGAGGCCCACCAGGACCTGGCCGCCGACGCCACGGAAGCGGATTACGATCGCCTGCTGTCCAGCTACACCAGCATTTCGGGCATGCAGCCGGGCATTGTCACCGCCAGCGATGCGAAGCAGGCAACCGTCTACCTGTCCAGCCACGAAAGCGCCATCCTCGAATTGCCGTCGATGAGCTGGGCCCGCCCGCACATCAGCGACAGCCGTGTCGGCGCCGCGCCAACCAGCGTCAGCAGCGTGGTCAAGCGCGGCGACATCATCCGGCTGGCGCGCGACGAGAAGGGCGAATGGGAGCTGGCGCAGATTCCCGCCGCGCAGGGCGCGTTGACCTCGGTCGACCCGGAAGACGGCTCGATCCAGGCTCTGGTCGGCGGCTTCAATTTCGTGCGCAGCAAGTTCAACCGCGCGGTGATGGCGGCACGCCAACCCGGCTCCAGTTTCAAGCCGTATCTGTACTCCGCTTCGTTCGAACGCGGCTTCACGCCCGCCTCGATCATCAACGACGCACCGCTGGCCCTGCCCGACCCGTCAAAACCCAACGGGCTGTGGACGCCGTCCAACGACGACGGCAAGTTTGCCGGGCCGATGCGCCTGCGCGAAGCGCTGGTGCGGTCGAAGAACCTGGTGTCGGTACGACTGCTCGATGCCATCGGCGTGCGCTTCATGCGCGAGTACGCCACCCGCTTCGGCTTTTCGCCTGACGCCATCCCGGCCAACCTCTCGATGGCACTGGGTACCGCCTCGGTCTCGCCGATGAGCATGGCGCGCGGCTACGCGGTGTTTGCCAACGGCGGCTACTTGGTCACGCCGTACTTCATCCACGAAATCGACGATCGCAACGGCAAACCCGTCTACATCGCCAACCCCGCGCGCGCCTGCCGCAACTGTCAGGAGCGCCTGCTCGACACGCGCCCGCCCGGCCCGCCACCCGCGGACATGAACCCGACGCCGGCCAACAACCTGGCCCGGAGCACGTCCGCACCAGCCGAATCCAGCAGCATCGATGGTGTGGGTGAAGCGGTTCTGCCGGCCGACGCGCACGGCGACGGCGACCACCCGCCGGTACTGGCGCCACGGGTACTGGAGGCCCGCAACGATTACCTGGCCGTATCACTGATGAAGGACGTGATCCTGCGCGGTACCGGCTCGGCCGCCCTCAAGCTGGAGCGCGATGACCTGGCCGGCAAGACCGGCTCCACCAACGACCATCGCGATGCCTGGTTCGTCGGCTTCAATGGCGAGCTGTCCACCGCCGTGTGGGTCGGCTTCGATGACTACAGCTCGCTGGGCCGGGGCGAATTCGGCGCCAAGGCGGCCTTGCCGATCTGGATGGCCTACATGGGCAGCGCGCTGAAGGATGTTCCATCGAGCACGTTGCCGATGCCACCGGGAATCAGTACGGTGGCCATCAACCGCTACAGCGGCCTGCCGACGTCGCCGGGCGACCCGGACAGCATGAACGAGATGTTCAAGGTGGAGGATATCGACCGGCTGCGCAGCGAGGCAGCCCAGCAGAAGGAGCAGGACCAGCAGCACAGCTACGACATCTTCTGAACCACCGGGCAGCCAGGGCCACGCGGGCGGCCCGGTCGCTGTCCCCGAACGATGAGGAACGCGCCATGTCCCGAGGCGAGCACCATCGCATCCACGCGCACGACCGCCTGCAGCGCAACCGCCTGCGCGTCGCCCAGGAAGCCGCCCGCTTGATGAGTGAGCACGGCATCCGCGATTTTCACCACGCCAAGCTGAAAGCCGCCGAGCGGCTGGGCATCCTGGACACCCAGTCGTTGCCACGCAACATGGAGATCGAGCAGGCGTTGCGCGAACACCAGCGCCTGTTCCTGGCCGACAGCCAGCCGCAATTGCTGCGGGAACGACGCGAGGCCGCGGTCGAGGCGATGCGCTTCCTCGGCACCTTCGAACCCCGGCTGGTCGGTGCCGTGCTGGAAGGCACTGCCGATGCGCACTCGGCAGTCTGCCTCCACGTATTCAGCGACGATCCCGATGCGGTAGGGCTGTATCTGCGCGAGCACGGCGTGCCGATCGAGACGCAGGTGCGCAGATTGCGCTACGGCCGCGACGAGCAACCGGAGTACCCCGTATTGCTGTTCGCCGCCGACAAACTGCCGTTCGACCTGACCGTGCTGCCGCTTGATGCGCTGCGCCAGGCGCCACTGGACCGGGCGGATGATCGCCCGATGCGTCGCGCCTCGCTGTCCCAGGTGGAAGCCCTGCTGGCCGAGGATTCCGACGACGCCTTCGAGCAGCGCCCGACCGCCGCACTGCGCTGATACGAAACGCCCCGGGAATCCGGGGCGTTTCGTCAGCAGACGGAGTCGATCAGCGCTTCGCCGTCGGCACGTAATCGCGCACATCGGCGCCGGTGTACACCTGGCGCGGACGACCGATCCGCGATCCCGGCGTTTCGTGCTGCTCGATCCAATGGGCGATCCAGCCGGCGGTACGCGCAATGGCGAACATCACGGTGAACATCTCGGTCGGGATGCCCAGCGCCTTGTAGATGATGCCGGAATAGAAATCGACGTTCGGATACAGCTTGCGTTCGACGAAATACTCGTCCTTCAGCGCCGCCTCTTCCAGCTTCATCGCCACGTCCAGCAGCGGATCCTTGACGCCCAGCTCGGCGAGCACCTTGTGGCACATCTCGCGGATGATCTTGGCACGCGGATCGAAGTTCTTGTACACCCGGTGGCCGAAGCCCATCAGGCGGAAGCTGTCGTTCTTGTCCTTGGCGCGCAGGATCGCCGATTCGACGTTGTCCGGCGAGCCGATCTCCTCCAGCTGCTTCAGCACCGCCTCGTTGGCGCCGCCGTGTGCCGGACCCCACAGCGCGGTGATGCCGGCGGCGATCGACGCGTATGGATTGGCACCGGTGGAACCGACCAGTCGCACCGTGGAGGTGGACGCGTTCTGCTCATGGTCGGCATGCAGGATGAACAGCAGGTCCAGCGCCTTGGCCGCGACCGGGCTCATCTGCAGCGGCTCGCTCGGCACCTCGAACATCATGTGCAGGAAGCGGTCGACGTATTCCAGGTTGTTGCGCGGATAGCGCATCGGCCAGCCCACCGAGTAGCGGTAGCAGGCGGCGGCGATCGTCGGCATCTTGGCGATCAGGCGGATCGCGGCCATCTTGCGATCGGCCGGATCGTCCACGTTGAGATCGTCGTGATAGAACGCCGACAACGAGGCGACGGCCGCGGCGAGCATTGCCATCGGGTGCGCATCGTGGTGGAAGCCCTGGAAGAAGTTCTTCAGCGACTCGTGCATCATCGTGTGATGCGAGACATCGTGCTCGAAGGTCTTGAATTCTTCCGGCTTGGGCAGCTCGCCGTTGAGCAGCAGGTAGGCCACTTCGAGGAAGCTGGAGTTCTCCGCCAGCTGCTCGATCGGGTAGCCGCGGTACAACAGCACGCCCTGGTCGCCATCGATATAGGTGATCGCGCTCTTGGTGCTGGCGGTACTGCCGAAACCGGGATCGTAGGTGAAATGACCGGTATCCTTGTACAACGTGCTGATGTCGATGCACGCCGGACCGAGCGTGCCGCTGACCAGCGGCAGCTCGCTGTTGCGGTTGCTCGACTCATCCAGCAACTTGACGATCTTGGGATCGGACACGGGGAACCTCCTTACATGTGGGTCACCACCGGCGGCCACCGCCATCGCGGTGCCGTCCGGCTAGGGAATGCTGGCACCGCCCATGGGGAAAGGTGCGGCGCAACGGACGCGACAGCGTCGACATCACCGACCATTATCGCACAACGGTCCGTCGACATTCGATGGCGAATGGTCTAAGGCCAGGCAGGAAAAAGCACGGGGCGAGCCTGCGCTCGCCCCGTGCTTTCAATCGAATCCGGGCGACCATCGCAAGCGATGGTCGAGCGTCGATTATTCCTTGACGGAACCCGCATAGCGGCGACGGAACTTGTCCACGCGACCGCCCACGTCCAGCGTCTTCTGCTTGCCGGTGTAGAACGGATGCGAATGGCTGGAGATATCCACCTTGATCAGCGGGTACTCATTGCCGTCTTCCCACTTGATGGTTTCCTTGCTGGACATGGTCGACTTGGTCAGGAACGAGAAGTCGGACGACAAGTCCTGGAACACCACCGGGGCGTAGTTCGGATGGATATCAGCTTTCATGACGGGCTCTAAAGCGGTGGTAATAAGAGCGGCATTGTAACGAGGAACCGGCGGCGCTCGCAAGTCCGTACAACACGGCCATCAATCGGGCGCGCCCAGGGCGCGTCGCACCATGGCGGCAAAACGGGCC
>SMEK01000550.1_pt1 | contig 13525 bp, 14 predicted proteins | sample 2456371 | NCBI WGS metagenome assembly SMEK01 (sample SAMN10132590, study PRJNA489261) | soil metagenome | isolation source: day1 antibiotic-loamy sand soil ammended with composted manure from dairy... | place: USA | collected 2015-04-01
TAGGGACAAACTAACTTGCCTGAAGCAGGATGAAACTTGATGGAAGCACCACAGGATGGACACTTCGCATCATACTCATCTACTTCAATGAACTCTTGTTTTTCATTGGTACTCATACCAATCCTCCTTATTTGCGATCGTTTTCATCAATCACATCTCCGCATTCAGGGCAGAATTTCGGTGTAAAGGATGGATCTTTTGGTTGCCATCCACATTTATCGCATGTCAGTGCAAAGTTCGCTGGCTTTGGCGAACCGCATTCATAACAAAACTTCCCCTTATTTTCTGTGCCGCATTGACAAATCCAAGTATTTGATGTTGGTCGTTTGTTTCCGCATTCGGTACAGAATTTTCCTTGATTTTTCGCACCACAACTACATTGCCAAACAACATTTTGAGGATTTTGATCGACGGGTTGTTGTTTTTCACCCATTTCAAATAAATCTTTTGCATTGACACCACCTGCTTGCTGAGCCATTTGCAGTCCTGCAAAACCGACAAAGGCTCCTCCTTGATTTTCTGCAGCTTTTCTCATTGCTTCACTTTGAGCGTCAATTATTGTTGCTCCAGCCATAGATGGATTTCTGAACACTGCACTTCTTTGGAGTTGTTTAATCATTTTTTCATCTTCTTCTGAAGCATTGACCGCACTAATACCAAACGAAACGATTTCGATGCCTCGCTTTTTCATCCATTTATCAGATAATACTTCATTTAATGCTTTTGCAATTTCTAACGTATGTTGTGGAAGTTCGCTATAGCGTATCCCCATTGCAGAAATTTTAGCAAAAGCAGGTTGTAATGCTGTTAATAGTTCTGAGCGAAGTTGACCGTCGATTTCAGAACGTTTAAATTCATTTTGAACATTGCCAGAGACGTTAGAATAAAAAAGAATTGGATCCACAATTTTATAGGAATATTCCCCGTGACATCGGATGGAAATATCGATATCTAACCCGATATTTCGATCAATAATCCGGAATGGAATCGGTGTGGGAGTACCATATTTATTACCTGAAATCTCCTTCATGTTAAAAAAGTATACTCGCTGATCTTTTCCAGGCTCTCCACCGAAACTTAAACGCTTTCCAAAAGACTCAAAACTTGCTTTAATTGATTCGTTTAAGTCTCCATAAAAGATGCTTGGTTCTGTAGAAAAGTCATATACGTATTCTCCAGGTTCAGAGCAAAATTCAACTATTTTTCCCTGATCGACAATAATCATGCATTGCCCTTCATTGACTGCTATTATCGAACCGTTGCTAATGATATTGTCGCTTCCTTTACGGTTAAAACTTCTTTTACCGCCTCGTTTTTTTCCTTTGGTTATTAATACATCTGCAGGAATAGAGTCACAGTAAAAATACTCTCTCCATTGGTCAGATAAAACGCCGGCTAATGCACCGACACCCGCTTTTAATAAGCCCATACCATTCCCTCCAATAATCAAAATTTACATATAATTCATTCTACTTTGATTCTCTTATGAATGCATTATTTTTATTGATGTTAAATATCACTAAAATTTATGAAAATTCATACTTGAACACATGATTTCAATCGTGCATGATAAAAATAAGAAAGATTTGAAAAATTATTTAAAAATAAGGAGCCAATGAAATGTCGTTGAAATTTATTCATTATCCTAGATGTACAACTTGTAAAAAGGCGCAAAAATGGTTGGATGATAATGGAATAAAATATGATGCTATTCATATTGTAGAACAAACCCCAACGAAAGAAGAATTAAAATCGTATTGGGAAAAAAGTGGACTACCATTAAAAAAGTTTTTTAACACATCTGGACAAAAGTATAGATCCCTTGGTCTAAAGGATAAACTAGGTTCGATGTCTGAAGAAGAACAACTAGAATTATTAGCTTCAGATGGCATGTTAATTAAACGACCAATTGTTACAGATGGTGAAAAAGTGACTCTTGGGTTTAAAGAAGAAGAGTTTGAACAGACATGGAAGTAATCATCTAAAATAGCTTGTTTTTGAAATTGAAATATGTCAAACTGAAAAAAAGATTACATATCAGATGGAGGGTAAAAGTATGTCAATACCAAAGGAATTACGTTATACGAAAGAACATGAGTGGGTAAAATTAGAAGACGGTAAAGTACGTGTTGGAATAACTGATTTCGCACAATCTGAACTTGGTGATATCGTATTCGTTGAACTTCCTCAAGTTGGAGACGAAATTCAAATGAATGAACCTTTCGGAAGTGTGGAATCAGTGAAAACGGTTTCTGAATTATATGCGCCTATTTCTGGTAAAGTTGTTGAGGTGAATACTGAGCTTGAAGATAGCCCAGAATTAGTAAATGAGTCTCCTTACGAAAATGCTTGGATGATTGTTGTTGAACCTGCAGATTCTTCTCAACTTGATGAATTACTTACTGCAGAACAATACGAAGAAATTATTTCTGAATAATCTGTCTAAAACGCCAGGGAAAGAACTGGCGTTTTTTTAAAATCAAAATATAATATGTAGACAACACTATTCATCGTTTCTTCAGTTCTTATATAATACGTGGGGTGAGTAAAAATGCATTACGAAAAATGTATCATTGTAGAAGGTCGTTCAGATATGTTGAAATTGGCCCCAATTTTAGCGGAAGATGTGAAGATTGTCTGTACAAATGGTACTATAAGTGAAGAGGCGTTACTCGAGCTTATTGAGCCCTATGAAGAATGTCAGCTATATACTTTTTTTGATGCCGATCAATCCGGAGAAAAACTAAGAAAATTAATGAAGAGAATTTATTCGGAGGCTACTCACCTAAATGTTCCAAGAACATATATGGAAGTTGCAAACGCACCACGAAAAGTGTTAGCTCAATTACTGAAAGAAGCGAGATTTTTAGTTCATAAAGAATATTTAGCATAGGAAATGATTGATATGGAAGAATGGACAATAGAGAATTGGGAAGAAAAAGTAAACGAAAATGATATCACAGCATTTTATTTATATACACCTATTTGCGGAACATGTAAAATTGCATCAAAAATGATGGAAGTTATTGAAGAACTTCTTCCACACATTCCGATTGGGAAAGGAAATATTAATTTTTTGGAAGAATTTGCATACGAACAACAAATCGAAAGTGTTCCTTGTCTACTTATAACAAAGGACGGAAAAGTGCATGAAAAAGTCTATGCATTTAAATCCGTACAAAACTTATATGAAAAGTTGATTTTATAGTTGACAGATGATAGATTACGTGTTACATTGTTTCCATAATTAAATAACCGAATAGCAAAAAACTCTTATTAAGAGTGGTGGAGGGAAGTGCCCTATGAAACCCGGCAACCATCATATCATTGATATGATAAGGTGCCAAATCACGCAAAGTATTTATTACTTTGAAAGATAAGAGGAAGTTTTACGATATCTAAGTAGGTTGTTCAACTTCCCTTCTACTTATCAAAGTAGAAGGTTTTTTTATTGAAATGAAAGATTGTATACATAACGCTATAGTCAAAGGGTAATAAAAAGTGTAAAATGCACAATTGTAATATCAATACATATTGCGGTTTATAAAGGAGTACTCAAACATGATTGAAGTAAAAAATGTCACAAAAATCTTTAAAACGAAAAATGGGGAATTAACCGCAGTTGATCATGTAAATTTGTCTATTCAAAAGGGTGAAATTTTCGGAATCATCGGATATAGCGGTGCCGGAAAAAGTACATTGATTCGCCTATTGAATGGACTCGAGAAACCAACGAGCGGTTCTGTCATAGTGAATGGTCTTGAAATTTCTTCAATTAAAGGAAAAGAGTTACGGCTTGCTCGCCAAAAAATCAGCATGATCTTCCAACATTTCAATCTTTTATGGTCAAGAACAGTCGCAGAAAATATTGCTTTTCCTTTAGAAATTGCAGGGGTACCAAAAGAAGAAAGAGAAAAAAGAGTTCACGAATTAATTGAACTTGTAGGTTTAAGTGGAAGAGCGGATGCTTATCCATCCCAGCTTTCCGGTGGACAAAAACAACGGGTTGGTATAGCAAGAGCATTAGCTAACAATCCAGAAGTATTGCTTTGTGATGAAGCCACAAGTGCTCTAGACCCAGAAACAACTGATTCAATTTTGCGATTATTATCAGATATTAATCAGCGTCTTGGGTTGACAATTGTTTTAATTACCCATGAAATGCACGTGATTCGAAAAATTTGCCATCGCGTTGCGGTGATGGAAGCTGGACGTGTCGTTGAACAAGGTGATGTTCTTGAAGTGTTCCAAAATCCTCAAGCTGAAATAACGAAAAACTTTGTGATGCAAGTTTCGGATTCAAGAGAATCAAAAGAATCCATTGAACACATTTTGAAAAATTATCCTTCTGGAAAATTAGTAAAATTAATTTTTGTTGGAAATACAACAGAAAGACCGATTATTTCATATTTAATTAAAGAGTTCCAGTTGGATATCAACATCCTTCACGGCAATATTTCACAAACGGTGAATGGCTCTTATGGAACGTTAATTGTTCAACTTGACGGTGATTCTGAAAATGTCGAGAAGGCTTTGGAAAAACTGAAATCGATGAATATTAAAACGGAGGTGATTACGAATGATTGAGGCATTATTTCCGAATGTAGATTGGACAAAAATGTGGGAAGCAACCTATGACACACTCTACATGACAGCTATTTCTACAGCAGTTACCTTCGTTCTCGGCATAATCATAGGTATACTGTTATTCTTAACAAGTCCACACCAACTTTGGGCTAACAAAATTGTTCATTTCTTGACGGGGTCCCTTGTGAATATCTTCCGTTCGATTCCGTTTATTATATTAATTATTTTATTAATTCCGTTTACAAAATTTTTACTCGGAACTATTCGTGGTGTAAATGCGGCTTTACCAGCGTTAATTATCGGTTCAGCGCCGTTTTATGCGCGTTTAGTATTAATCGCTTTACGCGAAGTAGATAAAGGTGTTATTGAAGCAGCAAGATCGATGGGTGCGAATACTTTCACAATTATATGGAAAGTATTAATTCCTGAATCCAAACCTGCGCTCATTTCTGGAATTACTGTCACAGCTGTTGCTCTTGTTGGTTATACAGCGATGGCAGGAATCATAGGTGCAGGCGGTTTAGGGAACTTAGCTTTCTTAGAAGGTTTCCAAAGAAGTAGAGAAGATGTCACGTTAATGGCAACGATTTTAATACTTGTCATTGTATTTGTCATTCAATGGATTGGTGATACGATTACTGCCAAAACGGACAAGCGCTAATTCAGGTGATGGAGGCGATTTGCCTTTCACATAAAATTTAATGGAGAAGGAGTAATGGAAGGATGAAGAAAGTATTATCATTTTTATTCCTATCAGTGCTTGTGCTAGTATTAGCTGCATGCGGTACAAGTTCAAATTCTTCAACTGATGAAGGAACAAACGACGATCAACAAGCAACAGAAAAAGTAACATTAAAAGTAGGTGCTTCACACACACCTCACGCAGTAATTTTAGAGAAAGCAAAACCAATCCTTGCTGAAGAAGGAATCGAGTTAGAGATTGTACCATATCAAGATTATGTTTTACCAAATCAAGATTTAAATAATGGCGATCTTGATGCAAACTATTTCCAACACATTCCGTATCTTGAACAAAAAGTTGCTGAAGAGGGTTATGATTTAGTAAATGCTGGTGGAATCCACATCGAACCAATCGGCATTTACTCTAAAAAATATCAATCTTTAGATGAACTTCCTGATGGTGCAACAATTTTAATTTCAAATTCTATCCCAGACCATGGTCGTATTTTATCACTACTTGAAGCAAATGGCTTAATCACATTAAAAGAAGGTATCGATAAAACAAAAGCAACTTTAGAAGATATTGTTGAAAATCCGAAGAACTTAAAAATCGAAGCAAGCGATGCTCCTGAGATGATGGTTACTTATTATGAAAACAAAGAAGGAGATGCGGTTGTTATTAACTCTAACTTCGCAATCGATGCTGGAATTAACCCAGTGGAAGATTCAATCGCAATTGAAGGTTCAGAATCACCATATGTAAACGTAATTGCTGTACGTTCTGGCGATGAAAATAGAGAAGAAATTAAAAAGTTAGTGGAAGTATTGCGTACAAAAGAAATTCAAGACTTCATTCTTGAAGAATGGGGCGGCTCTGTAGTACCAGTGAGCGAATAATAAAACGAAATAACCTCCTAATCGAAAACGATTGGGAGGTTTTGCATGTTTAAGAGAATTAAATAAGGTGACCTTTGCCTTCTTGATTTTGAGTATGTTGGCCATTACGAAACAGTTCTTTAACAATGAAATTATGTTATATCCTCTATTGAAATTGATTTAATCTGGAGAAGAATGTTTGAACAAATTTGATAAATACTTGTTCTGAAGGAGCTAATTCTCTGTTTGTTGGATAAATAATTCCTACATTGCGGGTGATATTTGGATTATCGATTTTCATTTTGATAGTTAACCGTGGTGTAGAATCGTAGAAAGAACTTTCTGGCAATAATGTTACGCCAATTCCTGCTGCTACAAGCCCCTTTAAAGCATCCATATCTTCTCCCACCGAAGTGGCTATAGGAGAAAAGCCTGCTGATTTGCAAGCATCGACTACGACTTTATGTAAAATATATCCTTCAGGGAAAAGGACAAAGTGATCATGACGTAGTTCATCTAAATGAATTTTATCCCGCTTCGCCAGCCGGTGATTGGCAGGAAGCAATGCACAAATGTTTTCATTGAATAAAATCATTGAATCGATTGTTTCATCTTTCTTTGGTACCGGTCCTAAAAATGCAAGGTTTAATTCACGGTTTTTGACTGCCTCAATTAAATAGCGATAGGATCCTTGGCGTAGATGGAAAGAAACGTCAGGATATTCTTTTTTAAAGGCAGAAATAACTGTTGGGAGGACGTAACTTGCTAAACTAGTAGGGAAGCCAATTTTAATGGACCCCTTTTCAGGATCTAAATATTCTTCCACTTGCTTAACAGCATAATCAATAGCATTCAGAGCGGTAATTGCATGCTCTAAAAAAATTTTACCAATCGGTGTTAGTTTCACGTTTCTCCCTACACGTTCAAAAAGTGCTGTGCCAAGCTCTTCTTCTAGATTGGCAATTTGTCTGCTTACAGCTGATTGGGCAACATGAAGGTGTTCAGCTGCCTCGGAGATATGTTCCCGTTCTGCAACTTCAACAAAATATCGTAATTGACGTAATTCCAGTGTTCTCCCTCCTAATCATCTAAAAAATAGATGGGTTGATAAAAAAATATATACAATTTATATTAATGGAAAATGCCAATAATGTAAACGTTTAGGAAAAGGAACATTGTTGCATAGATTGTATATATCAGTCAAAGTCAAGGGGCATGAAAGGGCAGAAATTTGATTTACTACTACTTTAGAAATTTCTTAAATAACAATTATTTCAAAGGATGAATTTAAGAACTCTGAAAAGAAGCATAGACTGAATGCAATTAAAAAAATATATCGAAAGATGTTGGTTGATAATAGCTTTCTATTCAAAAAATTCTTTCATTAATAACTGTTCTCAATTACGATTTATTTATTGAAAATAAACATTCCTTCTTTTTACATTGTCTTGATTTGTTGTTAAGAATTTAATGTTCGGAAATTCTAATATTGATGAGGATTTTACTCAATGATGGGAATAAATGATTAAATGTTTTGCATGCTCACTTGTTTTCGGTTAAGATTAGAATGATAATAAATTAGAAATGGTATTACCATTTATAGCAAAAATGGAGGTATATAGATGTCAACATTAGTTATTAAGGATCTTCACGTTTCAATTGAAGGTAAAGAGATTTTAAAAGGTGTAAACTTAACAATTAACACAAATGAAGTACACGCAATCATGGGTCCTAACGGTACAGGTAAATCTACTTTAGCATCTGCTATTATGGGTCACCCAAAATACGAGGTTACTCAAGGAACAATTGAAATAGATGGACAAAACGTATTAGAAATGGAAGTAGACGAGCGTGCTAAAGCAGGTTTATTCTTAGCAATGCAATATCCATCAGAAATCTCCGGAGTAACAAACGCTGACTTCATCCGTTCAGCAATCAACGCACGCCGTGGTGAAGGTAATGAAATTTCCATTATGAAATTTATCCGTGAGCTAGATAAAACGATGGAATTCTTAGAAATGGATCCAGAAATGGCTCAACGTTACTTAAATGAAGGTTTCTCCGGTGGGGAAAAGAAACGCAATGAAATTCTTCAAATGATGATGATTAAACCTACATTTGCTATTTTAGACGAAATTGACTCAGGTCTTGATATCGACGCATTGAAAGTTGTATCTAAAGGCGTTAATGAAATGCGCGGTGAAAACTTCGGTTGCTTAGTGATTACTCACTATCAACGCTTGCTTAACTATATCACTCCAGATTACGTACACGTAATGATGCAAGGTAAAGTGGTGAAATCTGGCGGACCTGAGCTAGCTAAGAAATTAGAAGCTGAAGGTTATGAATGGATTAAACAAGAATTAGGTATCGAAGACACAGATGCAGTAACGGAAAAAGAAGCTTAATTTAGGAGGACGATTATCGATGACGGTTGAAACAAAATTGGCGTTATCAGCTAGTGAAGTCCGCTCGTTCTCTGAGTTAAATAATGAACCGAAATGGTTTACTGATTTACGTGCGGCTGCGATTGAAAAAGCTACTGATTTACCAATGCCTAAACCAGATAAAACAAATATTGAAAAGTGGGATTTTATCAATTTCCCTAAACATACGGTGAAAAGTGAATCTTTCACGATTGAGCAATTGCCTGAAGCAGTAAAAGATTTAATTGACATTGAACAACAAGAAAATCTTTATATTCAAAGAAACAACACACCGGTAGTTATAAAGCTTTCAGAAGAATTAAAAGCACAAGGTGTGATTTTCACAGACTTCTTAACAGCAGTTCGTGAACATGGTGATTTAGTACAAAAATATTTTATGACAACAGCTGTTAAATTAGATGAACATAAATTAACTGCTTACCATGCAGCATTAGTAAACGGCGGCGTATTCTTATATGTTCCACAAAATGTTGTAATTGAAAAGCCGATTCAAGTTGTGTTCCTAAATGATGATGAAGAAGCTTCATTATTTAATCATGTATTAGTGGTTGCAGATAAAAATTCTTCTGTCACTTATGTAGAAAACTACTTATCAACAGTTGACAGTGCAAAAGGACAAGCGAACTTAATTGAAGAAGTTATTGCATTAGACAATGCACAAGTTTCTTTCGGTGCAGTTGATGTGTTAGCAAAAGGCTATACAACATATGTAAATCGCCGTGGACATTTGTATCGTGATGCAAAAATCAACTGGGCATTAGGATTAATGAACAACTCAGATACTATTTCTGAAAATATCACTCATCTTGTTGGTGATGGTTCAAGTGCTGATACAAAAACAGTTGTTGTTGGTACTGGAAGTCAAAAGCAAAACTTTACAACAGAAGTTCGTCACTGGGGTAAAAACTCTGAAGGCTTCATTTTAACTCACGGAGTAATGAAAGATGCTGCTCAATCTGTCTTTAACGGAATTGGTAAAATCGAGCATGGTGCTTCCAAATCAAATGCTCAACAAGAATCCCGTGTACTCATGCTTTCAAGTAAAGCTCGCGGTGATGCAAACCCAATTTTATTAATCGATGAAGATGATGTAATGGCAGGACACGCGGCATCTGTTGGACGAGTTGATCCAACTCAACTGTACTATATGATGAGCCGTGGTATTTCAAAAGAAGAAGCAGAGCGTTTAATCATCCATGGATTCCTTGCACCGGTTGTAAGCTCATTGCCAATTGAAGGAGTTAAGAATCAATTAACGAAGGTTATTGAAGGGAAAGTTCGCTAATGAATGAATTTCGAAAAGATTTTCCTATCTTAAATCAAGAAGTAAACGGTCATCCGCTCGTTTACCTTGACAGCGCTGCAACATCACAAAAACCTGTTCAAGTGTTGGAAGTTGTTCGTAAATATTACGATTTTGATAATTCCAATGTGCATCGTGGTGTTCATACGCTAGGAAACCGTGCAACGGATTCTTATGAAGGGGCGCGCGAGAAAATCCGCAAATTTATTAATGCTAAATCAACAAAAGAAATCATTTATACTCGAGGAACAACAACATCTTTAAACACGGTTGCTAGTGCTTATGGAAGACAAAATGTTCAAGAAGGTGACGAGATTGTCATCACATATATGGAACATCATTCCAATCTAATTCCATGGCAACAACTAGCGAAGGAAAAAAATGCAGTATTAAAGTACATTGATTTAGAAGAAGACGGGACAATCTCTTTAGATACTGTGAAAGAAACGATTACTCCAAAAACAAAGATTGTTGCAATGACGATGGCTTCTAATGTGTTAGGCACCATTAACCCGATTAAAGAAGTTGCTAAAATTGCGCATGAAAATGGTGCGGTAATGGTGGTTGACGGAGCCCAGGCAGCACCTCATATGCCAATTGATGTTCAAGATTTAGATTGCGACTTTTTAGCATTTTCTGGCCATAAAATGTGTGGGCCAACAGGTATCGGAGTACTATATGGTAAGCAGGAACTTTTAGAAAATATAGAGCCAATTGAATTTGGCGGTGAAATGATTGACTTCGTTGATTTATATGATTCTACTTGGAAAGAGCTTCCTTGGAAGTTTGAAGGCGGTACACCAAATATCGCTGGGGCGATTGGATTGGGAGCTGCAATTGATTATTTAACGAATATTGGATTAGATAAAATTGCTAATCATGAACATGAATTAATCGAGTATGCTTTATCTGAAATGGATAAAATTGAAGGCCTTCATATTTACGGTCCAAGAGATCCAAAAAAACGTTGCGGTCTTATTACTTTCAATTTAGATGGCGTGCATCCTCATGACCTTGCCACTGTACTTGATATGAGAGGAATTGCAATTCGTGCAGGACATCATTGTGCTCAACCGTTAATGAAATGGTTGAAAGTTTCTGCAACTGCAAGAGCGAGCTTCTATATTTATAACAATAAGGAAGATGTCGACGCTCTCGTTGAAGGATTGCGCGCAGCGAAGGAGTATTTTAACAATGTCTTTGAATAATTTAGATCAACTTTATCGTGCTGTAATTATGGAGCACTACAAAAAACCTCGCAATAAAGGGTACTTAGATGAAAATAATGTAACAGTGGATATGAATAACCCAACTTGTGGAGACCGCATACATCTTACGTTAAAAATCAATGATGGAATCGTGGAAGATGCCAAATTTGATGGTGAAGGCTGTTCGATTTCCATGTCATCTGCCTCTATGATGACAGAAATAATTAAAGGGAAAAAAGTGGAAGAGGCATTAAAATTAGCTGATATCTTCTCAAAAATGATGCTTGGAGAAGAAATTGATGAAGAAATTTTAGATGAATTAGGAGATATTGCTGCACTACAAGGCGTATCAAAATTTCCAGCTCGCATAAAATGTGCAACTCTTGCTTGGAAAGCGATGGAAAAAGGTGTAAGCAAAGAGATAGAATAACTTTGAACGGAGGAGAGAACATGGCAAAACAAATGCCGGATATTGGCGATTACAAATACGGTTTCCGTGATAAGGACGTTTCTGTATTCCGTTCAAAACGTGGATTAACCGAAGAAATCGTCCGTGAAATTTCAAAAATGAAAAATGAACCAGAATGGATGCTCGAGTCTCGCTTAAAGGCTCTTGAAATATTCTATTCAAAACCAATGCCACAATGGGGTGGCGACCTATCAGCTTTAGACTTCGATGAAATTACTTACTATGTAAAACCAACTGAAGCAACACAACGCTCTTGGGATGAAGTGCCTGAGGAAATTAAGCGAACTTTCGACCGATTAGGTATTCCGGAAGCTGAACAAAAATATTTAGCCGGAGTTTCAGCACAATACGAATCAGAAGTGGTTTACCACAATATGAAAAAAGATCTTGAAGAAATGGGAATCATCTTTAAAGATACAGATTCTGCTCTTCAAGAAAACGAAGAACTGTTCAAAAAATATTGGGGAACAGTCGTACCAGCATCTGATAACAAGTTTGCTGCTCTAAATACAGCAGTTTGGTCAGGTGGTTCATTCATTTACGTTCCACCTGGTGTGAAAGTGGAGACACCGCTTCAAGCATACTTCCGAATTAACTCTGAAAATATGGGTCAATTCGAACGTACATTAATTATCGTTGATGAAGGTGCCCATGTGCATTATGTTGAAGGTTGTACAGCACCAGTTTATTCAACAAGCTCACTTCACTCAGCGGTTGTTGAAATCATCGTAAAGAAAAATGCTTATTGCCGTTATACAACAATCCAAAACTGGTCTAACAACGTATATAACTTAGTAACAAAACGTACAATCGTTGAAGAAAATGGTACGATGGAATGGATTGACGGTAATATCGGTTCAAAATTAACAATGAAATATCCTGCTTGTATCTTAAAAGGTGAAGGTGCTCGTGGTATGACGTTATCCATCGCATTAGCGGGTAAAGGTCAACACCAAGATGCAGGTGCAAAAATGATTCACTTAGCACCAAATACTTCATCTACAATCGTGTCAAAATCCATTTCAAAACAAGGCGGTAAAGTAACGTATCGTGGTATTGTCCGCTTCGGTCCAAAAGCAAGCGGTGCTCGTGCAAATATTGAATGTGACACATTAATTTTAGACAATGAATCTGCTTCAGATACAATTCCATATAACGAAATATTTAATGACAATGTATCCCTTGAGCATGAAGCGAAAGTTTCTAAAGTATCAGAAGAACAATTATTCTATCTCATGAGCCGCGGTATTTCTGAGCAAGAAGCTACAGAAATGATCGTTATGGGATTCATTGAACCATTTACTCGCGAACTACCAATGGAATACGCAGTAGAGATGAACCGCTTGATCAAGTTTGAAATGGAAGGTTCAATCGGTTAATGTGAGGAAAACCTTTGTATGTCAAGGGGCTATGAGGAAGGTATTTAATAAATAGTTATTTTGCCGATTTGAATTATCGTTTACTGTAGGAGGCGAACTTTATAAGTTCGTCTTCTTCTTTTTCGGTAATATTATGACGTAGCAATTTTTCGCTCGTTCAAATTAAACTAGACTGGAACCGTTTTTCAGGAAATATTCGAACGAAAAAAATAAGGTTAGTGGCATTAGAAAACCGACTGTAAAAGTACAGTCGGTTTTTTCTCAAATTATAAAAGCCAGTCATTAGGTATATCTGCTAATTCCTGAATAGTATTCATAAACAATCCTGCATGATAGCCATCACAAACAGAATGATGTACTTGTAAAGATAGTGGTAAATAGATGGAATTACCTTTATGAATGAATTTTCCTGCTGTAATAATGGGGAGAAGGTAATTGCTATTATTATTGATATTTAAGTTAAACCCAGTGAATGAAGTCCACGGAATAATGGAAATAGAAAAAGTATTTTCGGGTATAGGAGTTTTGGGAAACAATTTCCCTGTACCATTATATTGATCTAAATCAGAAAGGTA
>SMEK01000551.1_pt1 | contig 13476 bp, 9 predicted proteins | sample 2456371 | NCBI WGS metagenome assembly SMEK01 (sample SAMN10132590, study PRJNA489261) | soil metagenome | isolation source: day1 antibiotic-loamy sand soil ammended with composted manure from dairy... | place: USA | collected 2015-04-01
GCCGCGCACCTGTCCGCCGCACACTGCCGGCCGAGCTGCCGCGGATCGAAACGATCCACGAGCCGGCCTCCTGCGACTGCGCCACCTGCGGCGCCGCGCTGGTGAAGATCGGTGAACACGTCAGCGAGAAGCTCGATGTCGAGCCCATGACCTTCTTCGTGCGTCGCGACGTTCACCCGCAATACGCCTGTCGTGCCTGCGAGACGATCGTCGCCGAACCGGTTGCGCCGGCCATCCTCGACCGTGGCCTCGCCGCCCCGGGCCTGTTGGCCCAGGTTACGATCCAGAAGTACACCGACCACCTGCCGCTCTATCGGCAGGAAGCGATCTTCGCGCGCCACGGCATCGCGTTGTCGCGCACGACGCTGGCCGAATGGATCGGCGTGATCGGTCTTCGTCTGCAGCCGCTGGTCGATGCGCTGCGCGCCCGGCTGCTGCAATCGCCCGTGCTGCACGCCGACGAAACGCCGGTGGCGCAACTCGATCCAGGGGCCGGCAAGACCAAGCGAGCCTACCTGTTCGCCTATCGCAATACGGGCGAGCGGCCCATCGTGCTGTTCGACTACTGTGCCAGCCGTGCCGGCAAGCATGCGGTGGACTTCCTCGGCGACTGGAAAGGCGCGTTGATGGTCGACGATTACGGCGGCTACAAGGCGCTGTTTGCCGGCGGTATCACCGAGCTGGCCTGCCTGGCGCACGCGCGACGCAAATTCGTCGACGTGCACAAGGCCAGCGACAGTCCGCTCGCCAAAGAAGCGATCCAACGCATCAGCGCGCTCTACGCGATCGAAGCCAAACTGCGCGATCTTGACGATGACGCCCGAAGACGCGAGCGACAACGTCACCTCGCGCCCAGGCTCGACGAGCTCAAGCGCTGGTTGGACGCGCTCCAACCCAAGGCGCTGGGCAACAGCGGCTTGGCTTCGGCCGTCAACTACACGCTCAAACGCTGGAGCGCGCTCGCGCGCGTCCTCGACGACGGCGCGTACCCGATCGACAACAATCCCATCGAGAACGCCATCCGGCCCATCGCCATCGGCCGCAAGAACTGGCTGTTTGCCGGGTCCGAAACGGCCGGCCGCCGCGCCGCGGCCATCATGAGCCTGCTCGCCACCGCCAAGGCCAACGGCATCGAACCCCACGCCTGGCTCACCGACACGCTCACTCGCCTATCCACTACCAAAGATCGCGACATCGACTCACTGCTGCCGCTTGCATAGCGCCTCGACAACGCAAAGAACAAGGTGGCGCGGGCGGACGCTTACGAATGGAATACAGTCTGCGTAGGCTGAGAAGCTGCCGGCTGTAGTCCATTGCCTTCAAAGTGTGTCATCCAGTGGCCTTGGATAACGCATCCGCAGTGGCAGTTACCGTGCGAATGCCGCGTTCGCGCCGATCGGAGGAGATGAGGCGACGGGTTCTAACGGCCACCCCTTTCAAGGTCTTGTTGAGAAGCTGACAGTATTCTCCTGATTTCATATGCATTCGGGAGAACGCAAATGTGGCAAGCCGTGATCAAGCGCTTCGAGCAGCAGGCACCGGCGAGCGTGATGGCGCGTCTGGCGTTGGAGCAGGCGATGCCGGCGACGTGGGGCGACGAGGTGTTCGAGTCGCACCGGCAACCGGCAACGCCAGTACCCGCGCGAGCTGGTGTTCTCGACAGTCGTGAAGCTGATGACGCTGGTAGTGCTTGGCTTGCGCCCGTCGCTGCATGCGGCGGCGCGCAAGATGGAGCATCTGCCGGTGTCGCTGGCGGCCCTGTACGATAAGCTCCGTCGTACCGAGCCGGCGGTACTGCGCGGTCTGGTGCAAGGTAGTGCGCAACGATTGATGCCGGTGGCCGCATCGTTCGTCGGTGAGCCAAGCTTGGCCGGTTGGCGCTTGCGCATTGTCGACGGCAACCACCTGCCGGCCAGCGAGAGGCGTTTAAGGCCGCGGCGTGGTCATCGTGGCGCGGCGCTACCCGGGCACAGCCTGGTGGTGTACGACCCGGATCTTGGGCTGGTGTGCGACGTGGTGGCTTGCGAGGACGCCCACGCCAGCGAGCGCGTGGGCGTGCAGCCCTTGGTGGACGGCGCCCAGCGTGGCGAACTGTGGATTGCCGACCGGTACTTCTGCACCCAGGCCAGCTTCATCGTGCGCGAACACGCACGCCACCCGCGATTGAGCGCCCAGGGCACCTGGAGCGACGGCGTGGTGATCGATACCGGGCACCTGCGCGAGCAGACGATTGAGATTCAAAGTCCGCACGAGGCCGCTGCGCAACCTGCGGCGGCGCTGGTTTGGCGCCGCATCGAGATCGCGCTGGACACGCCCACGGAAGCCGGCGAAACGCAGCTGCGGCTATGGTCCAACCTGCCCGCCACCGTCGATGCGACGACGATCGCCGCGCTGTATCGCAAGCGTTGGCGTATCGGGGGCATGTTCCAACGACTGGAGTCGGTGCTGCACAGCGAGATCAAGAGTCTTGGCCACCCGCGGGCCGCGCTGCTGGGCTTTACCGTCGCCGTGCTGGCCTACAACGTGTTGGCGCTGCTGCAACGTGCGGTCGAGCACGCACACCGGACCCGCCACCCGTCGTTGGACGTCTCTTCTTACCACCTGGCCGAGCACGTCAAGAGCGGCTACGAAGACATGCTGATCGCCCTGCCGCCCGAGCACTGGCCTTCGCCGGCCGACCGGAGCCCACTGCAACTGGCCGCCTATTTGTTGACCTTGGTGCAACGCATCTCGCCCAGACAGGTTGCGACCAGCAAACGCGCCCCCAAGGTCGACAAGCCCAAAGGATTCGTGGAGGGCAGCGTCGCCCGAGCACACGTGTCCACGGCCCGGGTACTCAAGGAGAGCAAAAGGAAAAGACCTTGAAAGGGGTGGTTCTAACGGCAAAACGTGTGGCGAAGTAGCTGGGTGCGTCAGCCTACGGTTTTCGTTACGGTTGCCATTAGTGAGTGATGTTTTTTGGTGCTGGACAAGCCTGCAGTTCATGCTCCGAGGACATCGTAGAGAGGACGCCTTTGAAGATGGTGACTTCGGTGATGCTTGGAGGGGTTTATTTGGTTCGGTTCGAACTCGGTGTTATGAGGGGTTTTGTCCGGGCGGCGGCGATCATCATGAGTGCAATGGCCGCGATCAGGGCAAGCAACCACGGATAGAACCACCGAAGGATTCGGGGCGCATAGGTGAAGTTGATAGTAGCTGGACTGCTGACCTTGACCGCCGGTAACACGCCATCCTTCAATTCGGGTACCTGCGGCCTTCCATTGACGGTCACTCGCCAGTCGGGGGTGACGCTCATGGGCACAATCACGTACCCGACATCGTTCTTTTCGTAGCGAAGTTCGAAGGTATCCGGGCGGTAGCGCTCGATGCGTATGCTTTTACCCGATAGTTTGTCGGGTGTCTGCGTTATGTCGGTCAGGAAGTAGGGCCCGTTCGGACTCTGGCTGTTTTCGTATACAGCCGTGCCGGCACCTGCGAATACACGGCGAAAATTGCTTTTGCTTGCGAGGGGTGGATGCTGACGCGAGTCGATGGCAGCGTAACGAACGTTGTAGGCGGCCATGATCTTCGAGTTGTATTTGATGTCCGATGCCGGGAAGCGCGATGCGGAGGCGCGATGTGAGTTGAAGGGGTGTTTCGCCATCCGGTGCAGGACGCGTTGCAGTGCCGGGGTGCGAAAGTAGTGCGCCAGCCATTCGCGCATCCCATAGACGCCAAGCGTGCCAGACATGACGAACGACTTGTCGGTGATCACGTAATCGAAGGGGCCGACGTGCTCGCGCATGTAGTCGATGGAAGGCGTCGGAGGGTAGTAGTAGCCGGCGCTCACCGGGCCGTTGTAACTCCTGAAGAACATCGATATTTCGACTATCTGCACTAGCGCTACCGTTACCAGTGCGACACGGAGCCATTTCAACCGATTGGTGCATCCCAGTTGCCACAGGCGGTCGATGCACAATGCACCCAGGATGACCAGCGCGATGTCCATAAGGCCGATGGCGCGTGACCACGAGTTGTAGGCCATGCCGGGAAGCCAGCCGATCAGCCACATCGGCCACAACCCGAAGACCAGGCCGGCGGAGGCAAGAAACAGGATCACTGCGAACCATGCCAGCAGCGATATCTGTCGCCAGCGCGCGATGATCATGACGACGGCAGCCGCCGCCAACCCCATCATCGCCGCGCCGACATACATGGTCTGTTCCACACGGCGAACCTGCCAGGCCCATGGTGGGAACAACTGCTTCCAATGGTGAATGTTCAGATAGCTGCCGCGACCGTAGCGATAGCCAATGTCGAACTGTTGCAGCCAGTACACCAACCCCAGCAGCGGCAACGCAGCGAGCAGCAGGCCGAGGGCACTACCCCCGGCATACCAGCAGGCAAAGCGGACGGGGGCGGCATGGTTGCGCCAGAGAAACGCCCAACGCACGATGGCATACAGGCCACATGCCTCCAGTACCAGTACGCTGAGAAAGGGAAACCCGCCCAGGCACACCAGGGCCGAGGTGACTGCAATCATCAGGCTGCCGCGAATACCCGGGGCTTCCGCACAGCGATCGATGGACAGCAGCAGCCAAGGCATCCAGATCAAGGTGAACACGTGCGGCCAGTACAACCAGGCGGCGTTGAAACCGCACAGTTCGAACGTGATCGCCGCCGTGATGGCGGCGATCCATCCGACATGCCGACGCAAAAACAGATGCATCCCGAGGCCGGCGATAGCCAGGTTCGCCAACATGGCCAGGTAGAAGCCCAACGCGGAATCGGGTGTGGCTGCAAAAATGGCGAAAGCGGGCGTGAAGATGTTCGTGTTGACCGTCAGAAAGGTGCCGCCACCGGCAATCCTGTCATTCCACAGTGGCATGTGGCCATCACGGATCTGCTGTTTTGCCGCTTCCCATTGCGGCAATCTCGAATTGAGGATGTCCGAGCGTTGGTAGTTCCTGACCTCGACCTTTCCGGCAGGTGCGGCGAACGCCCATGCGCGCTGGCTGACCAGCACGTCAAAGGGAGTGATCGTCTGCCCCTTGAACGGATTGACGCCCAAGGTGACCGCGGCTACGCCGGCGTACAGGAAAAACAGCAGCAACCGGGGGGCCGCCAACCAGCGCAACGACCGGGTCGGATACCTCATTCGCGTGGCGGGTCGAGGCGCTGCAACTGCACGTTGACCCTCTCGAGCAGCTTGCGGTTTGTGGCAATCAGGTCACCGATCAACCCCATCATGTAAAGCAGCACGCCGAGCGTGATGAACAGCGAAGCGAATATGACGGATTGGACATGTCCTTCCCCATTGCCCTGCAGGTAGTGGTAAACGAAACGGATTCCAGCGATGAGTCCTGCCGCGAGAAAGAGCGAACCGATCCACGTAAACAAAGCCAGTGGCCGATAGATCACGAAGACGCGCACGATGGTCAACAACGAGCGCTTCACGTAGCTGGGGATGCTCTTGACCAGGCGCGAAGGACGCAGGTCGCCGTTGGTGCGGATCGGTACGGATATCACGCGCAGGTTGCTTTGCCCGGCCTGGATGATCGTTTCCAGCGTATACGTGTAGGCGCTGAATACGTTCAGGCGCATGGCGGCGTTGCGCGATATGGCACGAAAGCCGCTCGGTGCATCGGCAACCTCCGTCTTGCTGGCCATGCGCACGGCCCAACTGCCAAGGCGCTGAAGCTTCTTCTTGATCCAGGAAAAATGTTCGGTCTCGTCGATCGGCCGTGAGCCGATGACGATGTCGGCCTGCCGGGCGAGTACCGGTGCGGTGAGCTTGGGGATGTCTGCGCCGCAATACTGGTTGTCGGCATCGGTATTGACGATCACGTCCGCGCCCAACCGCAGGCAGGCCTCGATGCCGGTCATGAAACCCACGGCGAGGCCGCGGTTCACGGGGTGGCTGACGACATGGTCCACGCCGTGTTGCCGGGCGACTTCCACGGTGTTGTCGGTGGAGCCATCGTCGATGATCAGCCATTCCACCGTGTCGAAACCTTCGACTTCGCGAGGCAGTTCGGCCAGGGCAATGGCCAGTGTCTCGGCTTCGTTAAGGCAGGGAATCTGGATGATCAGTTTCATGGTTCGCATCAACCTTGAGTGCGTGTCGTGGAGCAGGGCGCATTCTAGCCGCTCGCCGACCATGCTTGCGGGTCGCTGGCGGTGGCACTGTTAGAATCCCCCGTCGCGCATCGTAGTACGAGAGCGCCGGAACATTGAGGAATGCGAGTGGAACAGAAGGCTTACTCCATCATCGCGGCCACTTGCCATGGCAATCGTGGCGCGCAGGCGATGCTTGAAACGGTGGTGGGGCGGCTGGGGGAGGCGGATCCGGGCCTCCGGTTCCACGTGTTCAGCTACTACCCCGAGGCAGATCGCCGGCTGATCGATGACCCGCGGGTTCGGGTGCATAGTTCGACGCCGGTGGCGCTGGTTGCGTGGCTGTTGCCGTGGTCGCTGGTCTTCGGTTTGCTGCGCTTGCTGCTGGGACGGCGGGTGTTGGCGGTGGCGCCGGCTGCGATCCGCGCACTGGCCGAGTCGAAGGCTTTGGTCGACCTTGCCGGCGTGGCGTTCATCGACGGCCGCGAGAAATTCCTGCCTTTCAATATCCTCACCTTGTTGCCGGCATGGTTCGTTGGCACGCCAGTGGTGAAGATGCCGCAGGCCATGGGGCCATTCAGGCACGCGGCCAATCGCTTGGGCGCACGGCTGTTCCTGCCGATGTGCCGAATGGTGTGGACGCGTGGCGCAGGTACGCATGTGCACATGATGGAAGCCCGCTTCCCGGGGGTGCGGTTCGCCCAGGCTGACGACATCGCATTCAACTTCCATGAACGCTGGAGCCTTACCCGCGAGGGAGGCCCGTCGCTGGATGCCTGGTTCGAGCAATTGGACAGCCTGCGTGCGCAGGTCCCGGTGCGGGGAGTGGTCGGGTTGTGCCCCAGTTCCGTGGTTGCGGTCAAATCGCGCAAGGAGGGCGGCTCCTACGAGGCTGCCCTGGTGGACCTGGTCGTCGAACTGGTCCGCGATGGGTTCCTCGTCGTGCTTTTCCCCAACGCCACTCGTGCAGATGCCGGCGATGCGGAGCGGAACAACGATCTGCCCGTGATGCGCCGGTTGCGCGATGGCTGTGCCCAGGCGGGTATCGAACGGTTGCCGTTGCTGGTGGATTTCGACATCAACGCTGCAGGTATCAAGCGCGTGATCGCGAAGATGGACATGGTGCTGGTGTCGCGTTTCCACGCCATGGTGGGCTCCCTTTCGCTCGGTGTACCTGCGGTGGTGCTTGGCTGGAGTCACAAATATGCCGAGGTCATGGCGCGTTTTGGCCTGGAGGGGCTCGTCATGGACTACCAGAAGCTGGGAGGGCCGGAGCTGCGTCGTGCCGTGGAGGATGTGTTCGAGCGGCGTGTCGACGTTGCCGCGCGGATCAACGAACGCCTGCCGGAGATCCAGCGCAGCGCGGATCGCCCGGTAGCCGCGCTGCTGACGGCGTCGTTGGGAGCGGACCTTGCGTAAATCCCTACTGGCGTTGACCAAATGGTTGTGGCTGGCCTGCGTGCTGGTGATGGCCGGTTGGCTGCTGTACCGGTCGCGCGAGGCGATCACCACCATGATGGCCCAGGTGTCGCCGGGCTTGCTGGTGGCGAGTCTTCTGCTCACCGTCCTGGCGAAGGGATTCCTGGTCGAGAACGCCAGGATCGCGGCTGACCGCAACGGAATTCTCCTGGGCTTCATGACCTCGGCGCGCCTGTACAACCTCAGCCAGTTGGGGAAATACCTGCCGGGATCCATCTGGCAGTTCGTGGGGCGTGCAGCGGCCTATCGCGCCCGTGGCGCAGCCTATGGTGCGATCCGTGACGCCTTGCTCGTCGAGAGCCTCTGGGTGGTCGCGGGTTCGGCGGTCATCGGTATTTTGCTGGTCGGCCCGCAGGTGGTGTGCCTGGTCGCGCAAAGCCTTACCCCGGCGCTTGCCTGGTGGCTTGGGGGTGGAATGCTGGCCAGCGCGTTGCTCGCTGGCGCAGTGGTGCTCTGGAAGCGGCGCCTGGCCTTCCACTACCTGCGCCTGGCGATGCCGTCGGTGCGCGTCGTTGTCGTGCAGGCCGGCATCTGGATCGTGCTTGGCCTGGCTTTCTGGGTGCTGACGCGTGCCTGCCGGCTGGAGGTGTCGCCGGTATTCGCCACCGGGTTGTTTGCGGTTGGCTATTCGCTGGGATTTCTTGTGCCCTTTGCGCCGGCGGGCCTGGGGATACGCGACGCAATCCTCACCATCGGCCTGGTTCCCTACGTTCCCGCTGGCGAGGCATTGGCGGTCACGATTCTGGCCAGGGTCATCTATCTGCTGGTCGATGTGGGCCTGGCCGTGGTACAGGAACCGCTGTGCGCGCTGGCGGAACATCGCCGAGCGCGCTCATTGCGCAGGAAGGATCAGGCGCCCAGGTCGTTGTAGCAGCGGATGATGTCCAGCGACTTCTTCTCCGAGTACGCCACGAGGCCCTCGGGGTCGGGATAGCCGATGGCAATGAGCATGATCACCCGCTCGTCGACGTCGAGGTGAAGCGTCGACTGGATCTTTCGCTCCAGTGGCTCGAAATCCGGCCAGTTGATCACGCTCGAACCGAGCCCGAGCGTTTCCAGCGCAAGCATGAACGGCATGCAGGCCAGGGCGCTGTCGACATAGATCACGTGCCGGTCGCGCGGACTGAAGTAGTGGTTGAGCCTGCCCACGACGACGGCGATAGTGGGTATCTGGTGGGCATAGCCGGCCGATCCGAACGGAATGGCAGCGACTGTCCGCACCATTTCCGGATCGTCGAAGATGCGGAATTCGTAGGGCAAGCGATTGCATGCAGAAGGCGATTGCCGGGCAACCAGCAGGGCTTGGTCGATCAGCTCGCGTGGTACCGGGCGCTTCTCGAACCATCGTACAGAACGGCGTTGCTGCGCCAGGGTGAGGAGATCCTCGTAGCGGGCAGCGCTCCTGGTTCCATGGGCACGCGTGTAAGGAATCTTGCGGTCGTCTTCGGGGCAGTAGGCGGGAAGTGTCCGGTTGAAGCGTTCCAGTGCCTTCTTTACCACCGGCTGCTCGTGGTCGACTGCCGCGAAATAGGCCTTGAGGACTCCGTGGGCCCAGACGAGCTCGCCGTCGTCCGCGCCGTTGTCGCAGTCGATCCGGGAAACGGCGCGCTCGTAGAACTCGAGGGTCTCGACCAGGTAGTCCAGAGCAAAGACCGGCCGCCTGGGCTGCATCAACATGCCCTTTTCCAGCCGGTGCACGTTGCGTCGCAACTCGGTGCGGGATCGCCGCGCCTTGTTGAGGTTGCGGTAATAATCGCGGCGGCCGCGCAGCACCGCGAACTGCTCGCGGTTGAAGGAGGGAATGCTCAGCAGGCTGTAGAGCAGCGACGTCAGCCGATTGGCTGCGAGCAACTCCAGCGCTGCTCGCAGCACGACTTCATAGGTGCGACGGATCCAGACCACGGCCAACAGGCTTTTCGCGGTTTTCTTGAGCCAGCTCAGCATGGTCAATGGTTTCGATGAGATTGCGGATCTGCCACTCAGCCCAGCGTCGCTTCCAGCTCCGGAATGATCTTGAACAGATCACCGACCAGGCCGATGTCGGCCACTTCGAAGATCGGCGCTTCGGCGTCCTTGTTGATCGCCACGATGGTGCCGGCGTCCTTGATGCCGGTGAGGTGCTGGATGGCGCCGGAGATGCCGATGGCCATGTACAGCTCGGGGGCGATGATCTTGCCGGTCTGGCCGACCTGCAGGTCGCTGGGCACGTAGCCGGCGTCGACGGCGGCGCGCGAGGCGCCCACGGCGGCGCCGAGCTTGTCGGCGAACTTGAAGATGATGTCGAAGTTCTCCTTCGAGCCGACGCCGCGGCCGCCGGAGACGACCCTGCCGGCGCTCTGCAGATCGGGGCGATCGCTGCTGCCCTGCTTCAGCTCGACGAAGCGGGTGTGCGTGGGCAGGGCGGCTTCGATGGTCAGCGCCTCGACCGCGGCGTTGTTCGCGCCGCTGGTCGCGGCCGGCCAGGAGGCCGAACGGATCGTGGCCACGACGGTGTGGGCCGCGTCTGCCTCGACGGTGATGATGGCGTTGCCGGCGTAGATGGGGCGCTTGAAGGTGTGCGCGGCTTCCACGCTCATTACGTCGCTGACCTGGGCCACGCCGAGCAGGGCGGCGACGCGCGGGGCGACGTCCTTGCCGAAGGTGGTGGACGGCACGAACACGTGGCTGTAGCCGGCGGCGGCCTTGGCGATTTGCGGCGCCAGCACGGCGGCCAGCGGTTGCGCGTTCTCGGGCCGGGCGATGGTGAGCACGCGGCTTACGCCGTCGATCTTCGCCGCTTCGGCGGCGATGGCGTCGACGTTGTCAGCCAGCACCAGCACGTCAATGGCTTCGCCCTTGACGGCGACGGCGGCGCTGATGGCGCGCGCGGTGGAGGAGTTGAGTTTGCCGCCCAGGTGTTCGGCGATGACGAGGATCTTGCTCATGGTTGTCTCCGAAACTTTTTTTGTAGGAGCCCACCCTGTGGGCGATAGCTCTTGGGGAATCACGAAAAGCATCGCCCGCAGGGCGGGCTCCTACAGGGATGGATTACAGCAGGCCTTTCTGCTTCAGCGCGGCGACCAGTTCGGCGGCGTCTTTCACCATCACGCCCTTGCTGCGCTTGGCCGGCGCGGCGTAGCCGGTGGTTTTCAGCTGGTCGTGCGACTCGACGCCGAGCGAGCCGAATTCAATCAGGTCGATCGGCTTGGATTTGGCCTTCATGATGTCCGGCAGCTTGATGAAGCGCGGCTCGTTGAGGCGCAGGTCGGTGGTGATCACGGCAGGGAGTTCCGCCTCGATCACTTCCAGTCCGGCGTCGACTTCACGGGTGACAGTGGCCTTGCCGTCGGCGATCTCGACCTTGCTGGCGAAGGTGGCTTGCGGACGGTCCCACAGCGCGGCGAGCATCTGGCCGGTCTGGTTGGCGTCGTCGTCGATCGCCTGCTTGCCCAGGATCACCAGGCCTGGCTGCTCTTTCTCGATCAGCTTGAGGAAGGTGCGCGCGGCGGTCAGCGGCTGTACTTCGTCGCTGGTGACCACGTGGATGGCGCGGTTGGCGCCCATCGCCAGGCCATTGCGCAGGTGGGCAGTGAGGTTGTCCGGGCCGATGCCGACCACGATCACTTCCTCCGCCACGCCCTTCTCGCGCAGGCGCAGAGCCTCTTCCAGCGCGATGTCGTCGAACGGGTTGGCGGACAGCTTCACGCCATCGGTGACCACGCCGCTGCCGTCGGGTTTGACCTGGATGCGCACGTTGTAGTCCACGACGCGCTTGTAGCCGACCAGAATTTTCATTCGCGATTCCTTTGAGCGGGCACCCGCAGGCGCTTTGAATTGCCAAGCAAACCGCTATTCTAACCCGACGGCCATCCGGCTGCGGATGGCAGCGGACTCACTCGGTCGGTCGATTGCAGGAGCAGGCATGAAGGTTCTGGTTTGTGGCGGCGCGGGTTATATCGGCTCGCACATGGTGCGTTACCTCGTGGCCCGTGGGCACGACGTGGTGGTGTTCGACAATCTGTCCACCGGGCATCGCGAGGCGTCGGGCGCTGCGGCCCTGGTGGTGGGCGATCTGCTCGATCCGGCCTCGTTGAAGGCGCTGTTTGCCGCGCATCGTTTCGACGCGGTGATGCATTTCTGCGCGCTGTCGCTGGTCGGCGTGTCGGTGGGCGAGCCCTATCTGTATTACCAGAACAATGTGGCGGGAACGCTCAACCTGCTGCAGGCGATGCGTGTGTCGGGTGTCGGCAAGCTGGTGTTTTCCTCCACCGCGGCGGTGTTCGGCAATCCCGAGGCGGAGCTGATCGACGAAGATCACCCAACGCGGCCGATCAATCCCTACGGCGCCAGCAAGCTGATGGTCGAGCGGATCCTGGCCGATGCGGCGCATGCGTATGGCCTGCGCTCGGTGACGTTGCGCTATTTCAACGCGGCCGGTGCTGACCCGTCGGGCGAGATTGGCGAATCGCATGAACCGGAAACCCACCTGATCCCGAATGTGTTGCGCTCGGCGCTGGCGGGCGGTGGCGCCTTGAAGGTGTTTGGCGACGACTATGCGACGAAGGACGGCACCTGCGTGCGCGACTATGTCCATGTCAACGACTTGGCCTCGGCGCACCTGAAGGGCATCGAGTTCATGGCCGATCACGATGGCGCGCACGTGTTCAACCTGGGCAATGGCCAGGGTTTCACCGTGCTGGAAGTGATAAAGGCCGCCCGTCGCGTGACCGGCGCGGAGATCGCGTACGAACGCGCGCCGCGCCGCGCCGGCGATCCGACGGTGCTGGTGGCGTCCAGCGCGAAAGCGCGCGCCACGCTGGGTTGGTCACCCGGGTTCATCGACATGGAGTCGATCATTGGCAGCGCCTGGCGCTGGCATCGGCAACCGCGTTATTGAATCGCGTGAACCGCGCACCTGCGTGAGGATGGACGTGATCCGGTGATTTTGCTGTTTCAGCCGCTACGCCGCGCGTAGGGATATTCCGGTGGCGTCGGGTTGGCCGGCAAGCCGCATGCGCTGGCGGCGTCGGCCAGCCTGAAGCCTGCGGCGCTGGCGGCGAGTGTGATGGTGCGTTCAATCGCATGGGCAAGCGTGCCGTCGACCTGGCCGGCCTCGGCTTCGAACTCGGCTTCGCCGAGATGCGCATCCAGCAGGGGGCGCAGGGCCTCCAGGCGGACCCAGAACATGCTGCCGGCGATGAAGTGGTCACGCTCCACGTCGGCCGCGGCGATGCCCAGGCGGGTGCACAGGTACTCGACGTTGTCGCGGTTGGCGCCCCAGTAGTAATCGAGCGGTTGCAGGTGGCCTTCGGCACCGACCAGGCCGAGCCCGTGATCGTTCCGGAAGGCCTGCAGGATCGCCGCGGCACGTTCCGGCGCCAGCAGTTTGTCGAGCAGTTCGCGGCGCCAGGCTTCGCCGTCGGGGCGGTGGGTGGAGCGTTTGCCGTGCAGCTTCAACACGACCTCCACGCCTTCGTCGAGCAGGCGATTGGCCACGTGAAGGAATGGCAGGATGTCGCGCCCGCGGTTCTCGAATACTTCGATCTCGGCATCGAGGCCGAGTTGTGTGGCCCGCTCGCGGACTTGCCGCTCGCGTTCGTGGGCGGTGGTGATGACGATGCGCCAGTCGAGGCGGCTGGCGCGCACGGCGGCGGCCAGTTCGTCCAGCAGGTCCGGGTACCAGACGTGGAGCACGGCGCAGGGTCGCCTGTCCGTGGCTGGCGGCGGTTGTAGCGCGGTACGGGTGGCGTCGAGCCAGGCGTGGCCGAGCCGGGTATCCGGTTCCAGCACGGCGCCTTCCGCCCACTCGTTCCACGCGTTGACGAAGACCATCGGTTGCGCGGGAAATCGTCGCTGCGCAGTGCCGGCGGCGTGGCGCAGCCAGTCGCGGTAGCCGCGCGGCGAGGCGTGCGCGAACACGCG
>SMEK01000552.1_pt1 | contig 13382 bp, 2 predicted proteins | sample 2456371 | NCBI WGS metagenome assembly SMEK01 (sample SAMN10132590, study PRJNA489261) | soil metagenome | isolation source: day1 antibiotic-loamy sand soil ammended with composted manure from dairy... | place: USA | collected 2015-04-01
CGCATCGATCGTGCTGATGCCGCTGACCACCAACGGGCCGCTTTGCGTGATCGCGTTGTCGTTGCTGTTCGCGTTGAGCGATGCGGCACTGCCGCTGCCCAGGTTCAACGCGCCATGGCTGATCGCGTTCAGCGCGCCGGTGTTCAAAGTGCCCAGAGTCAGGGCGTTGGTGTCAGTGATCTGTGTTGCGCCGCCGGTCAGGTTCACCGCGCCGGTGAAGTCGTTGCCGGTGTTCGCCAGCGTGATGGCGCCCGCGCCGCTGTTGAAGCTCGCCGCACCTGCAGCGGCTGACTGGGTGATCGACGTGCCGGCGGCCTGCGTGATCCCCGCCGCCTGTACGCCCAGCGTGCCCGTGCCCACGCTGACGTTGCCCAGGATGAGGCCGTCGGCATCACGGATGGCGACGTCGTTCGCGCCGCTGTTGCTCAGGCTCACCGCACCAGTGAAATGGTTGCCCGCGTCGATCAGGGTGATCGTCCCGTTGCCGGCATGGATCGTGCTGGTGCCAGCGACGTTCAAGCCGCCGGCCTGACTGATCGCGTTGCCGTTGCTGGTGGCGTTGAGCGAGGCCGCGCTGCCGCTGCCCAGGTTCAACGCGCCGTGGCTGATGGCTGTCAGCGCGCCGGTGCTCAAAGTGCCCAGAGTCAGGGCGTTGGTGTCAGTGATCTGTGTTGCGCCACCGGTCAGGTTCACCGCGCCGGTGAAGTCGTTGTTTGCGTTGGCCAGCGTCAGCGCGTTGCCCGTGCCGGCATCGAAGGATGCCGCGCCGGCCCCCGCTTCCTGCGTGATCGCCGTTGCCGCCGCTTGCGTAATGCCTGCACCGGTCACCGAAAGCGTGCCCGTACCGACGCTGACGTTACCCAGGATCAGCGCATTGTTGCCATTGTCGAGCGCGACAGCGTTATTGGCGCTGTTGCTCAGGCTCGTCGCCCCCGTGAAGTGGTTGCCACCATCCGTCAGCGTGATCGCGTTGGCGCCAGCGGCGATGGTGCTCGTGCCGGTCACCGCAAGCGCGCCCGTCTGGCCGACGGCGCCGCTCGCCGTCGTCGACAGGTTGCCACTCGCCGTGGTGGCGCCAAAAGTCGTCGCGCCCGCATTCGTGGTCAGATCGTGCGCCGTACCGCTGACCGTCAGCGCGGTGCCGGCGTTGAGGACAGTGTCACCCGTGCCCGTCAGGTGGACTTCCAGTGCGTTGGTGTCGGTCAAGGCGACACTGCTGCCACCGGCCGTCACTGTTCCCTGGAAATCGTTGTTTGCTCCTGTCAGCAGCACCGCTCCGCCGGCATTGATGGTGCCGGCACCCATGGCAGTGATGGCACCGCCGTTCTGATTGATGGCACCAGTGGTGCTGGTCAGCGAGAGCGTCCCGGCAGCCTGGATGTCGTCGTTCAATGTCAGGCCGCTGGCGCCGCTCAAGGACACATTCTGGCCGACGAGCTGGCCCTGCGTCGAAAGCACGGTGCCGGCCGACAGGCTCAGGTCTGCCGTGCCGGTATTGATGGTGGTGATCGTCGGCGCGAGGGTGAGATTGCCACCAGCCACCAGTGAAACGTTGCTGTTCACTGCACTGGTGAAACCCGCCACCACCAGATCGGTGGCGTCGTTGATCTGTACCGCTTTGCCACTGGCCGTGACACTGCCGGTGAAATCATTGGCCGAGGCCATCAGGACCAGGTCGCCGGCACCGGCGTCGAGTGTCACCGCTCCACCACTTGCTGCCTGCTGGATCGCGCCGACCTGGGTGATTCCGTTGCCTTTCAGATCCAGCGCGCCACTACCGACCGTGGAGGATTCCAGGATCAGTGCATGGGCACCGTTGTCGAGCGCAACATCGTTGGCGCCGGTGTTCTTCAGGCTTACCGCTCCAGCAAAGTGGTTGCCGGCACCAGTCAGGGCGATTGCGCCCGCGCCTGCATCAATCGTGCTGGTGCCCGCGACGTTCACTGCACCGATCTGCTGCACCAGACCGTTGGCGGTGATGTCCAGGTCATTGCCGACCGAGATCGCCCCCAGGGTCGTGGTGTTTCCCGCACCGGTCGTGACGATGGTCAACGGGCCACCGACGCTGCCACTGACACCGAGATTCGAACTCGCCGTTACGGCGGCGATACCTGACGTCGTGCCGCCGACGCCGGTGCTCCCGCTCCCGGACAGATTCACATTGACCGGGGTGGTGTAACCCGTGTAATCGATGCTGCCGCCAGTGCCCGCATCGAGATTGCCCGAGATGTCACCATCCGCCCCCGCATGCATGAGGAAGGTGCCCGTGCCGGTGTCGGTCAGATTGCCGATGCCGGAAAAGCCACCGGCCAGATTGCTCACCGTGCCCTGGTTGTGTCCGGTCAGGCTCCATGTCTGATTGGCCGCCCGCAACGTACCGCCACCGACGTCGTGCACATTCTCGAATGAACTCCACTGGACCGAGCCGTTGTTGCCGTTGTTGACCCCGGACAACTGGTAGGTTGCGCCGTTGCCGGTGATCGTGTCGCTGCCCGTGCTGCCGATCACCGTGGCGACGTTGTGCCAGGTGCCGGCGACACCGCTGGTCGCCCCCACGCCGGCGGACAAGTCGAAGGTCACCGCAGTGGCATAGCTGGCGTAGTCCAACGTATCGGCAATCACATTTCCGCTGACGCTGCCTGCGGTACCGAAGTCGACCGTTCCGGCAGCATCGTTGATATTCTCGAAACCGCTCCAGCTCACGCCATTGGCGCTGCCGGCATTGGCGGTGGTGTTGTTCAGCGCATAGGTCTGACCACTGCCGCTGATCGTGTCGCTGCCGGCGCTACCCGTCACCAAGGTGACGCCACTCAAGCTGCCGCCCACCCCGCTCGCGGTGGTCCCCGCGGAGAAGTCGAAGATCACCGATGCGCCGTAGCTGGCATAGTTCAGCGCGCCCGCGGTGACGTTGCCGCTGACGCTGCCTGCCGTGCCGAAGTCGACCGTGCCCGCGGCGTCATTGATGTTGCTGAAGCCGGTCCAGTGGTAGCCTCCGCTGCTGCCCTGGTTCTGCGCGGCGCCCAGCACATACGTGTTGCCGGCACCGGTGACGGTGTTGGATTGACCGGCATTCGCGTGAACCGTGTCGTAGCCGCCCAGGGTTCCGCCGACGCCACCATTGGCGATCGCGCCGGTGCTCGCGTTCAACATCAGGCCTTGCAGGTAGCTGCTGTAATCCAGCGTTTTCGCGGTGACGTTGCCGCTGATGCTGCCTGCCGTACCGAAGTCGACCGTACCTGTGGCGTCGGTGATGTTGCTGAAGCCGGTCCAGTGGTAGCCCCCGCTGCTGCCCTGGTTCTGCGCGGCGCCCAGTACATGGGTGCTGCCGGCACCGGTGACGGTATTGGATTGACCGGCATTCGCATGGATCGTGTCGTAGCCGCTCAGGGTTCCGCCGACGCCACCATTGGCGATCGTGCCGGTGCTCGCGTTCAACGTCATGTCTTGCAGGTAGCTGCTGTAATCCAGTGTTTTCGCGGTGACGTTGCCGCTGACACTGCCGCTGGTGCCGAAACCGACCGTGCCGGTGCTGTCGCTGATGTTGTTGATTTGCGACCACGTTACGCCATTGCCGGACCCCGCATCCGGTGTGCCGGCGGCCAACGCGTAGGATTGTCCGTTACCGGCAATCGTATCGTTGCCGCCATTGCCGTCGATCGTATCGAAGGCGGTGAAGGCGATGCCGGAGCTGCTGAAAGCGCTGGGGCCGCTCAACGTGAAAGTATCGGCCGTGGCCATGCCGGTGACCGTGCCGGCTGCACTGCCGCCCTCGATCGCGTTGATGCCGCTGAAGCCGCCCGTGCCCGTGGCGGTACCCGCGTTGGCGCTGGTCAGGCCGATGTTCACCGCCGAGGTGTACGCGCTGTAATCCAGCGTCCCTGCACCACCGCCTGATACCGCGCCACTGAGGCTGGCACCATCGGCGAACACGAAAGTGCCCGCCGTGCTGTCGCTCAGGTTCTCGAACGAAGTCCAGGTCACCGTACCACTGGTGCCCTTGTTGGCCACGGTACTGTCCAGCGTATAGGTCTGGCCGCTGCCATTGATCGTGGCGCTGGCGCCATTACCTGTTACCGACGTGACGCCGGTCCAGGTGCCGCCGATACCCGTCGTCGCGTTGCCGCTGGTGCCCAGCAAGTTGAATGCAACGGCCGAGCCGTAGCTGCCGTAGTCCAACGTACTTGCCGTGATGTTGCCGCTGACGCTGCCGTTGGTGCCGAAAGCGACCGTACCGGTGCTGTCGCTGATGTTCTTGATCTGCGACCAGGTCACGCCGGTGCTGGAGCCCGCATCCGGCGTACCCGCGCTCAACGCGTAGGTTTGACCCGAACCGGCGATCGTGTCGTTGCCGCCGTTGCCGACGATCGTGTCGAAGTCGCTGAAGCTGATGCCGGAACTGCTGAAAGCATTGGCGCCGCTCAGTGTGAAAGTGTCGGCCGTGGCCATGCCGGTGACCGTGCCGGCGGCACTGCCGCCCTTGATCGCGTTGATGCCGCTGAAGCCACCCGTGCCCGTGGCAGTGCCCGTGTTGGTGCTGGTCAGGCCGACGTTCACCGCCGTGGTGTATGCGCTGTAATCGAGCATACCCGTGCCGCCGCCAGATATCGTGCCCGTGACGCCGGCGGCGTCGCCAAACACGAAAGTGCCTGACCCGCTGTCGCTCAGGTTGGCAATCCCCGTCCAGCTCACGCCATTGCTGTTGCCTGCACCGGTGCCCGTCAGGTTGTAGGTCTGGCCGCTGCCGGTGATCGTTGCAAGTGTTCCGCTGCCGGACAGATTGGCGAGAGCAAATCCACTGTAGTCGAGGGTCGAAGAGCTGGATATCTTCGTGCCGATATCGAAGTTCCCCGTGACACCGGTCAGTGCCGTGCCGGCGCCAGATACCGAAGCAAAACCTGTCGAGTAGGTTATCCCGCTTGCAATGGATTTCCTGGTGTCGTCAGCGAAGCTGCCATCGACATTGGTGATCGCCCCGGTTCCCGTAACCGATGTGGCACCAGCAAAGGTGATGCCCTGATTGCTTTTGTCAGCATCGTCGAAACCCGACGCCCCGGTGACCAGCGTGGCGTCGGCGGCGATAAAATCGTTGAAACTGATTCCACCAGCGTCCCCTGTCTTGGCGCCGGTGAGGTTGAATGCCATGCCGCCGAGCCCGGTGATGGTCCCGGTTCCGGTCGCGCTGCCCGTGCCTGAAGGATTGGCGCCAGAGAACGTGAGGTTGACGACGTTCGTGAGCGTCCCGTCGAACGTGATCGACGTGCCGGTAAGAGTCAGGGAGTGACTGCCAGCATCCACACTGCCATCGGTCCAGTTGATGGTGCCCAACGGGGCACCGCCCGTACCGGCCGTGGAGTCGACATTGACATCGCCTCCGCTCAGTGCCGTTTGCAAGGCGGCCGTGGTCAGTGTCGAGTTTGTGGTAGCTGCCGAGCAGTTGCCTGGGGTGCACGTGACGTCGGAAGGTCCCGTGGCAGAGATCGTCAGGTTGGTCGGATCAAGCAGCAGCATGCCCGCCTGCCCATGCGGCGCCAGGCGATCTGCGGTTCCGCTGAACTGCAGGAAGTCCTTGCCGGAAACCTCGACAAACCCGCCGTTGCCGGCCAAAGCACCGCCGCGCGCGAAAATGTCGCCGTAATACCAGGTGCCGTGATCCGACCAGACAACGACCTTGCCACCGTCACCGGCCTGAATGGCGCTGGCGTTTATGCTGGCCCCGTCGTCCACGAGTGTGTGCGCGGCATTTTGCACGGCGAGGTTGGTGCCATGCGCATCGCCGCCGATCAGCACTTCGCCGCCGCCGTAGGTACCGGACGCGTCAAGCACACCACTGGTCACCAGTACGTCGTGGTCGGAGAGCAGCTGGATCTTGCCGCCGTGCACGCCACTGGCGTTGATCGTGCCGGAGTTGACAGTGCTGCCACCGTTGCCCACCAGCTTCACCACGCCGCCGTCGGTGCTGATGCCGCTGGCGTCGATCACGCCCGAGTTGTTGACCAGGCTGGTGAACAGGTCTTTCGCTGCGGAGGCCTGCAACACCACGGTGCCGTCTTCGGCGCGCAGGGTGCCCTTGTTGCTGACGGCCGCTTCGCGGTTTTCCAGTCGCTCCTTCAATTCGCCGGTGATCTGGATGTTGATCAGGCCGTTGCCATCGAAATCGAGCACGGCGTGGTCGGCGCCATCGAGATTGATCTTGCCGTAGTTGGCGAAAATCAGTCCGTCATTGCTGACGCTGCCACCCACCAGACTCACCGAACCGCCGCTGGCAGCCTGGATCAACCCGTGGTTGACGATGCCCGCGCCGGCGCCCACCGCATTGAGGTTGTAGCGTCCGGCCAGGAAATCGTTGGGCGTGAGATCGAGCGTGCTGGCCAGCAGCCCGCCCACGTTCAACTGGGCGGTGGCGCCGAAGATGATGCCGTGCGTGTTGATCAGGAAGACCTGGCCGTTGGAGCTGATCCGGCCGAAGATCTGGCTGGGGCTCTGATCCAGGATGCGGTTCAACGCCACTGCCGACTTGCCCGGCTGGTTGAACAGTACCGATTCGTTGGCCGCGACGTTGAAGGTGTTCCAGTTCAGCGCCAGCTTGTTCGATGCCTGGTTGATGACGGTGCTGTTGCCGGCCTGCGTGATGGTGCCGGAACCGCCCACCACGACACCGCCGGTCGGGCCGCCAGCAAGGGCTTCCCCGCTGAATGCGATCGAGCCGACGACCAGTCCGATGCACAGGCTGAGCGGCCAGGTTTTGCGCAGTGGCAAGGCATCGGAAGCCGGAGCCCCGCGCATCTGCCTGGAAACTTTCGCGTGGCGTCGATTGCTGCGGATGCTCTTGCTCATGATCGCGGTCCGTCAAAAAGTAAAGCTGAATTTGGAATAGATATGGAAGCCCTTGCCGTCGGATGACTTGACCGACCCCAGGGGCACCGCGCCATCGAGATGGAATTCGAAACGGCTGAATCGGGGCAGACGGAAGATCAGCCCGGCGCCCGCGCCGCTGTATTCGGCCGCGTCAGGTGTGGCGCTGCGGTTGGCGCCCGCGGAAAAGCCCTTGGCGTAATCGACGAACACCTGGAATTCAAGCAACTCGCGCCATGGCCTGCCATAGAACGGCGAGATGACATCGCCGAAGCCGGGGGCGTAGGTGTGGTATTCGATGGCGGTGTAATAGCCACGATCACGCAGCGCGTCGGCAATCGGATAGGCACGAACGCTGTCCGGGCCACCCAGCGCGAACTGCTCGAGCGGAACCAGTGCGTCGCGGGTGTATTGACCCACCAGTTTGAAGTCGAGCCGCTGCGATTTCGTCAGGAACTGCATTCGCGTGTAGGCGACTTTCGCGACGAGAAAGTTGCGCGAGTGCACCGGGCTGACCAGGTCGGGTTCGGCCGAATCATCCTTGAGCGACTGGCGCAGGCCGACCTGCAGGATGTTCACTCCGTGGAAGCGCTTGTCGGTCTGCAGTGCGTGCCAGCCCAGTTCAGCCACGGTGAACTTCTCGTTCGACAGCTGCATGCCGAGGCTGTCCAGTCGCGACTCTTCCCGGATCACATGCAGCGTGGCCACGGATTCCAGATCGTCGCGGTTGATGAACTTCCAGTCCAGGCCGCCGTAGTAGAGCGAGCTGGGACCCTTGACGTCGAGCGCGGCAAACGTGCCCGAGTTGATCTGCAGCTCGTTGCGGGAAGCGCCAACCACCGCACTCAACCCCGGCGTGTGCCCGATCGGGGCCTGATAGGTCATGGCGCCATAGACGTTGTCATTCGGATCCAGCGCGTAATCCACGATGACGTTGAACACGTCGCCCAGACGAAACGGGTTCGCCCATTCCAGTCCTGCTTCGGCACGGTACCTGCCGGTCAGCTCCGTACCGTAGTTGTTGGCTCCGAGGGTGAACTTGTAGGGCCGCTTTGCCTCGTTGGCGACCATCACCAGGTCGGTATCACCGGTGTTTTCGCCAGGCTGGAATGTCGACGACACGGTGACGCCCGGCAGGTCGTGGGCATACATCAAGGCCGTGTCCACGTCGCTCTTGAGCAGCGGCTTGCCACGTAGCTTTTCCGCCGACGCCGAGATGACGCCGGGGCGGTAACGCTTGGTGCCCTTGACGATGATCTTGCCGATCTGGCCTTCCAGCACCTGGATCGCGACGATCTTGTCGGACCCGACGGTTTGCGCCGGCAGGAAGGCATTGGAGACGATGAACCCGGCCGTCCGGTAGCGTTCGACGATCGTGTCCGCGACCGACTGCATCTCCTCGAAACTCAGCTCGGCCTGATCATCGCCGCCAGCCAGTTCGCGAAACCGCGCATCGGCGACGGCCTGGATGCTTGCCGGCGTCACGCCGACTTCAGCGTGGTCGGCCACACCGTTGACGTGAAACCCGCGCACCGCGATTTTCTGCTCCGCCTCGGCGTCGCGATCCTTCACCGGCGGAACGACATCGCCGACCGATTGTGGCGGCTCGGCAGGATCGCCCGCGGCAGGCACCGGGTCTTGCGTTTCGGGGACAGACGTACCAGGCACCGGGCCAGGCGGCACGCCACCGTTATCCTGCGCGCAGACGGTTCCACCGGCAAATGCCAATGCCAACGCCGCCGCGAAGCAAACATTCCGCACGATAAACCCCCTGGTCGCATCATTTCCTTTGATGGCGATCCTTGAAACGGCCAAGGCCGCCACTCGCGAAGCTCCCAGACCCCCGATACTCAGGCGATTGCTGCCCACAGGTCTGTACAGAGTCGTGTGAGGATACACCCTTGTGGCCGGATTGAAACAGGCGTCACGGACGCGTGGAGGCATTTCTGACAGGCGTCGGAAAGCCGTTGGCGCCATCGAAACTGGCATGAGCAAAGGCAGCTTCCGATTCCAAGGCCGTGGCGCCCGACCGCGGCACGATCAGGCGGGCAACAACCACCGCAACTGCGGCCCGCCGGGGCGCGACGCCACCATGGAATCTAGTCGCGAAACACCAGCCAGCAGACCAGCACGATCACTACCACCACGCCGCCGATGATCCCCAGCAGCGGCTTCCAGGCGACTGGCGGACGCATCAACAGCGAGGTCATCGCATCCGCCGCGGCGCCGTCAGCGACCGCCGAGGCATGGGCGTGACGCATGCGCGGCGACGTCGTGGCGTCGTGTGGCAACAGGGTCTTGCGGGCCGTGACGATGCTGCCGCTGTCGCGCATCGATTCCAGCACGCGTCGACGTCGGGCCCGGTATTCTGCCCGCGTGATGCGGCCCAGCCTGTGCGCCTCGTCCAGCACATGCAGGTCGCGATTGATGGCTCGTTCGCGTTCAGTCATTTCAGCTCCCTGAGTATCCGGAAACCGACATCCTTCTGCGGCGAACCGCCGTCGCTGCGACTTGTATCCACACTGCAGTCGGACCAGTAGCTGTTGAAGCTGCCACCGCGCGCCATCACGCTGCCCCCGTTGACAACCCACTCCCAGACATTTCCGGTCATGTTGACCAGCCCCCATGGATTGCGCGAACGCCCCCGGGCGGACACCGCCGCGCCGGCATCGCCGCCCCCGGCCGAGGGCGGGATGCAATTGCTGTCCTCGGCCTGCTTCCAGTTGCCCGCCTTGGCCGCGTGCAACCACTCCGCGTCGGTGGGCAGGCGATAGGCGAACCCGCCACTGACGTCGCCAAGCCATCGCGCATAGGCGCGCGCCTGGTCGATGCTGATATTGCTGACCGGCGCGTTGCCGAGCTCCTGATCGCTCACCGATACGGCAGCGCACTTGCCGGTGGCACGGCAGAACTGGTTGAACTCGTTGATCGATATTTCCGCGCGCGACATCGCATAGGCCTTGCCGCCGCCCACACCGGGCACCACCACCAGCACCGGGCCGCGTGCATCACCCAGCTTGTCGTAGCAGAACTTGCCTTTCCCGGCGAGACCGGGCTTCGCGCACGGATCCGCACCCGCTGGCGTGGCAGTCGCCGGCTGCGATATCGGCTTTACCCCCGTCTGGCCAGCGGCCGGCCTCTGCCCCGGAACAACGCCGGGAGTCTGCGCGGCGGGCGCGCCCGATGCCGCTCCCGTGGGTTTCAGTCGCGCGAGCTGGTCGGCCAGCGTCTTGGCCGGCAACTGCCCGCGCATGCGCATGTCGGCTTCGAGCCTGTCCAGCGCAATGGCGTCGGTCCGGCGGATATCGGCGAGCTGCCTTTGCAGTTTGTCGTAATCGTTGGCCGCCAGCGGCTGCCCGCCCGCCGCCATGATCGAGGCCGCCAACTCGTAGCGCGCCTTGGCCGCGCGCAGCTCGCCGTTGCCGGCAAGCGTGCCAAGCCCCTGCCCCAGCACGTCCGCCGCTTTCTGATAGCGCCCCTTTTCGAAGGTGTCCTGCGCCGCGCCCAGGTAGGCATCGGCCAGCAACTTCGGCCCCTCCGACTTCAGGAACGGGTTGTCCGGCTGCAGGGCCTTGATCCGCGCCAGCGACTGGCCGGCCTTGCTGACGTCGCCGGCGGCGACCGCGCGTTTCATCGATTCGATGCGCGACATCGCCTCGGCAGCAGCGCTTTCCTGGTCGGCTTTGGCCTGCAGTTCCTTCTGCAGTGCATCCAGCCTGGCGCCTTGCGCGATCAGCGGCGCTGATTCCGGTGCGTACTTGAGACCGAAGTCCACCGCACTCTTCGCTTGCGGCAGGTGTTGTGCATCGGCGAGCTTGCCCGCTTCGGTCGCGATGGCTGTGCCAAGGCTGTCGACCGCGCGGCCAGTTTCCGGCGACGTGTCGCCGTGTAGCGTGTGCATCACCGTCGCCACCGAGCGCTGCCAGTCGGCCGTGAGCGCCGGCTTCGCGGCAAACCCGAGCAGCGCCGTACGCGCGTCGGCGATGGCTTGCGCCTTCTGTTGCGACGCCTTTTGCTGCGCCGTCGCGCGGGCATCGGCAACCTCGGACAACACGCCGGCAAATGCGGCTTGTGCCGGATCGATCTCCTGCGCGGCGCTGACGATACGTTCGGCGTCGTCGAGTTGGCCGGCGGCGAGGCGTTCGCGCACCAGCTTGACAAGCGCGGCGTCGATTTTCTGGCGCACTTCGGCATAATCCGGCGAATCGGCGCCGATCTGGGTGCGCGCGCTTTCCAGCGCGCTTTCGACATCCTGCAGCCACACCACGGTACCCAGCGGATGCGCCAGCAGATCGTCGATGCGACTCTTTGCCAAAGCGTCGCGCTGGGCCTCGGTGGCCGCCTTCTGCGCCATCGCGTTGCGCTGGTCCAGCAGTTCCTCGCGTGAGTCCGAAAGCGCCGTATCAGCGGGGAACAGTTCGACGCCGAAACCGGCGATGCCGATCGCGCCGTCCAGGTCGCCCGCGGCCTGTTGGGCAGCGGCCTGCCCGGCCAGCGTGGTCTTCACGCGTGTCGCCTGCTCGGCCAACGCCGGGTCGTCCCCGAACAGGGCTGCCGCATCGCGATAGGCTGCCGCAACTTTTGTACGCCAGTCGTCGGTATTGGCCACCTGGTCGAGCAGCCCGGTGAGCGCCTGCATGCTCTGCTCGCGCTGCTGCTGCGCCTGCTTCGCCTGTTGCTCCTGCTGTTGTTGCGCGGCCAGCGTCTTGCCGAGCACATCGACTTGATCGGCGCGCCGCTTCAACCGACTGGAATCGGGAAACAGGCTGCTGGCAAGCTTGAGTTCACCCGCCGCCTCTTCGACACGGCCCGCGTCGAGCGACTTGCCGATCGCGGTGTCGTACTTGAGCTCCAGCTCGGCGTTGTCGAGCAGGGTGCTGGCGGGGTCGATCGCCCGGATATGGGCAAGCGTTGCCACCACGTTGTCCGGCTGGTTCTCGAAAATCGCGTCGGCGCTGATCTGCCGGTTGAGCTGGGTATCGAGTTCGTTGAGCCGGTCGTTCTTCTGCTTTTCGATGGCGCCGAGCTTGATGTCCAGATCCGGCGAGTACAGCTTCAGATCGTCGCGCAACTTGAACACCCGCTGCGCGCCGGCATAGTCGTAGCGGTCCTTTTCGGGGTTCCAGTAGGCGTCGATGCGGCTCAGCAGGAAATTCTGGATCAGGTCGCCCTGGTCGATGATGATGCGCTTGCGCTCATCGTCACTCAGCGTATCCAGGGCCTGCAGCGCCTGGGTTTCACTGGCGTAATGGTCGGCGCGTGCCATGCCGAAACGCGCAATCACCTCGGTGACATGGTGGCTGTGCTGATAGTTGATCCAGGCCCAGGTTCCACCTGCCACGGCCAGCACGGCCGGCACGCCATAAAGCAGCCAGGGTTTCGCTTGTTCGCCCAGGCTCACCTCGCGCAAACCGTCCACCAACTGGCTGGCACTTTTCAATCGCTGCTCGCCGGTGAACGCGACGCTGGCACACAGCGTCTTGTACTGGCGCTTGGTCAGTCCTTTCACCGGTGGCGGCTTGCGACCCTCCTTCATGGCCACTTCGGCACTGGCCTTGTCGTACGGGTGCTTGCCGGTCAGCAGTTCGAAGGTGACGCAACCGAGCGCGTAGATATCGTCGGCGGGGACCGGGTCCTTGCCCTGGATCATCTCCAGGCTGGCGTAGGCCGGGGTCAGCGCGCCCAGTGTCCCGGCATCGAACACGGTCTGGTCGCCGACCGCATCGCCCATGTGCTTGCCGGCCCGGGCGATGCCGAAATCGAACACCTTCGGCACGCCGTCGCGCGTGATCATGACGTTGGCGGGCTTGAAATCGGAATGCACCACGCCGGCGGCGTGCGCGCGGCTGAGTGCCCTGGCCATGCCTTCGATGAAGGGCCGGGCCTTGGCCAGCGGCATGCCGTTGTAGGCGCGCTCGCGAATCAGCTGCTTCAAGTCGGAGCCGTCGATGTACTCCATCGTCATGAAGACGACGGTGCGGTCCTTGTCGAAATCGAACACGCGCACGATGTTGTCGTGCGCCAGCTGCTGCGACCGGCGTGATTCGCGCTGCAGCGAAATCAGTGAATCGGGATGGCGGCGGAACTCGTCGTTCAACACCTTCACCGCGACGTAGGGGTCGCGGTCGCGCGCCTCCACCTTGCGTTCGTCACGGGCCAGGTACACCACGCCCATGCCGCCACGGCCGATTTCCCTTTCGAGGTAAAAACGGCCCTTGAGCAGCGAACCGACGGTGACGAAATCGCCGCCTTCGGCATCGGCGATGTGCTGCCAGCTGGACTGGCTGCTCAGGCTGGAGCTGGTACCGGTGAGGTTGCGCTGGGTTCCCCCGGGAGGCGTTTGACCGTCGGGCGACGATCTGCCCGACGCCGGCTTGACCACGGTGACTTCGTCGTCCACCGGCGGCCTTGGCGCGCGCGAGGTCGGTTTGACGATGGTGGCTTCGTCATCCACATCGGCGGGCACCGGCGGGCGAGCCACCGGCTGCACCCGCGTGACATCGTCGTCCTCCGGTGCCGCCACCGGCAGC
>SMEK01000555.1_pt1 | contig 13381 bp, 22 predicted proteins | sample 2456371 | NCBI WGS metagenome assembly SMEK01 (sample SAMN10132590, study PRJNA489261) | soil metagenome | isolation source: day1 antibiotic-loamy sand soil ammended with composted manure from dairy... | place: USA | collected 2015-04-01
GCTTACGAAATAATTACGGTTGAGGAAACTCATGATAAATTGGCTGGTTTGTCCGCGCTTTCGGGAGAGATAGCTAAAGATTTCTCTTATTTCCTGCTCTTTTCGCGTCTTTGTGGTTATCATCGCACGTTTTTTAGAAATGACTTGTATACACGCTCAAACTGGCTAAGCACTGCCGGAAGCTCTTCAGCTGTGTAGAGTTGTAATGGTTTTGGATTTTGGCAATACTTGCTTTCACACCAGGCATTTACATTTAAGTAATTGATCTTGCTAGCTTCTAATCCTTCCTGCTCCTTGTTCCTGGGGAGGTTGTACCGCATCTCATAGCCAAGATGAAGCATCTTCTTGCGCATCGTGTCGGCTTTTGACACCTCACGTTCTAGGTAATTGATGAGCATTGTGGCTTCCTGGTAGCTAAGCTTACTGCTGTCGGTCGAGCCGACAGCAGAGAATTGCTTAACAAGATCATACTTCTTTGGCCGCAGGTTCGACCGCTTTAGCAGCCCGTGCAACTTTCGGTTTTGGATCGGGGTTATCTTCATCTTTATTCAGTTTATCGGTAAAAATCACCCTATGGTGCCATTCTGTAAGTCTTATTTCTTCGCCTTTCTTGTAGCGCCTAAAGTAGCCTGGGCCAACTTTATTGATTGCGACCACTTCTTTTGTGAGCGTCTGATCTCCATCAGATATCTCCAAATCGTCGCCAACGTGGATCTTCTTTACCTCATCAGCCTTGGGGCTCGATGACACTATGAATATTTCTTTTTTTAGTCCTTGATCGATCAAGGCCATCTCGGACGGTAGTACACTTACATGCAGTGTGTTTGTGTTCATGGTTTATTGGTTTAGGATTTAACTTAGATAATGCATTTTGAATTTCTCCAATGACTTTGGAAAGCGTGCCGTTTTCCATTATCAATGAGGTATTTTCCGCTTGCAAACGGTCCGCTCTGTCTGCGGTAACCTCCCACAGGGAGCGCATGTCTTTCATCTTGCGGTTGTGCTCTTCGATTGGTAAAGTTTCTGTGTTCATGATGACTGGGTTTATGTGTGTGATTTATTTGATAAATTCTGCCATGTTGTGCACGAGAAGTATAGACATGTACGGGTAGTTTTTCTTTGCTTTTTCTTTTGCCTTTTCCTCGCTAGTGGCAATGACATACCTTCTGAACCGACTGCTGTTGTCTATCAAGACAACTTTATAGAGTTTGTTTTTCATCCTTTTTGCTTTTAGATCACTTTAGTCTGTTAAATACTCGTCTAATCGTATAAGATCTCACTAGGCTCGCCACAAAAAATATAGCGGTAATGCTGGCATTTGTGCTGTGACTTATGTGGATGCCAAACCACGGGAACACCACTAGCTGCACGCTGTAGCTTATGGCGAGGCCTACCACCACATTGGTAGCGGTTTCGATCATGCTCATGCGTTTAGATTGTGCTTTCATTTGCCATTCCTGTCTAAACACTCTATCATCTGCACAGCTACGGCTGCAACCTGGATAAGCTCATTTCGGTAGTTGAGCAGCCTTATCTTCTGCACCAGATCATTATCACCTGAGATCTCCTGATATTCTCCAGTGTCATCTTTGTAAGGACATTTAAAGTGAAAGTCTATCGCTTCTTTTGCCGCTTCCCCCACCTCTTCCATCAATATTCCCTGCCACTCGGCGATATTATGATTTTGCTCTCCCCACCTATTGTGTTGCCGCTCTCTTTCGGCTCTGATTGAGTTAAAAATGTATTCCATCTGTTTTCTATTTAATTGGTACATTTATTTAGTAGTCCCGGCAGGATTCGAACCTGCAACTGTTTTCGTAATTTGTCGGTACTCGCCTGGTCGTATCCACAGTGAGGGGGCTGCGCCTTTGTGGCCGTTTGCATCGTTAGAATAATCACGTTACGATAAGTCATTAATAAAACCCTTTAGCCCAGTCTCATTAAGCGCCTTCCAATTCCGCCACGGGACTTTTTATTAAGATTCTTGTTCTTCCAGTATTGCTGGCTTTATCATACCATCTCCGATATACAGCACGGCATCAAATATTCCGCTTTGGTACACCGTAAGCTCTTTATCATTTTCGATTATCGTTTTGAGTTCAGCCATTAGCTCCATTAGTCTTTCTTCCATAATTCAACATTTAAAATTTCTATAGAACCCGGAAGCGGAAACGATCCGCTTCATGTTCCAAACCGGGTTTACTTTGCCAAAATGATGTTGTAGAACAGGTTGAAGGTCAGTATCCAAATGCCTCCCAAGAATAGAAAGTCAGATACCGCCCACCATACTCCGGCATAAGAATAGCACACCACCGCGGCCATAAGGAAGACCAACATAAGGCTCTTAAATAGATGCCAGGCGTCTGTTAATGCGACGGGATATTTGAACACCCAAACTTTCCGATGACCTTTATCCGGATTACGTCCCACGTACTTGTTTAGCCAGCTCATGTTTGGATTCCAGAACCGTGGGTCTAATTCTGTAAAAATGCTCTTGTTGTAATGATGAGCAAGCTTATCCATGATCGCATTGCAGATGGCTGCACCTACGATCAAAAAAGATGTTACTATCATGACTTTAGGCTTTTAATGATCCAATTGACAAAGGCAACCAATACCCATGCTGCACCCAGCAAACCAAGGCCATAACAAATAGCCAATGCCAGGTTGCTAGTATTTGAAAATGCCGCAGCGACCCAAAAAACCACCATGTAGATTATGACGTATTTAAGTTTCATCTCGCGTTCATTGATTTGGTGATAATTGCATACAGTTCTACGCCATCATGCACGACAGGCACAGTGCCGATCAGGAATGAGGCCGATGTTGAATCTGCATTCACAGATTTCAAGATAGCTTTTGAAAGCACCACGCTCTGAATGATAAACCCGTCTCGTGTAAGGGCCTTAGGTCGTGCTTTAAAAGCACTGTCGCTGTCGCTTTTCATGATATACCAGTCTTGTGGCCTATTCTCATCCTGCACGATCTCCAGCCCTGTGTCTGTGACCAGACCCAGCTCCATAGTTGCAAAAGTGTTGAAGCTGATTGCGCCACTCTTGCTGTTGACCCGAACAGTAGGCTTGCCCTTTCTTAGGGTAGCACTGTTGGCTTTGTTATAAATCTTAAGTTTCATTGTTCTCCGTTTAATCTTCTAAGACATTCGCAGTCCTTAGCGGATCTGCACACTTTGTTGCATTTCTTTGTTTGGCAGGCTTGGGCTATTATATAGCCTATGCCTGCCACTGCCAATGTGGCGATTGCTACCTCTATCATACCACAACCTCCTCTTTCTTCAGCTCGACAAAGAAGCTCTCGTCGCTGTCGACATAGACACCTATTTTGTCAAGGCGCTCTGCCACTCCAGGCTCCTCGCGTGTAGCGATCATCACATCTTTTGCCGCCTCTTCCTTTGTGCGGATCCAGTCTGGAGCAAACTCCCTAGCCAGCTCTACCACCGCAGCCCAGGTGATGCCTTTTTTGGTTTTTAACTTTGGAGTACCTTTTCTGAATCCCAATACACCGTGGGTAAGGTCTATGCTGCGCTTCTTGTCGAACAATGCCTTGTTTTTCTCGGCAAAAAACTGAAGGACCTTAAACTTCTCTTCCCTGGTCTCTTTCAGCGGATCCAGCTTGTCCGCATACTGATCCCTGATCTTGGTCATCTTCTGATCCATTTCAGCGGTCAGTTCCTGAATCTTCGCATCCACATGCGCATATTCACCGATCACTCTTTCGGCTTGATCTCTGTTGATCTCTTCAATTGCAATTGCTTTTCTTCTTTTTGACATTTTAAATAGGGTTAAATGGTTATTAAATAGTTACTCATTGCTTGCTTTCCTGTAGGATAGCGCCATCTGCTCTCCTTCTTTGGGCTTCTTATCCCAGATCACGTAGGGCGCATTGCCACCAAACCTGCACCGAGGGTAGGCCTTGAAACTCCGTACATGCACTTTGACATCTACCATGTACTCGATGCCCTTAGCATACTCTCCTTTAGGCTTTCCGGCACTCTCCCAGCAGACCACGATAAAGGATTTGCGAGGGAACAGCTCGATCAACTTCTTGTACTGTTCGGTTGTCAAATTCAGGTAATCCCGGCTGTCAATGATCACCAGTCCGCCAGAGTTGCGCCGCTTTAACCTTGTGACCATTTCTTGAAAAGTTTCCTTCCCAAAGATTACCCTGCCGGCTACTTCCTGCATGTTATTGCGCTTAAGGCCATCCTGAAGCGTCTTGGAAATTCCCTGCTCAAAGCTGTTGTAGTAGACCTTTGTGAAGCGCGCCATGTACTTGGCCAGCTGGAGACAGAATTCTGTCTTTCCGTTGCCTGGATGGCCGTAAACGATCATGGTAAAATTCTTCTCGGGTTCACCAAAGGAGGCTAGGAACCGCCCATCAAAGTCGTATGTGTCGAACTTGCGATTCAGGAAGTCGGTAATGCCTATTGATCTACTCATTAGCGGCCTCCTTTCCTTTTGCCAACCCCTTTATTAGGTTGTGATACCCCGCCTCCATTACCGCCGAGTTGATGTATATATTGCCCTTGCTGATGCAGTGATACAGCCCGTAGAAATACCTGAAGTGCGCAGGGCAATGAAGCACATACTGGAAGTTGTTCACCCGCTCACCATGCTCATGCGGTCGACGGCAAGTGTACTTTCCCAGTGTGGGCTCAAACCTTAAGCGGTCCAGGAATATAAGGTCGCGCTTATGCCATTGCATGAACCACCAGCTCCAGAACATGCCATGCTTTGGCAGTTCGTCAATACCATAGGCATCTACCCCGAGCACTACCCGGAGGTATTCATAGGCAGCTTCAAAACGCATGTTGTCCAAGGCTTCCTCCTTAAGTCCGCACATGCTCAAGATCATAGCTCTTGTCTCTGCCATTTCGCGCTTTATTGTTTGTATGTGTGTGATTGCGCTCATGATTAACTTAGTTTTTGATGGATACCAGCCAGGAGGGCTGAAACCGCTGGAAGGTTTGAATGCACCTCCTGTTTGTTGTTAAATGCATAGAAAAATGCCAAGGCCTCAGCCGGGCTAAATTGCAGTGTGTTGCTGCCCGATATGGTGAGGAAAGAGGAGTACCTCTTCATGTAGAAATCTTTAAGAATGTGATAGCATACCGTATCACACAGGCTGTCGATGCTGGAAAAAGGCTTTTCGATGTCGAATTGCATCAATTGAAAAACCTGTATTACCTGCAAGTATTCGCTTGAAGAAAGCGCAATGGACAGCTTTCCTTTTTTTGTAACTTTGATCTTATTCATGGCTTCTTTTAGTACTCCTTTGTCATGCTCAAGCTCCAGAACATCTTCCACGAGACCTCCCCATTCAAAACCGTCAGTGTCGGGAGCTTTAGCTTTAGCTACTGTTTTATCTATTTGCTCTTGAATCATGTCTAGTCTAGTTTTGATGTTCATAAGCTTCAGTGTTTTTTAGCAGTTCGCCTGCCAGCGGATGTCCATGGTACCTTTTGAATATGTCCGCAACTTTTATAAATGCTTCAGGCATGTAATTCCTGATCTTGCACAATCGATCGATGATCTCAATGTGCCTTTTGTAGTGCTTTCCAGGCTTCTCATCGTATCGCTTTTGCTCCTCCTCCAAAGCCTTCTTTTCCTTATTCCAGAGCTCTATCCGCTTGATCATGATGCCCAAGAGAATTTTATCGTGCTCAAATCTGATATCGTGTTCCTCCATGATCATACCGCCTCAAAGTCAAAGTCTCCAACTGCGATTCCAGACAACAACTCTGTGCTTACCAGTGCACCGGTCCTTTCGCTTGCCCGAAGCGCATTGCTGATCATCTCTCTGATAGATCCGTAGTCCAGGCACTGCCTGTAGATGTACTCAATTGCCTTTCCGTCAACTATTCCATTGTTCACACATATTGCCGTTGTGGCCTTCTTTGAAGGTCGAAACATGCGCTGCCAATAGCCTATTCTTCGCTTCAGCTCTCTAAAACCAAGCTTATCTTTTGCCGCCATTTTGTCGATGTACTTCTTAAGCACATCTGTACCGCCCAGCACAATACCGGCTTGGAATTCAGTCTCATCATAAATAATCTGAATCATGAGCATATTGGCATCATTGAGTTTGGCGCAGTCGTCTAAGATCAAAAGAGGCCTCTCCAGTGACCGCAGCTTAGTCACGATAGAGCGCATGCGATCACTAATACTGCCTTCGTGATCGATTGATAATGCGGCTTGAATGGCTTTCAAAAACTCTTTTCTGGCCATAAGCCTATTGCAGTGCACATAGTAAGTGTTAGGCGTAGCTTCAGCGTACTTCCTCAGTGCCGTTGTTTTTCCGGCTCCGGTAAATCCTGCCACCGCCAGCATACGGCTATTCACTTGTGCATCTTCGCACAGTTGTTGTATTTTGTTGAAGTTTTGCGTACCCACAATCTGCCAGGCATTCATATTGAATCCGATCGCCTTTGCTAGATTTCGCCAAATTGTATCTGAAATAGTCACATTTGGCCACTTTCCAGAGGTGATATGAGACACATTAGCAGAGCTAATGAAGGTACTGTTAGCCTTCGAAAACTCATTGCCACTCATGTTTTTTGCTTTCAGGTACTCTTTGAAAGCGGTAGCCACTTGTTGTTTTAAAGATTCGTTCATAACTTGCTTTTTAAATTGGTTCTTGACTAATTGAATTGATTTATCTGTCCCCTTCTGTTGCCGCAGTTGGGGATTCTTTTTTGAGGTAAGGCTGGATATACTGCTCCACTCCCTGGGCCCCGTCTTTTTTAAATGCAGAGATCAGCCTTCGCTTGTGATTGCGCTCCCTTTTTACAGGAGTTCTCATTGTATAATTGACCCCTTTCTTTACAGGGGTGCCATCATCTTGCTTAGCATCTGGATGCTCTTCCAACACCTTGTCGCCGGCCACTGTCTTGTATTCATAGGCCCAGTAGTGGTGTGTAGGCAACTTTTTTGCTAGGTTTTCTAGCTGTTTCCTTACTTTTTTGGTGAGTTTAATTTTTTGCATATTGTGTGAATTTTGGTTGCTTAATCAATCAATTGACCCTCTTCTCCGTCGTCATAGAGGTCTATTTTTGCCACTTCCCTCTGTACCGGTACCGATCTTCCAGCGGCACGCTCTTGTTCTTTAAAATAGTTGTCGAACATGATCGCTTCAGCGGTATTCAACTCGTCCTTGTATCGGCTCTTGAAGTCGGAGAAAGGATTAGCTACAATACCCTCGGCGGTGAGGAGGTCTAATGCCTCAGCTATTTCAGTATCGATCTTATTGTCAACCTCCTCGGCTTTTCGCTTGTAGTACCCCAGCAGCTTCCCATCTTCTTCGGTCTGCTCTGCTTTTGCGCCTCTCACGCGCTTCAGCTTCGTCACACTTTCTAGGTACTGGTCCTTGTCAGGATCGTTTATATCTGTGATCTTGAATATGTGCACCGTATGCATCTGCTCCTCATCGAAGTAGACCCTTACCCGTTGGTTCAAAATGTCAAGCTTGTTTTGAATATCTTTCACCTCATATTCATGCACTTCACTATTCACTTCGACCTTGAAAAATCCCCTGTTCACCTTTACAGCGGTGTAGTTATCGAACATGTAAGTGAAAGTGAGGTCGTCTAACTGCTTGCACTCTTTATTGATCTTTGAGTGGTACTCTTGTATGCGTGTTTTCCCTGATTTCTGGACCTCATTATTGTAGGCATTGACAGCCTGCACGATTTGATACTTCACACCTTGCAAGTCAGGAAGCTCCACGCCTGGCAATAGGTCAGGATTGGCCTTACTGTCAATACTTTTCGACTGGATGTTATTGCCTTTCCAATTTGGATACTGCCTGAAATACTCATTGATGTCATTAAATACCCGCTCCACTGGCTTCTCCTTTGCATTTCCGGGCTTCGCAAAGCTCACGTAAGGTGCGATCTTGGCGAACAACTTCATGTTTTGCTCCTCCTTGGCCGCCGTAGAGTTATCCGTCTGTATCTCCATAGGCATGTGCCGTCCATTCAGCTTCAGCGCCATTCTTATGGAATTTCGCACCATGTAGCGATTTTCTTGCTGTGCTATGTCGAATCCCACAACCGCTTTTGTGGTCCAGTCCACCCATATCCAGTAAGATATCATGGTCCTTACGCCCTTATCGGTTCTATAGTATAGATCCGCCACAGTACCATCACCAGACCAGTGCGTATTAGAGTATTGCGGCGCCAACCGTGGAGTGTACGGCCTGTAATTGTCATCGTAATGCTTGCCTCCATGCCGTGCTTTCGCCACAATCACCTCCACTTTAGGGGACTTTAAAAAGGCTTTAACCGAACTTTCGGAAAGAGGTGGTATCTGATGCTTAATGCACGTCTCCACATAGCGCACGTACGTCTCAATCTTCCTGAATTTAACTGGGCTATCCGGGTTTGCGTACAATGCAATCAGAATGCTTTCATGTATTCTGTCTCGCTTTTGCGCTCTGTTATTGCCATAGTTTTTGCTTACAAGCGTATCCAATGCATGCTTTTCCGAACTTTTCAGGGCCTTTGCAAAATCACTCTCTTTGCGTTGTAGAATTCGGTAGTTGGTAACCTTTAAACCCTCTAAAGGCGTGTCTTTCAATATCTTTAAAACAGCCTGTCGCAAATTCTTCTTAGACTCAAAACCAAGCTTTTGGCACGCCCTGGCACCATTCACCTTCATGAGCAGTCGAAGCCAAGCCGCTGCCTCCACCATTTCTGTACACTTCATATCATCCGGCACGCCTCTTTCCATTCTGAAGTACCCAAAATCAGCCGGATTGATATAGGTCTTATGGGCCTCCATCAAGGTCAATCTAGCGGTGTCCTCCTGGGCTAACTGTTGGGCTAAGTCATGAGCTTTAGCCATGGCAACCAATTCGCTTTCTGAAGGAAGCTTAACCTTAGTAGCTGGAGGTATGCTCTTAAACTTTACATATGGCTCAGAATCGATATAGATGTGCTGCCATGACTTTAACACACCCTTGCGGTTGCGTCTGGTTGCATCATCTACCGTATTCCTAGGCACGCCATATCCCGTCAATGTGGCTGTTGATATATAGAGTTCAGAACCTACTATCTTCATTTGGTGATGGATTTCAGTTTGCTTTTGAGGTTTTTCCGCTCTTTTAATATGATGTTAAAAGCTAATTGCACACTCCTAAGGTCCTTACGTTCACCATATACGATAGCCCTGACAGTACGAAGGCTGTACTCAGTAGCATCTGCTACCGCTATGTAGTCTTCTTTGCTCGCTCTCTTTTTTATTTCCTTGAAACTTATCATATTTGTGTTAGCTTTGTAACACAATACTATTAATTATATTTAATAGTTCAAAGCAAATCATTAATTATTTTTAACAGTTTGCCCACGTTAGCAGCCATAGGAAAGCGATTTAAGGCCTATTTAGACCATAAAGAGATTGGAATCAATCAAGCCGGTCGAGATATCGGCACGTCTGGGGCGCAAATATCAAATATAATTAACGGTAAAAAATGGGGCACTGATAAGTTGTTAAGTATAATTAACGCATACCAAGATTTAAGCGTTGAATACCTGTTACTGGGGAAAGGCGAAATGTTGCACAATCCCAATGCACAGATCGATGCACAGATCGATGCACAGAAAAGCCCAAAAGCCAAAACAGAAAGTACACATTTTGAAGGACGCACTGAGGCGGAATTGCATAGAGAATTGACCCAAAAACTACTAAGCATGCTCACTGATCCTGTCACAACGGAAGAGCCTGCGGCGAGCTATCGCAATGAGAGTTTTAAGGAAAAGATGCTATTGGAGAAGATTAGCCGGCTAGAAGCCAAGAATGAGGCTCTTCTGGACGCTCTGGAAGCTATAGGAAGAGGGCAGGGGTCTGTGTCAACGCAAACAGCATAATGTACGTATCAGCACGTAACTTGCCTGATAAATGACTTTTTAACGCCATTTTTATAAGTATTTAAGAAGGTATTTAAAGGGAGGTTATAATTTACTTTCTTCAGGGATCAATTTCACGGCATTAATTATACTCAAATTATCTAATATGTACATTCTGTTTTGACCAGCTTCGTAACCGAACAATCGTTAAAAATGCGCCAATTTTTGTTTAAACTAAATTTTTGCACCAATTTTGGGTGTTATTGAATGTGTATGTTCTGTTTTATCCCCCATACAATGATGCCCTTACGAAAAACGCAATGACCAAAATAAAAATACTGGTAATACGCTTTTCTTCCATAGGAGATATTGTCCTTACTACGCCTGTTGTACGGACTTTAAAAACTCAATTGGATAATGCAGAGGTTCACTTCTGCACCAAAGCACAATACAAATCGCTGGTTGAGCACAACCCCTATATTGATAAAGTGCTCCTGCTGGAAGATAGCTTACAAGACCTGATAGGACAATTGAGGCGAGAGCGATATGACTACGTGGTGGACCTCCACAACAATTTGAGAACAAGGATAATCAAGTCGAGGCTATGGGTAAAGTCGAGCAAAGTGGATAAGCTCAACTTTGAGAAATGGCTGCTCGTAAACCTCAAGATCAACAAAATGCCCAACAAGCATATTGTTGACCGGTATATGGATACAGTAAAGCCTTTGGGAATTAAGATGGACAACTTAGGCCTTGACTACTTTATCCCGCACAAAGATGAGGTGGAAATGGATTGGCTGCCTGAAACACACCAAAAAGGTTATGTAGCTTACGCCATTGGCGCACAGCATGCTACCAAAAAGCTGCCAATCAATAGAATGATCGAACTATGTGACAGAATCAATAAGCCGATTGTTTTACTTGGCGGGAAAGAGGATTTTGAGGCAGGTGAAATGGTCGCCAACTTCTTTAAGAAACATCGCAATTCGGAAACTTACGAACCGCTCTTAAAAGAGCTGAACAAAAAAGCGGTTGTTTTCAACGGTTGTGGCAAATACAACTTGAACCAATCTGCCTCGGTCCTGAAAAATGCCCAAGTGGTATTTTCACATGATACAGGGCTCATGCACATCGCCGCAGCACTTAAAAAAGAGGTGATTTCCATCTGGGGCAATACTACCCCTCACTTTGGCATGTATCCGTATAGGACAAAATTTACCATACTTGAAAATAATCATCTTTCTTGTCGCCCATGTTCAAAAATAGGCTACCCTAAGTGTCCCTTAGGTCACTTTAAATGTATGAATGATATTGTATTTGATTTTTATATCCCCTAAAAATTTACCGGTTTCTCAATATTTATCTCACATTTTGTGGAAGACTTAGTTAATAGTAAATGACCACTACATGCTCCACGAAATATGAAAACTAAAAAACTCAATAAAGCTATTTTTGGCCTGGGCATAATTGCCGGCATACGGGCTATGGCCGCCTTGTCTATGCTTAGCGAACACCTGGTCAAACACCCATCTAAAAAACTGGCCCGGACACCGCTGAACTTTATTCAGACGCGCAAAGCTGCCGATGTATTTAAACTACTTGCTGCAGGAGAAGTACTAAGTGACAAACTTCCTTTCATGCCTCCGAGAATAAAACCCACTCCGCTTATGGCCAGAGGTCTTGCAGGCTTAATAATTGGCGCAACGCTCATTAGTACCAAATCGAAAGCAATTGGCAAAGGTGCTACCTTAGGTCTTGCGGCAGCCATAGCTTCCTCTTATATTTTTTACTTTCTACGCAAAAAACCATCTGAGGCTGGGACACTACCAAATGCTATATGGGGGACTATGGAAGATGGGTTTATCCTAAAGCAAGGCCAGAAATTGTTAAGTTAAGGATGATATAGCATCAATCCCCAATTGTAAAAATAGTAGCCAGACCAATCCTTACCCCCATTTCTCTGTAATGGCTATCATGAAAAGATGCCGCTACCTCCAGGCGAAGCAAGCGGAAGATACGGTCGATAGAATAGCCTACTTCATAATAATGAGGAGAATTCGCGGTTTTCAGATAATTGAAAAAGAGATTCTCTCTTATTCCTGAAAAGCGAATTTCTGGAAGTTGCGTGACCAAAAACTTTCGGAACTGGTAATGCGTATGGCCTGAAAAGTAGGCACTATTGGTACTGAACATATAATAGTCGAGCAATCGAAAAGCACCAGCAGGCCTGATGCTACTCAAGATGGTGCGGTTGCCATCAAAGTGCTTGTAATCCATGAAGTACATTTGGTTCTTATTAAGGAACGTCCCACCCAAAAGTTCAAATTCCAACTTACCACTTACCCCAAAAACAAAGCTGTGCCTAAGGCCCGCAGCTAAGTGGTCAAAATCAATATCACTGCCTAACCAATTGGCTACCCCTTTCTCATAGGAGAGTAATAGCTCAGGCGAACGGTCCCTCAGGGTTCGCTTATTTCCATTGTATATGGAATATCGCTTAATAGGCCAGTAGCGAATTGATACTTTAAAATTGAATGCCTCATGCCGGGGGAAGCTCGTATCATCCAACTCATGATTAACAGGCTCGTTGGGCCAGTAGTCCCTATTCCTATAAAAAACACTATAATCACTGGTATTGAACAATGCTTGGCGCTGAGCCCATTCAACGCTGGTATTGAATATTAGCCAGTCGGACGTAGCAAACTCAAAAGCCATTAGAACATATTGCTTTTCGAATAACTTCATATAGTGCTTTTTGAATAGCAATGAACTCAAAGTATTGATATGGGGATGAATAGGTTCATCTTCGTTAAATTGAGACACGAACCTTCCGCCTTCGACCGTTATCCGGCTAAATCCGCTTGCTCTATTGCTTGAATAAGCCATTCTGAGTTTACCGTATAAATCCTCGCTTGAGAAGCCATAGCGAACCACAGGAGTCGCTTCAAAAGATCTTCTAAGGCTATCAAACTCATACTTGAGCGTTCCAGAAAGATTAATGTTGAACCCTTCTACAGTATTGAAATAGGTATTGAATATCGTGGGCCTTAGGCGGAAACTGGTTCTAGGAGAAAGATTGTAACTTCCTCCTATGAGTAAATCAAAAAACTTAAACCCGCCCTTTTTAATGACGTTAGCCGAATCCCTGCCAGTGACCTTTGCAATCCTCACTCTTGCCACGGAATCATCCCTTATATACCCTTTTATTTCTTTGGGCGTTAGCGGTATAGGCCGTACCTCTGCCCAATAGGCCGAATCACGTTTGGTAGCTAGGCTATCGATGGTATAAGACCTGTCGCTGATCACATTCGGCTCTTTACTTTCTTTGAGGGCCTCTTTCTCATACTGGTTGATCATCTTTCGGAACTGCTTCCTGCTCATTTTATCTTCGGCTTCCAACACTTCTGCCACTTGAGCTTTTTCCTTTACCTGAGGCAGGTCTTTCGGGACATCCTCTATATTTTCATCGACCACCTCCACTTCTGGGATGAGGTCTTCGTTGAGCTCCACTTTATAATC
>SMEK01000650.1_pt1 | contig 13380 bp, 10 predicted proteins | sample 2456371 | NCBI WGS metagenome assembly SMEK01 (sample SAMN10132590, study PRJNA489261) | soil metagenome | isolation source: day1 antibiotic-loamy sand soil ammended with composted manure from dairy... | place: USA | collected 2015-04-01
CGAATGCCGTCCGCCCATCAAAACACGGGAGGACCTGCTCGCACACCGCATGATCGGTTATATCGAGGACATGATCTTTACGCCCGGACTGGACTATCACCGGGAAATCCTGCCTGGCCTGCGCGCCGGCTATCAAAGCTCGTCCATCCATGCGCAGCTTCGCGCCACGCTGCATGGCGTGGGCCTTTGTGTCTTGCCCCATTTCATGGCCGCGGCGCACCCGGAACTGGTGCCGGTCCTGACTCAGGAGGTCTACCTGGAGCGCGACTATTGGTGCGTCATCCACCGGGATCTGGCCGGCGCGCCCCGCATTCGCGCACTTGCCGAATTCGTCAAGGACGAGGCCAGGAAAGCCGAGCAACTCTTCCTTGCCGACGCATTGATCGGAAACTGAACTAGCCCGGACGCAGCATGGAGCCAGGGAGTGCAAAGATCCTGTGCGCCCCCAGCAGGTAGGCCATGAGCCTGCCATGATCGAACAGGCCATGATAGGCACTTTCGAGCACGTTGAGCGAGCCGGTATAGGCCCCGAAGGCGGGCATGATCATGCGCCTGCCATCTCCGGCGAAGCAGCGGCGCCTGATCGATCGGCCGCGCTGAACGATGCGGGCGCAGGGATGCAGGTGGCCCGCCACCTCGCCCTCGGCCTCGTGCAATGACGGTTCATGGCGAAAGCGCAATCTGCCGACCGCCAGTTCACGCACGGCATCGCCAGGCAGGCCCGTGGGGGCATCCGGATCATGGTTGCCAGCGATCCAGAACCACTCACGGCCGGCAATCAGGAGTTCGAGCTTCTCGCGGAAAGGAGCGGCCAGGCGCTCCGCACCCCAGCCGTCATGAAAGGAATCGCCCAGGCTGACGACGATCCTCGGCTCATATTCGGCGATCACCGCCTGAAGGCGGAGCAGCGTCGTGGCCGTGTCGTAAGGCGGGACCAGGACACCGCGCCGAGCGAGGGCGGAGCCCTTTTCCAGATGCAGGTCGGACACGGCCAGCAGCCGAAGGTCCGGGAACCAGAGCGCCCCGGACGGATGGCACAAGGCGCATTCGCCGGCAATGCCGACCAGGCCTGCATCGGCCATCGCCCTTGCACGGTATGCGGCAGTCATCCTCGCCTCATGCTACGGCGGCCATAGTCAGCCGTCCCCACGCCCTTGCGCCCCGTTCGGGCTGATTTCGCCGCGGTGCCGTGCAGCACGACGGATGGGCCGTTGCGAGCAGGTGACGCATCGTCGACATCCCCCATTGCTTCGCTCACCAGGTCGGCCGCTTCCATCAGAAGGCTCTCGTTCGCCGCGCCGTTCACTGTCTCGCGGCCGATCTCGAGCATGACGGGCACGGCCAGAGGCGAAATCTGTTCCAGCCGCTTATGCACGATTCGACCCTTGATGCGCGAGAGCATGTCGGCAAGCCTCCTGACATCGAGAAGGCCGGCCTGCGCATCGGCTCGCGTCGCCTGCAGGAGAATGTGGTCCGGCTCATGGCTGCGCAGCACGTCGTAGATCAGGTCGGCCGAGACGGTGACCTGGCGGCCGGTCTTTTCCTGGCCCGGGAACCTCTTCTCGATCAGCCCGGAAATGACGGCGCAATTGCGGAACATGCGCTTCAGCATCCAGCTGTCGTTCAGCCACTCCTCCAGATCATCGCCCAACATGTCCTCGTCGAACAGTTGACCGAGGCTCGGCTGCTGCGCAGCGAACAGCGCACCCATATCCTCCAGTGCCCACACGGCGAGGGAATAATCCGTGGCGACAAAGCCGAGCGGATGGGCGTGCTTCCGCTCCAGCCGGCGGGTCAGCAGCATGCCGAGCGTCTGGTGCGCAAGGCGACCCTCGAACGGATAGCAGACCATGAAGTACCGGTCGGCGCGCGGAAAGGTCTCCACCAGCAGGTCGCCGGGTCTTGGCAGCATGGACTTTTCCTTCTGCAGGCGCAGCCAGTCGGATACCTGCTCAGGCAATGCCTGCCAGCGCCCAGGATCGGCGAGCATTCCGCGCACCTGATCGGCAAGGTAGGTGGAGAGGGGGAACTTGCCGCCAGCATAGGAAGGCACGATGACCTGCGCGGAGGCGCCGCCGCTGGAGACATAGCATTCGTTCTCGCGGATACCCTCGAAGCGCAGCACCTTGCCGGCAAAGAGGAAGTTGTCGCCCGGCCGCAATGTCTCGGCGAAATACTCCTCCACCTTTCCAAGCACGCGGCCGCCGTGGCCCGTCATCCTGCCCTGCCGCACGTAGCGAACATTGAGTTCCGGCATTTCAACGATGGTGCCGACGTTGAGCCGGTATTGCTGGGCGACGCGCGGATGGGCAATGCGCCAAAGCCCTTCCTTCGTCTTCCTGATGCGGGCATAGCGTTCATAGCCTTTCAGCGCATAGCCCCCGGTGGCAACGAAATCGACCACGCGATCGAATTCGGTCCGCGGCAGGTCGGAATAGGGCGACGCGCTGGTGACCTCGGCGTAGAGTTGGTCCGCGTCAAAGGGTGCCGCGCAGGCCGTTCCGAGCACATGCTGGGCGAGCACATCCAGCGACCCTGCCAGCAGGGGCGGGGTATCCTGTGCCCCGAGATAATTTGCATCGAGGGCGGCGCGACACTCCAGCACCTCGAACCGGTTTGCGGGGATGAGAATGGCTTTCGACGGCTCGTCCATGCGGTGGTTGGCACGTCCGATGCGCTGCGCCAGCCGGCTGGCTCCCTTGGGTGCGCCAACATGGATCACCAAATCGACATCGCCCCAGTCGATACCCAGATCGAGCGTCGATGTGGCGACGATGGCGCGCAGCGCATTCTCCGCCATCGCCTTCTCGACGCGCCGGCGCTGGCCGGCGTCCAGAGAGCCATGGTGAAGGGCGATAGGCAGGGAATCCTCATTCACCTGCCATAGCTCCTGAAACAGGAGTTCTGCCTGGCTACGCGTATTGACGAACAGGAGCGTGGTTTTGTGGCGTCTTATCTGGTCGTAGATTTCCGGGATGGCGTAGCGGGCGGAGTGACCAGCCCACGGCACGCGCTCCTGCGATTCCAGGATCGAAATTTCCGGCTTCGCGCCGCCCGCGACGGTGACCAGCCCGGCCATGGGCGCAGTCGCCGACGGCATCGTACCGTATCCGGCTTCCGATGACTGACTTTGCGAAACGAGCCACCGGCGCAGTTCATCCGGCTCTGCCACCGTGGCCGAAAGGCCGATGGCGCGCAGGTCCGGCCTGAATGAGCGCAGGCGCGCCAGCCCCAATGAAAGAAGATGGCCACGCTTGGAGGTAACGAGCGAATGCAACTCGTCGAGCACGACGTAGCGCAGGTCCTCAAAAAATCGCCTTGCGTCGCTTCCCGCTATCAGCAGCGCAAGCTGTTCGGGGGTAGTGAGCAGAATGTCCGGCGGCGCCAGCTTCTGCCGCTGCCGCTTATGGGCCGGGGTATCGCCTGTCCGCGTCTCGATCGTGACGGGCAGGCCGATTTCCTGCACCGGCTTGCCAAGGTTGCGTTCAATGTCGACCGCAAGAGCCTTGAGCGGCGAGATGTAGAGCGTGTGCACGCCGCGTCTCGGCTCACCGGGCCTGCGCGTGCCCCGCTCTGCCAGTTCGGTCAGGGACGGCAGGAAGCCAGCGAGTGTCTTGCCCGCCCCCGTTGGCGCTATCAGCAATGTGGACTGCCCTGCCTGGCTGCGCGCAAGAAGTTCAAGCTGATGCGCGCGAGGCGACCAGCCCTTCCCCGCGAACCATTTTACGAATGGCTCAGGCAGGCGGGCAGAAAGTTCCGGTTCGGTCGAGCGCGGTTCGGCGGTCACGCCCCACAGGTAGCGCGGACAGGGCGAAGCGCCAAGCGAAAACAGAACAAAACGGGATCGAAAAGCGTGCTATCTCCTCGCATTGCTCGCTGAGGGGGGAGTCGGAAGTCTCGCTCGGCAGTCTTCCCCGTGCGGAATAAAGGCCTATCTTGAAAACATGCGCCCCAGAGATCTGCTTTGCCCCAAGCCGGAAGGACTTTACTGCGCACCGGGAGATTTCTTCATCGACCCGGTCCGACCCGTCGCGCGTGCGCTGGTCACTCACGGCCATTCCGACCACGCCCGTTCCGGCCATGGTGCAGTGCTCGCCACCCAGGAAACCCTGGACATCATGGCGCTTCGCTACGGCGATGGATTCGCCGGTTCGACGCAGGTAGCCAGGCTTGGCGAGCCTGTCGCCATCAACGGAGTCACCGTCACCTTTCATCCGGCAGGCCACGTGCTGGGCTCGGCGCAGATTGCTGTAGAGCATGGCGGAATGCGCATCGTTGCCTCCGGCGACTACAAGCGCACGCCCGACCCGACATGCCGCGCCTTCGAGGTCGTGCCCTGCGATGTCTTCATCAGCGAGGCGACCTTCGGCCTGCCGGTCTTCCGCCATCCACCGGCACGGGATGAGATAGGCCGCCTGCTGAAATCAGTCTCACAGTTCCCCGAACGCACCCATCTTGTCGGGGCCTACGCGCTGGGCAAGGCACAACGGGTCATGCGACTGCTGCGGGACGCAGGCTATGATCGCCCGCTCTACATCCACGGGGCGCTGGCAAAACTTTCCAGCTACTATCAGCGCTGCGGCATCGAACTTGGCCCGCTCGAACCGGCCACGACAGACAATGGCGCAAAGCGGGATTTCGCCGGTGCCATCGTCATCGGGCCGCCTTCGGCCTTCCAGGATCGCTGGGCGCGGCGCTTCCCCGACCCCCTCGCCTGCTTCGCCTCCGGCTGGATGCGCATTCGCCAACGGGCCAGGCAGGGCGGGGTGGAACTTCCACTCATCATCTCGGATCATTCCGACTGGGACGAACTGACCGCCACCATTCGGGACTGCGGCGCATCCGAAGTATGGGTCACGCATGGGCGGGAAGAAGCGCTGGTGCGCTGGTGCGAGCTGGAAGGCATTTCGGCACGTCCCCTCCATCTCGTCGGCTACGAGGACGAGGGAGATTGACCTGGTGCAGACGCCGCCTTTTCCCGCAACGGCTGACAACGCGACAGGCGCTTCGCCATGAACCGCTTTGCCGAGCTTCTCGACCGGCTTGTGCTGACGCCTTCGCGCAATGGCAAGCTGACCCTGCTCATGGATTACTTCCGCAGTGTCGAGGATCCGGATCGCGGCCTCGCACTGGCAGCCATCACCGGCGAACTCGCCATTGCGTCAGTCAAGCCGGCCATGCTGCGCCAGCTTGTGATGGAGCGCATGGACCCCGTGCTGTTTTCCTATTCCTACGACTATGTGGGTGATCTTGCCGAAACAGTCTCACTGGTCTGGCCGGCAGACCCGGCAAACAGATCCAACCACGCGCCGACCCTTGCCGACGTGGTGGACAGGCTGCAATCGGCCAGCCGCTCGGACGGGCCGCATGTGCTTGCCCGCCTGCTGGACAGTGCCGATGCCTCTGCACGCTTCGCCATCATCAAGCTGGTCACTGGCGGGCTGCGCATAGGCGTCTCGGCGCGGCTTGCAAAGCAGGCGCTGGCCCAATTCGGCCAAGAAGACGTCGCCGAGATTGAGGAAATGTGGCACGGGCTTGCCCCTCCATATGAAGGGCTCTTCGCCTGGCTGGAGGGCAAGGCGCCAAAGCCGGAAACCGCCGGCACGGGCCTGTTCAGGCCCGTGATGCTGGCACAGGCCGTGGGCGACAGCGATCTCGAAAAACTCGATCCAACGGATTACGCGGCGGAATGGAAATGGGACGGCATCCGCGTGCAGATCGTGGCCGAGGGCGGAACGGTCCGTCTTTATTCGCGCACAGGCGATGACGTGGCGGGCGCGTTTCCGGACATTGCCGCCTCCGTCGATTTCGAGGCCGTGCTCGACGGGGAACTCATGGTCGGCACGCCCTCGGCAACCGGCACTTTTTCGGACCTGCAGCAAAGACTCAACCGCAAATCCGTTTCGGCTCAGATCATGCAGCGCTTTCCGGCCTTCGTGCGCTGTTATGACCTGCTGCAGGAAGACGGCAACGACCTGAGAAACCTGCCCTTTCGCGACCGGCGGGCGCGGCTGGAAGCCTTCATGCAAACACTGGACCCGGCACGGTTTGACCTCTCGCCATTGGTTGCCTTCGCCAGCTGGAGCGAACTGGAAGGCCTGCGCAACGCACCCCCTCACCCGATTATCGAAGGGGTCATGCTCAAGCGCTGGGATTCGCCCTATCTGGCCGGGCGTCCCAAGGGACCGTGGTTCAAATGGAAGCGCGACCCGCACACCATCGACGCCGTGCTGATGTACGCCCAGCGCGGCCACGGCAAGCGATCGTCCTTTTATTCGGATTACACTTTCGGTGTCTGGACTGGGCCGGAAGGCGCCGAGGAACTGGTGCCGGTGGGCAAGGCCTATTTCGGCTTCACCGACGAAGAGCTGAAGCAGATCGACAAATATGTGCGTGACAATACGGTGGAGCGCTTCGGGCCGGTCCGTTCCGTGCGCGCAGACAGGCGCCACGGCCTCGTGCTGGAGGTGGCCTTTGAGGGGTTGAACCGCTCAAGCCGCCATAAGTCCGGCCTGGCGATGCGCTTTCCCCGCATATCGCGGCTGCGCTGGGACAAGCCTTCCGCCGAAGCCGACCGCATCGAGACGCTGCGGGCGCTGCTCGACGCGCAGGTCAATCCGTCGTCGAAACCCTGATCTCGTATATGTCCACGGACCGCCCCTGTCCTTCGAAATCGGAATTTATGGCGATGGTGCCGGCGGCGTTCGGCCTTATGTCGGGGAAGCCAAGGTCAAACAGATACTCGTTCTTTTCGCGGCCGACGACATAGCGCCTGCGGCCACAATCTCCCAGCTCGCCGAAATTGCAATCGACCGACATCTGCGTGTCATTGCCGTCGCCAGCGCGGGCGACGATGTCGAAGACGGCATGTCTGCCGGCAAGCTGCTCCAATATGCCCTGGCCGACATCGAAACTGACGGCGGAGCCCGAGGGCCCGGAGCGGACGCGCAGAAAGATCCCATCGTCATCCTGCATCACTTCCGCCTCGGCATCGGAAGGAGCACTGACCAGTGTGGGATCGTTTGGCGTGAATACGACGACCCACTGCCGCTCCTGGTCGGTTTCCCCCGCGCCCACCGACGGCGCAGCCTCCTGCGCGGCCGGAGCAGTCCTGCCCGAGCCGCCCGGCACCTGCAGCAGCCCGTTCTCCACGGACCACCAGATGCCGTAGCCCGCGCCGGCGAGCAGCAGCACACCCAGGACAGCGCCAAGCGGAAAACGGCGCCGACGGACTCGCCGCTCGTCGCGGTCGGCCGAAATCTCCGCCGCTGGCCCAGACGGGGACGTTGCTGCCAGCGCCGGCTCCGGCTTGATGTCAGAAAAGTCCGCCGAAACGCGCGCGCGCGCGTCGCCCGCGCCCGGCGGCACGTTTACAGTAGCGGACCCGAGGGGCGGTTCGACGCGTGAGCCCGGTTCAGCCACGACAACTGGTGCGTCTACTGACGGAATATTGGCGGAACCGCGCGCGGCAGGCGAATCAATCGAAGGCGCTGCGCCGTTATCCTCCCGCTCGGACTCTTCGGCCCGGACTGCCACCGCCGGAAGGAATTCGGATTCAATTTCGGCGATCTTGGCCTGCAGGGCCTTGCGCCGTTTTATCGCATTTTCGACTGTTATGCTTGGATTTGCCTGCAAGGCGCGGTCGAGCGCGGCGAAGGCCGAACGATAGACCTTCTCGCGATACGCGCGGTCCTCTGCATTGCCCTTTTCCAAGGCATTACGGATCGCTTTTTCGATCGCGTCCAAGCGGTTTTCCCCTGCGCAGGCGCCCCTCTTGCCATGATCGTTAGCCGCAGCAGCGCCATCAATCAACGCCACAGGATGCCGAAGCCAACGAATTGGGACAAGCCATCTTGAATTTGCGCCGTGTTAAGTCTATCACCCGGCAGCTTCGCGGGTTAGCCCGCAGGGCCGCTTTAGCTCAGTTGGTAGAGCATCGCATTCGTAATGCGAGGGTCGCGTGTTCGAGTCACGCAAGCGGCACCATCATTTCACCAGCCCCCTGCCCAGCTTTGCGAACCGCGGCCCGTTTCAGGCCGGGATGATTCAGGCGGCTTTCTTGCGAGCCAGCCTTGCCCTGATGCTTTCCACATCGGCCCGCGGCGTGGCGGCGAACAGCGTGCGGGTGTATTCGTGTTTCGGGTTGGAAAACACCTCGTCGCGCGAACCGTATTCCACCGCTTCGCCGAAATACATCACCATCACATCGTCCGCGATATAGCGCACAACCGAAAGGTCGTGGCTTATGAAGACGTAGGTCAGCTGAAATTCGTCCTGCAAATCGGCGAGCAGGTTAAGTACCTGCGCCTGGACAGAAAGGTCCAGCGCTGAAACCGGTTCATCCAGGACCAGGAGGCTCGGTCTCAGCATCAATGCGCGGGCGATGGCGATGCGCTGGCGCTGCCCGCCGGAAAACATGTGCGGATATCGGTTGAAATGACGCTCCTCCAGGCCGACCTTGGTCAGCATCTGCATGGCAAGTTCGCGCCGTTCCCTGGCGGGCGTGTTGGTATTGATGACGAGCGGCTCCATCAGCACGTCGCCGATCTTCTGCCGCGGATTGAGCGAGCCGTAGGGATTCTGGAAGACAATCTGTACCTTGCGGCGCAGTTCCGGCGTCGGGCGACTCCTGGAGATATCGACCTTGTTGCCGTCCAGGTAGAGCTCGCCAGACGTGGCCGGGTCGATGAGGGTGATGATGCGCGCCAGCGTGGACTTGCCGCAGCCGCTCTCGCCCACGATGGCCAACGTCTTTCCCTTTTCGACCCTGAAGGAGACGCCCTTGACGGCATGCACCGTGCGCGCCTGCCTGAACAGGGAACCAGGAACGACATAGTCGCGCCTGATCTCCTTTCCCTCAATGACAATTGGACCGGTTGCCTTTGTCATCGCGCAGCCGCCACGAACTCGTTTTCCATCAGGCCGGCGATGGTGGGCAGCCGGTCGCCCGTTGCATTTTCTGGAAGAGCGGCCAGCAGGGCGCGCGTGTAGTTGCTCTTCGGATTCTCGAAGAGGGTAAGCACGTCGGCTTCCTCCATCTTGCGGCCCTTGTATTGCACGATCACCCTGTCAGCCGTCTCGGCGACAACACCCATATTGTGCGTGATCATGATCATGCCCATACCGTGCTCGACCTGAAGCTCCATCAACAGGTCGAGGATCTGCTTCTGGATGGTGACGTCCAGGGCTGTGGTCGGTTCGTCAGCAATCAGGAGCTTGGGATTGCAGGCAATCGCCATGGCAATCATGACGCGCTGGCACTGACCGCCGGACATCTGGTGCGGGAAGGAAGACAATCTTTCCTCGGGCTGCGGAATGCCTACCAGCTTCAGCAGCTCAACGGCGCGGGCGCGCCGCTCCTTCCTGTTCATGCCAAGATGGAAGCGCAGCACCTCCTCGATCTGGAAGCCGACGGTGAAGCACGGATTGAGGCTCGCCATCGGCTCCTGGAAGATCATTGCGATGTCGCGGCCGATGATGCGGCGGCGCTCCACCGCATTGAGCCCAAGCATATCCTTGCCGTTGAACAGCGCCTTGTCCGCGCTCACCCTGGCGGTCCAGGGCAGGAGACCCATGATCGCCAGCATGGAAACGGACTTGCCCGATCCCGATTCGCCGACGATCGCCAGCACCTCGCGCTCGTTGACATGGAGCGATACGCCATCGACAGCCCTGAACGGGCCGGTTGCGGTCTCGAACTCGACGACCAGGTTTTCGATTTCCAGAAGAGCCATGGTCATGACCTCTTCATCTTCGGGTCGAGCGCATCGCGCAGGCCGTCGCCTACAAGGTTGATTGCAAGCACCGTGATCAAAATGGCCACGCCGGGCAGCGTCACCACCCACCAGGCGCGCAGGATGAATTCGCGCGCCTCGGCCAGCATGGTGCCCCATTCTGGGGTCGGCGGCTGCGCTCCCATTCCGAGGAAGCCAAGAGCGGCAGCGTCGAGGATCGCATTGGAAAAGGAAAGCGTCGCCTGTACGATCAGCGGCGCCATGCAGTTGGGCAGGATGGTCCTGAACATGAGCCTTATGGGTCCGGCGCCGGCCACGCGTGCCGCCACGACGTAATCGCGGCTCTTTTCCGCCATCACCGCCGCGCGGGTGAGGCGCACGAAATGAGGCTGATAGACAAGCGCGATTGCGATCATCGCATTGTTGAGGCCGGGACCAAGCACAGCCACCAACGTGAGCGCCAGAAGCAGGGACGGAAACGCCAGGATGATATCCATGAGGCGCATGATGACCGTGTCGATCCAGCCGCGGAAATAACCGGCAATGACGCCGACGAATATGCCAACGACCAGGGCGACGGTGCTGACGACGATGCCGATGAACAGGGAATAGCGCGCGCCATAGAGAAGCCGCGAGAGGATGTCGCGGCCGACAGCGTCGGTCCCCAGCAGGAATTCCCAGCGCCCGTTCGCCTGCCAGACAGGCGGAACCAACACGGCTTCGCGATATTGCTGGTAGGGCGCGTGCGGTGCGATCACGGGTGCCAGCACCGCCACGATCACGAGGATGCAGAAGACCCACAGGCCGATAACCGCACCCCTGTTTTCGGAGAAATAGAACCAGAACTCGGCAAGCTGGCGCCGGCGCGGCGACATTTCGTCCAAGGATGAAACCGGCTTTGCGGTCGCTTCTGCCATCGCCTGCCCTCAATACCGGATACGCGGATTGACCAACCCGTAGAGCAGATCGACGAGCAGGTTCACGAGCATGATGATGCCCGCGATCAGCAACAGGCCGCCCTGTATCACCGGATAGTCACGCTTGAACACCGAATCTACCATCCATTTACCGATGCCCGGCCAGGAAAAGATCGTCTCGGTAAGGATAGCGCCCGCCAGCATCACGCCCACCTGCAAGCCAATGGTGGTGATGACAGGGATCATGGCGTTTCGCAGCGCGTGAATGCCGATGACGCGAAATGGCGACAGGCCCTTCGCGCGCGCCGTGCGGACATAATCCTCCGACAGCACTTCGAGCATGGCCGAGCGCGTCTGGCGGGCAACGACGGCGAGCGGAATGGTGCCCAGCACGATGGTCGGCAGGATGAGGTGGCTTACCGCCGAGGAAAATGCGCCCTTCTGCCCCGACAGCAGAGAATCGATCAGCATGAATCCGGTGACCGGCGGGAAAAAATAGAGCAGGTCGATGCGGCCGGATACGGGCGTCCAGCGCAGTATTCCCGAAAAGAGAATAATGAGCAGAAGGCCCCACCAGAAGATCGGCATGGAGTAGCCAACCAGGGCTGCGCCCATCACCGACTGGTCGAAGAAGGAGCCGCGCTTGATGGCTGCAAATACACCGGCCGGAATACCAAGCACGATGGCAAAGATGATGGCGCAGACCGAAAGCTCAAGCGTAGCGGGAAACAGGGCGAAGAATTGCTTGATGATCGGCTGCTTGGTGACGATGGACGTGCCGAAATCACCGGTGAGTATGCCTCCGATATAGGACAGATACTGCACGATCAGAGGCCGATCCATGCCGAGCTCGTGCATGATCTGCGCGTGGCGGGCCGGATCCATCACCCGCTCGCCGGACATCAGCATGACCGGATCGCCCGGCAACAGCCGGATGAAGGCAAAGGCTATTATGGACACACCTATGAAGGTGGGGATCAGGACCAGCAGCCTGCCTATCAGGAATTTGAACATGGAAATCCTATCGCACCACGGCCCGGGCGCGTCCAGCGCGACCGGGCCGAAAGCTGCCACGCCCGACCCCGAGGCCGGGCGCGCCCGCCTTACTCGGCGATGTCGACGTTATCGAAGCGGTGGATGCCGAGCGGGTCCTGGGTATAACCTATGACCTTCTTCGACATCGGCATGAAGACCTTGGAGTGGTCGAGCGTCGCCCACGGCGCCTCTCTCTTGAAGACCACCTGGGCCTGCTCGTAGAGCTTCGTCCGAGCAGAGTGTCGAGGAAGTTGTCCGGGTCGCCGTTGTCACCAGTCCAGCCGAGGATGACTGCACCGTCGCGGTCCTTGTCTGCCGCCCGCTTCAGGTACTCGGCCCATTCATAGGTGACGATCTCGGCGCTGACACCCACCTTGGCAAGGTCGGCCTGGATCAGCTCGGCGGCACGGCGCGCGTTGAGCATGTAAGGCCGCGACACGGGCATCGCCCACACCTTCATCTTGAGGTCGGTGACGCCTGCCTCCTCGAGCGCCTTCTTGGCCGCTTCCGGATCGTAGGGATCGTCCTCGATGGCGTCGTTATAGGACCACATGGTCGGCGGAATCGGGTTCTTGGCGACTTCCGCCTGGCCCTCGAACACCGCGTCGACGATGGCCTGCTTGTTGATGGCCATGTTGAGCGCGCGGCGCACTTCGGCCTTGTCGAAAGGCGGAACCAGCGTGTTGTAGGCAAGATAGGCCACGTTCAGGCCGGCCTGCTCCTGCACCGTCAGGTCGGGATTGGCCTTGAGGGCCTCCACGTCGGCGGCGTTGGGATAGGGATAGATGTGGCATTCGCCGGCCTCGAGCTTCTGGCGGCGCACGGACGCGTCCGTGGTGATGGCGAAGACGAGATCATCGATCTGCGGCTTGCCCTTCCAGTAGGCCTCATTGGCCTTGTAGCGGATCACTGCGTCCTGCTGATAGGCCACGAAGGTGAATGGGCCCGTTCCCAGCGGCAACTGGTTGAGTTGCTCCATCTTGCCGTCGGCCGCCAGCTTGTCCGCATATTCCTTGGAGACGATGGAGGCGAAGTCCATGCCAAGATCGGCCAGGAACGGCGCCTCGGGGCGCGTCAGGACGAACTTTACGGTATGGTCGTCAACCTTCTCGATCGACTTGATCAGCTCGGGGAAGCCCATGCCGGCCGAATATTCCCAGGCCGCGCCGGCGACATATTTGTTCCAGGGATCATCTTCCTTGAGCTGGCGCTCAAAGGAGAAGACCACGTCATCGGCGTTGAAGTCGCGCGTCGGCGTGAAGAAGTCGGTGCTCTGGAACTTAACGCCCTGGCGCAGCTTGAACGTGTATTCCAGGCCGTCATCCGAAATGGTCCAGCTCTCGGCAAGCGCAGGTTCGATCTCGGTCGATCCGTGCTTGAACTCTACAAGTCTGTTGTAGACCGTACGCGAAGATGCGTCGAACGTGGTGCCGGCGGTGTAAAGGCCGGGGTCGAACCCTTCCGGCGAACCTTCCGAGCAGTAGACCAGCGTTTTGGCGTTCGCGACGCCTCCCAGCATGCTTGCGGCCAGCATGGCGGCCGCAAAAGCCAGTTTCGTTTTCATCGGGCACTCCCTGAATTGCTTCCAAGCCCCTCTTTAGGCTCGTGAAGGGGGCATATAAGCACCGTTTTTCAGGCTTTGGAACTCCCCGCCTATTCAACGGGCTTCAAGTAGAAAAATTTTCCACTTTTAG
>SMEK01000556.1_pt1 | contig 13377 bp, 11 predicted proteins | sample 2456371 | NCBI WGS metagenome assembly SMEK01 (sample SAMN10132590, study PRJNA489261) | soil metagenome | isolation source: day1 antibiotic-loamy sand soil ammended with composted manure from dairy... | place: USA | collected 2015-04-01
AATTCATAGACAAAACAGGAATCCCTGCAGCTTGGACCTTGTTGGGCCTTTCTGCCTTACCAACAGAGCATCCGCTGAATGTGGGAATGTTGGGCATGCATGGCAATTATGGACCCAATATAAAAACCAACGAAGCTGATGTGATCATCGCCGTAGGGATGCGCTTCGATGACCGTGTAACAGGTGATACATCAAGATATGCCAAGCAAGCGAAAATCATCCACATAGACATTGATCCTGCTGAAATAAATAAAAATATTCCCGCTGATGTTGCCATCATTGGCGATGCCAAAGAAGCGCTTCAAGCATTGATAACCAGAGTGAGGAGCAATAAGCACGAAGCCTGGTTGGAAGAGTTCAAAGCTTGTATGGAAATAGAATATGACTGTGTGATTGAAAAGGCTTTCCACCCTAAGAGCGAGAAGTTGTCTATGGGGGAAGTAATCAAGCTTATCTCAGATAAAGGAGAAGGAAAAAATATCTTGGTAACAGATGTAGGACAGCATCAGATGGTGGCTTCGCGTTATTTCAAGTTCAACCAGTCTCGAAGCAATGTTACTTCAGGTGGTTTGGGCACTATGGGATTTGCGCTTCCTGCAGCCTTAGGTGCCAAGATAGGGGCACCCGATAGGGAGGTTATTGCGGTAATCGGAGATGGAGGGTTCCAAATGACTATGCAAGAGCTTGGTACGATTTTTCAAACAGAGGCAGCGGTAAAGGTCGTTATCCTGAACAACAACTTCCTAGGAATGGTGAGGCAGTGGCAGCAGCTATTCTTTGAGAAGCGATACTCCTTTACAGAAATGACCAACCCTAACTTTGTTGCCCTTGCTCAGGCTTTTGGTATACGGGCTGAGAAAGTAGTGGCAAGAGAAGGACTTGACGATGCCGTGAGCAGAATGCTCGATCATAAAGGACCATACCTATTAGAAGTAGTGGTGGAGAAGGAGGAGAATGTGTTCCCAATGGTTGCGGCCGGCACATGTGTGTCCGATATTAGATTGAAATAGACAAATAAAGACATGGAAGCAAAAAATTTCACGCTATTGGTTTTCACAGAAAATCAGGTAGGTCTGTTAAGTCGGATTACACTTATTTTCTCTAGAAGACATATCAATATAGAAAGTATTACTGTTTCGGAATCTGAGATTCCTGGCATACATCGTTTCACTATTGTGATCAATGAAAAGGAAGCCCAAGTTCAAAAGCTGGTGAAGCAAATTGAAAAGCAAGTGGAAGTACTTAAGGCTTTCTATCATAGCGACGAGGATACCATCTACCAAGAAATAGCGCTATACAAGGTGGCCGTAAAGGATCTTTCCTTGCAGGCTGATTTGGATGCAATTATCAGGGACAATCATGCCCGCATCTTGACTATTTCTCCAGAATATATTGTGGTAGAAAAAGCTGGCCATGAGGATGAAACACAAGATCTGCTGAATAAGCTGCAACCCTTTGGTGTTTTAGAATTTGTGCGTTCTGGTAGAGTATCCATTACTAAAGACGCTAAAGCTTTTTCTGCATATATGGAAGAGCTAGAAGAGGAAAATGCATAAAAATTGTATTAATTTTACTTTTTAATAATCAAAACAATCAAACTTATAAATATGGCTAAGATTAATTTTGGAGGTGTTGAGGAAAACGTGGTGACAAGGGAGGAGTTTCCCTTGGAGAAAGCAAGAGAAACATTAAAAAATGAAACGATTGCAATAATTGGTTATGGTGTACAAGGTCCAGGCCAGTCACTTAACCTTAAAGACAATGGGTTCAATGTTATCGTTGGTCAGCGCAAGGACTCAAAATCTTGGGACAGAGCAAAAGCTGATGGTTGGGTAGAAGGCAAAGACCTTTTCGATATCGAAGAAGCTTGTGAAAAAGCAACTATTATCCAATACCTTTTGTCTGATGCTGGACAAATTGCTCAGTGGCCCACAATTAAAAAATACTTGACACCTGGAAAAGCACTTTACTTTTCTCATGGTTTTGGAATCACTTATAAGGACCAAACTGGTATTGTGCCTCCTGCAGATGTTGATGTGATCTTAGTGGCACCAAAAGGTTCTGGAACTTCTTTGAGAAGACTTTTCTTAGAAGGTAAAGGACTTAACTCAAGCTACGCTATCTTCCAAGACGCCACTGGTAAAGCAAAAGACCGCGTGATAGCCCTCGGTATTGGTGTAGGATCAGGATATCTCTTTGAAACAGACTTCCAGAAAGAAGTGTTCTCTGACCTTACTGGTGAGAGAGGTATTCTTATGGGCGCTCTTGCAGGTCTATTCGAAGCGCAATACAATGTTTTGAGAAAGAATGGTCATTCACCTTCAGAAGCTTTCAACGAAACAGTCGAAGAGCTTACCCAAAGCTTGATGCCTTTGGTAGCTGAGAATGGTATGGATTGGATGTATGCCAATACTTCAGTGACTGCTCAAAGAGGAGCCTTGGACTGGAGACATAAATTCAGAGAAGCAACCACTCCTGTTTTTGAGGAGCTTTACGCAAGAGTTGCTTCAGGAAAAGAAGCTGAAGTAGTAATTAAAGCAGGTCAAAAGCCAGATTACAGAGCTAACCTTGAGAAAGAGCTTAAGGAGATCAGAGATTCTGAATTGTGGCAGACTGGCCAGCAAGTAAGAAAGCTAAGACCAGAATCCAACTAGTTTTAAGCATAATATATACAAGAGGGGGAAGTTTTGCTTCCCCTTTTTGCTTTTTACGCTTAACTGGTTTTGTAACAATCAATGAATATTTCCCTTCTCCCTTTACATATATCTACCCATCTATCTTATAAGGCAAGAACTCATTCACATCGCCACCATATTTATGCACATCCCGGATGATCGTCGAGCTGATATGTGCCAGCTCTGGCGAGGTGATAAGAAAAACAGTTTCTACGCCATTTAGATGACGGTTGACTTGGGAAATACTGTTCTCATATTCAAAATCTGTTGTGTTTCTCAACCCTCTTAGAATATACTTAGCTCCAAGCCTACTGGCTAGATTTGCCGTCAGCTCATTATAAACAATCACCTCTACATTGCTGTAGTCCTCAAAGGCTTGCTGGATATGTACAAGCATCTTATTTACATCAAAATATCGACTTTTTTGGCTGTTATGGCCGATGGCAATAAAAATTTTGTCGAACATGCTCAAGCCTCTAAGCACAATATCATAGTGACCTTTTGTGAATGGGTCGAAAGAACCTGGGAAGATGGCTATTTTCTGCATAATATGAATTTTAGCAACATTGAATGAGATTAGGACCGCACTTATATTCAATTAGTCTTTTCACAGTTTGTTCAAATACCTCAATCGCAGAGATGTATGCTGAACAAATCAAAATAATTGTGGTCCTCTATTTCATCAAAAACATATCCATAGGAAAGGAGCGGTAGTTTCCCTCCGAAAGAAATATTGTAGATATAAGTTTGTAGAATTTCAAAGATCTGGGAATCTGCCTTAAGGTCTCCCCAAGCAATCACCTTCGTGCCGTACTGGTCCAGTTGTAGCTCATGCATTACTGCCATTACATATTGCATCATCTGGGTAGGCAATGAGAATGTAAAGCGATTGCAATACAACAAGAAGTCACCTTGATACACCAAAATATTGATGGCATTTTTTTCTACCAACAGAGACATATGTTTCTGGTGGGAAAAGTCTTCATACTGCCGCAATCCTTCTATGAGTACGCTCGTCTGATGCAGGAAATGCAAGTTTATTCCTGGGTATGCGGCCGTAAAGAAGGAAATCGATCTAGGGTTTGCTCCAAATACGTTGACAGACTTCGGTTTGTCATGTTTATAATAGAAGACGCTCTCATCCTTCAGGTCAACATTCACGTTGAGGTATGCGTCCATGTTCACCTTAGAGAATAACGGGGTGGGAACAAAGGAGAATAAGCTGTTCTTAAAAGCGATTTTTACAGTATTCCAGAATCCTGCCTTTAAAAAATGGTGTTCTTCGTATAAAGCTTGTAAAGTGTTGATAATGCCTTCGGATTGAATAAAAGTATAGTCTTCTAAGACCAGGCATCTATGTGTGTAATTGTCAGTTACGGCTACTCTAAAGTCGTGGTTGCCCAACTGAAGAGACAGGTTATAACGCTGAAGTTCTTCAACATTAAACCTGTCATCTTTTAATTTTTGATTTATGATATAATTATCAATTGACGCATTCAAGATTCTATTCCCAATTTCCCGCTGTAGTTACCTCTGTACGTGATCCCACTCTTAAAGGACCTCTGCTGTTTTTCTTCAATCGGGCAGGGTTTACTGGTTCTGGATCTTTCACTTCAAACACATCTACGTTTACACCACCTTTGTTGATCTCATCGGCAAATATGTCAAATTTCTTGGTTTCATTGCCAGGTATATAAGGCAATCTTTCCAATTGAAAGTTGGGATATTTCTCTGAAGAGAACAAAGAATCTATGACGTTTACAGATCCCAATGTGTCAATGCTCACTACTACACTATCAGCGCCATAGTCCAAAGTGATGATATGCTCCCTTCTTTGAGTAATGTATATTTTCCCTGTGTCAACAAAGTTGATGAGCTTATCCCAATCGCTAGTATAATTGCCATTTACTGCTTGATAAGCAACCTGAGCATCCCTGATCATTTTCAACTTCTCAATAATGTTCGCCTCGATTGTTGCGATCCGCCTCTCTTCATTAATATCTGTTCGTATGCTGTCTACCAGAAAATAGGCAAGACCAATGCTGATCACCACGAAAACGATTGTTAAGATTTTAGTCAAATTCATTTGAATAATGTTAGATTATAATGCTATATATTAGGACACCCTGATCCTATCTTTAGATTTTAACAGAAAATGCTGCTTATTTTTTTTACATGCAATTATAAAAATAAAATTAAGCAAAACATAATCCAAATATCGGCTATTTTTAAGAAAAACCTAATTTTATCATTATGATTTTGAGAATGCTGACAGCCCCTACGCAGTCATATCTGATGATATCCTTTTCTTCTTAATATATCATCTATATGTCCGATGCCATGAAAAGCTTTATGAACACCTTTTGAAGGAATCGTGGCTATACTATCTATTGACATAAAGCTGACTTGTTTGATGATTTGGTATTCGTCTTTCATTTCAGGATCCTTACCTATCGTCAGTGTTCCACCTACGGCTTCTACTTCGAAGAATAGTTCTATGGCGTGGAAAGGAGGCTTGAGCAGCTCGCATGCAAATAAAAAGTCTTTCACCTCTATCTCAAGCCCAGTCTCTTCTAAAAACTCTCTTTTTAAATTCTCAGGGGCCGAAAGGCCATATTCCATCCCGCCTCCAGGAGGTGACCACAAAAATCCTAGCTCTCCGAAACCCACATGTTTCACCATAAGCAAAGTATTGTCTTTTGGGAGAAGACCAGTTACCCTTGTGCGTAGGTGGTGCCCATATTGTTTAATCACTTCTTCCGACAACATATTTATCTCATTTGGATTAGATTCGCAAAGAAAGGAATAATAATACGATATTGCAGTTTGTTTTAAAGAATTCGATCCTACAGTCCCTAGATTTTGGCAAAACCATCTGAAATAATAGACAAACGTTTTTCCTTTACGCCTACTGTAGGGCAAATGCAGTTTTTCAAGCTTTTGGACAAGTTTGTTTTGGATCAAGTGCCCTGTATGCTTTTGAAAGGTTATGCCGGTACAGGCAAGACGTCGGTCATCAGTGCCTTGGTAAAAGCTTTGCCTTTTTTCAAAAGAAAATCGATGCTGCTTGCGCCTACTGGAAGAGCTGCGAAGGTAATGAGCCTCTATGCTCAAAAATCAGCTTTCACCGTCCATAAAGTGATCTATAGCCAAGTCGCTGCCCCCGATTCCGAGTCTTTAGAATTTAAGAGACAAAAAAATTACAGCAAAGACACCATCTATATCGTGGATGAAGCCTCGATGCTCACCGACGAGGCCGATTTTGGCAGGGTCGGATTGTTGACCGACCTTTTCAGATATGTTTTTGAAGATCCTTCCAATCAGCTGATTTTAGTAGGTGACGATGCCCAGCTTCCACCAGTTGGGAAAGAGAATAGCCCTGCGTTGTCAAGAGAACACTTAATGTCTGTATACAAAAAAGAGGTGATTGAAGCACAGCTCACTGAAGTCGTTCGGCAAGAAAGCGAATCTGGGATCTTGGATAATGCTACTCACTTGCGCAATTTGTTGAATAAACAACAATTCGATATCAAATTCAATACAGCTTCATACAAAGATATTTATAAGATGACATCTGAAAAGCTGGAGGATGGCCTTCGGTATGCTTATGATAAATATGGTGTAGAAAACACTACGATTATTTGTCGATCCAATAGGAATGCAGTTCAGTACAACCACTTCATCAGAAGAAGCATCCATTTTAGCGAAAATGAAATCGAGGCAGGAGACTTTCTCATGATCGTGAAAAATAACTATCACTACCAACCGACAGACACAAAGTCAGGTTTCTTGGCTAACGGCGACTTTGTCGAAGTAGTGAAAATTGTGCGGTTTGAACAAATGTATGGGCTTAATTTTGCCGACCTTGTACTGCGGCTCACAGACTACCCCAACCAGGAGCCATTCGAAGCAAAGGTGATTCTCAATACACTTCACAGCTATACACCCTCACTGCCTTCTGAAGAGTATGCAAAGCTCTATCAAGCCGTAAGAGAAGACTACCTTCACGCAGACATTCGCTCTCCCAAAGAAATGAAGGAAAAACTGAAGCAAGATGCGTATCTAAATGCCTTGCAGATAAAGTTTGCTTATGCACTTACCTGTCACAAGAGTCAGGGCGGTCAATGGAACGCTGTGTTTGTAGACCAGGGATACCTCATAGACGAAATGGTAGACAGGTCCTATGTGAGGTGGCTGTATACGGCCGTTACCCGTGCTACAGACGAATTGTTTTTAGTTAATTTCAATGCGAATTTCTTTTATTAATGTTTTGTTATAAATTTATTCCATCGAAATAGGCAAGATTATTGTTGATCGATAGAGGATTATTTGAAATTTAAACCAATATATTATGAAAAGAATATCTGTCTTCGTCTTTGGGTTACTGATGGCGGCGTCTTTGTCCATGTTTGCACAAAATGCTGAAAATAAAGCTGCTGGCCCTGAAATCACTTTTGCTGAAGCCTCCTTTGATTTTGGCGATATCAAGCAAGGAGATAAGGTTGAACATACCTTTACCTTCAAAAATACAGGTACAGAGCCTTTGATCCTGTCAAATGTACTCACCACATGTGGTTGTACAGCTTCCGACTGGCCCAGAGATCCCATTGCACCCGGCAAGGAAGGCTCCATCACCGTGAGATTCAACAGCGCTGGAAAAATGGGCAGACAAAACAAAGTGGTGACTATCGTATCCAATGCGACAAACTCTCAAGAAAGAATTCGCATCATCACCAATATCCTGCCTAATTCAGGAAAGGCTGATTCCAACTCTTAAGAAAAACAGAATTTCGGATCAAAGCCCTGATTTCTCGGGGCTTTTTTATTGCCTTTTGAAGGAGTGCCGATGAGGATTATGGCGGTGGCCGGGCTATCGCTCCAAGTCCGTCACACCCTTCATGCTTTCGCGCTGCGGGCTTTCCGCTCTATCCCTACCGCTGCTGCGTTATTCTTTTGGGTATCGTCAGGTTGTTACTTCTTGCCCAATACGTTTTTGAACTTATCCAACATGCTTTGGCCGTCTCCCTTTTCTGTGCCGATCAGGAAGCCATAAGGCTGTAGATCCGGCACATGATCACAAACAATCTTGACAATGCCCAGCAGAGGAAGGGCCAGGAACATGCCTGCAGCGCCCCATATGGTCTCTCCAAGCACAAGTGCTATTATGGTAAAGAGTGGATTTATACTTACCTGCTTGCCCACTATCAACGGTTCCAATATATAGCTCTGGACGAACTGTATGATTCCGTAGGTGATGAGGACACCAATAATAACGCTACTGTCTCCGCCTTGTACCAAAACGGCCAAAAGCGTGGCACTGGTACCGATGAGGTTGCCTATGAACGGGATGATTTCTAAAGAACCACATAAGATGGCAAAAAAGATGGCATTCTCTACCCCAACTATGCTGAAACCTATGCTGTATAAGACCCACAACATGACGATCATTGCACCCAGCCCGCCTAGGTATTTTTGGATGACCTGGACAGATTGATGGATTATCGTCAATGCATTTTCTTTTTCATCCTCAGGTACAAGTTTTAGGATGAATTTCTTGATGTGAGTTCTGGTATACAGCAATAAATACATATATACCACAATGATGACCATGTTGACAAGTCCAGATAGGAGGGCCCCAGGTATAGCAGAATCTTTGCCCTTCTCCTCAATCATCTTTTTCTGTTCCGAATAAGTGATTCCCAACTTCTCATTTATCCATTGCATTACATTATTGGCCATCGATGAGAGCCGTTCCTTCATTTGAGACATGTCTTCCATGATGTTGTTGACTTGGAGAGAAAGCACAAAAATGACAATGCCAATAATCAGGATAAGGGAAAGCACAGATAGCAGAGAAGAGATGCCCCTATTCATGCCCCTGCGCTCTAGGTAGTTGCTTTCTCCTGTTAGCAATAGCGCCAATACCGCGGCTAGCGCCAGAGGGATAAGGAATCCACGAGCAAAATATAAACCTGCTGCCGAGAGAAAAATAAATAGGAGCAAATAGACGGTACGTTGGAGTTTTTTCATAACCTGGAAGTGAGCCTAGCCATGATAACTAAGAAAGTAGGGCGTTTTGTTTTTATCTTCTACTGCCTACAGATAGGATTATTCATCTTCCTCCAAGAGTATCCTCAACTTCTCCAAAGCTTTTTGATTTCGATAGAGCTGTATGTTGTCCACAATGTTTTGTTTCTCGAGCGAGGTAAGGTGCCAGCTCAAAGAGGCTCGCTCTATCTGTTTCCGCTCAGGGGTTGGTTGGCCATCGTTTTGAGCTGCTAGCGGTTGCCGATCGAAAAGCGTGCCCGTGATATACTCTAAGTCTACACGATACAGAGGTCCTTCAAACCACATCTTTGCCAGCTTTATTTGGTCGTCATTGTTGATGTCCTGAATATTTGTCCAATTGTTATACAAACTTCCGATGGGCGTAAAGATTTTTTCAAAAAATGAAGGCGCTGGTTTTTTCTCTATGATGGCATTCTTTTCGGAATCCCTTACCGAAAGTATAATTACGCCGGAGGTGTTTTCGGCTATCCAGTCCTTAAAAACAGACAAAAAACCCAAGGCATCGGTGATCCCAAAGTTATCCGAAATGCCTGCATCCATAATCTCGATAGGTGGATCTGACGGTAAGGTGATGTTAGGTGTGACATAGGGGAAAGTGGCATTCATCCTTAGAGCGGTAAGGAAATGCAGGCTGTCAGGCGTATTGTCCCTAAACAGGTAGCGGAAGTCCACGCCTTTGATCTTTTGCGAAGCGTAGTTGTCTTCCGTGCCCGAGGCCAGATTCATATAGGATACATGCTGAGCTGAAATAAAAAGCTTTCTGCCGTCATTTACTATAGTAGGTGCCATGATCATCATGGGTATAATGCTCTCTTTCTCGAAATCAGCATAATCTCCTATACTTTTATGAAGGATGCTGTCGGTGTTTTTGTTGAGGAGGCTTTCAAAGGCATATCCCCTGTCTTTAGGATAGCGCAATCCCTTATAGTCAAAGTGCTGATAACGAATAAACAAATCGTTCACAACCAGAGAGAAAATAATGGGGTTCAAAAGATCTTGTGCAATGTTATCCAGATACCTTTGTGAATATAAATTGATCGGCTCACCTAATTGCTTCCTCAAATACAGCTCACGGAAGTAACTTGCACCAATGAGTCCGCCCGACGCCCCAGTCATAAGTATGGTATTGCGCATTACTTTGCCATTGGTCGCACTGTCTGAAGCTTGAAGCGACTTAAGTGCCCATAAGGCCGCCCTTTGACCGCCGCCACTTGAACAGATGAATATCATTTTCGGCTTTTTATCTTCAGGGAATTTGCTCTTCCAATTTTCTAGGATGGTCAGGGTGGCTTCCTTGTCTTTCTGGTGATTTTCTTCGCTGTTCAGCCTGATGATGCTGGCAAGTGAGTATTCGGCTTTTTGATCTCCATAGTTGAGTCCGTAGGCTTGATAAGTTTTAGTAATGACTTCTTCCTTAACCAAGAAGTTGAGGGTCAGTACAAAAAAAAGTGCTGCTGGTATAGCCCAGCTTTTGAACCAGTAGGAAACTGCCCCAACAAGCATAAGAAAAATCGTGAGCAGCAAGATACCACTCGCCGCTGCTGGTATCTGGAAAACTGGGCTTTCTCTAAACACACCTAATAGTAAGAGTCCTACTAGTGCTAGAGACTCTATGACGACAGAATTGAGATGATTTTGATCGAACACCTTAAGGATTGATGCTCTGTCGATATGCTTGACATAGAGAGGCGGTTTTTTTATACGGAAAGAAGCATCAAAGTAATAATCTATCCGAATGTCTTCCTGTTTGGCACTTTTGTAGCGGTCCATTGCCTTGTTCCTAGCCATGGGCGTTTTTTTTATCCTACGATCCACATTGGAAGCCAGTATCTTAAAGATATCTTTATTGGTGAACCGAAAATATCCAAATAGGACTGTAAACATGGCGAAACAACCAGAAAGCAGTCCACTTATTTTTCCCCATATCCTATGGAAATCGCTCGGTTCATTGTTGATCTGAAAACGGAAGAGACATATGATATAAACGGCAAGAAAGATTGTGGGAATAATGGCGTTGTTGATGCTAAACTGGGTGAAAGGCCGAGGCAGTACCCCAAGGAAGCTGAATTTTGGCCCGTCGATAATATAACAGGTAATGTGGAATGCCATGATGAAGCCGCCCAGCGAAACTCCTATGATAAAGAAACTCCAGAAGTTGACCTCTTTGATATATTCCGCATCTAGAAATAAGTAGTGGATGCCTAGTACCTTACCAAAATTACCAGTGACCATTGCAAAGAGAAGCAGCCAGCAGAACAGCAATACCAAATTGCTCCTGAAGTGGTTGAGCAGAAGTTGAAAGGGGAAAGAGTAGAAAATGTTTTTAATGATATTCGAACCGAAACGCATTAGTTTCGGCTCGTTTTTTCTAGGTTCCCTTTTCCTTTGCGATATGCGTCTTTTTGACTTAATCCTCACCAACGCTCTTTTTATGGTTTTAACTTGAACGGTCGGGGTGAATCCTAACGTTTGGATCCTGAATATAGCTCATATTCCAATAATCTGCTGTCAATTTTTCCGTTCAAAAACTCGATTCTTCTTTTGGACCTTAACCCTATGTGCTTGGCCAAATTAAGATTGCCTGTAAAAACATAGCCAGTATAGCCTTTGCATCTCTGTTTGAAAAAATCGCCAATGCTTTTATACGTTTCCTCTAATGCTTTTTCTTCTCCCAGGCGTTCTCCGTATTCAGGGTTTAAGAATACGATGCCTTCGTCTTCTGGGATAGGTGTTTGTGTAAAATCGCATACCTCAAAATCAATCCAATTCGCTACTCCAGCCATCTCAGCATTCTTTTGTGCAGCGCCAATTGCTTCTCTGCTGATGTCGGTAGCGATAATTTTTCCTTTTACTCCAAGCTGTTGCATGGCTTCCGCCTCTTCCTTCACCGTTTTCCATTCTGATTCTTTATAGGGAAGTACATGCATAAAACCGTAATTGTCGCGGAATAGCCCTGGTGCTTTTTTCGAAGCTATGAGAGCAGCTTCTATAGCCAAAGTGCCACTGCCGCACATGGGGTTTACAAAGTGTTTTGATTGGTTCCAGTTGGTGCTCAAGATTGTGGCAGCTGCCAAAGACTCGATCATGGGCGCCTTGAGAGGGATTTTTCTGTAACCATGCTTGGCGATGGTTTCTCCAGATGTATCTATATAGATTTGGCAATGGTCCAGCTTCCAATGCAAGAAAATGACAGTCTTGTCTCTGTTTGGTCCAGAGTCTGGTCGTCTCCTCCTTCTCTCATAAAGTCTGTCAACGATCGCATCTTTAGTTTTCAAATTGGGGAATCGAGAATCGACAATGTAGTCGTTTTTGGCATATGAGCTAACACTGATATAACCATTTGGGTCTATCCATTTTTCCCATGCGATCTGCTTTACCGCATCGTAAAGCTTGTCAGGGTGGCTGGCCGTAAATGATTTAATTAAAAACAAGACCCTTGTGGCGGTACGCAGGTGCATGTTCAATCGCATAGTATCTTGAAGTGTGCCTTCTGTTTCTACGCTCATCCTATCTACAGATTTAACCGGATATCCCAGCGCCTTCACTTCTTCTGCCAATATTGGGCTTATTCTTTGCGCGCAAGTAATGAGTATTTTGTTCTTTTCCATATATGTTGGCAAATTAATCAATATGGTGGAAAGGACAGCATGTTTGGCAAAAGCACATGAAGGTTTTTTGGGGAGGTTAATAAGGAGGGTGAATGTATTTATAGGCTTATCGGAAGGTATTGTTAAACTTTCTCTTTAGCGGCACTGCTAAATTGCCGAAGGCTGTTATATTTGGGGAGTACAAAATAACGCACTTTCTATGACTTATATACCCAGATCCGAAAGGTATAGCCATATGCAGTATCGCCGCTGTGGCAAAAGCGGCTTGAAACTATCGGCATTGTCGCTTGGCTTATGGCACAACTTTGGAGGCGTGGATACGCTTGAAAATGCGCGTGAGATACTGAGAACGGCGTTTGACAATGGTATTACACACTTCGACCTGGCCAACAATTATGGTCCTCCTCCAGGTTCGGCAGAGGAAAACTTTGGGCTGCTCTTGGAAAAGGACTTTAAGGGATATCGTGACGAGCTGATCATTTCTTCTAAGGCTGGCTATACGATGTGGGATGGCCCCTATGGCGATTGGGGCTCTAAGAAATATTTGGTGGCGAGCCTTGACCAAAGCCTCAAGCGTATGAAGCTCGATTATGTTGATATTTTTTATCACCACAGGCCAGATCCTGAAACGCCAATTGAGGAAACTATGGGTGCTCTTGACCTGATCGTGCGCCAAGGAAAAGCGCTGTATGTGGGCATTTCTAATTATAGTGCCGAACAGACGCTGAAAGCTACTGAAATATTGGAAGGGTTAGGAACGCCTTGCATCATTCATCAGCCTAAGTATTCCATGTTTGAGCGGTGGGTAGAGGGAGGATTGCTGGATGTGTTGGAAGAGAAGGGTATAGGATGCATCCCATTTTCTCCTTTGGCACAAGGTATGCTCACCGATAAGTACCTGAAAGGTATTCCTGCAGATTCAAGGGCTGCTAAGGCACATGGGTTTTTGAAAGAAGAAAGCATTACGCGGGAAAGCTTGGACAAAATCCGCCGATTGAATGCACTGGCCCAAGATCGGGGACAAT
>SMEK01001235.1_pt1 | contig 13339 bp, 12 predicted proteins | sample 2456371 | NCBI WGS metagenome assembly SMEK01 (sample SAMN10132590, study PRJNA489261) | soil metagenome | isolation source: day1 antibiotic-loamy sand soil ammended with composted manure from dairy... | place: USA | collected 2015-04-01
AATCATCTTAATTGAACCGCCGTATACGGAACCGTACGTACGGTGGTGTGAGAGGACGGGAGTTAATCGCTCCCTCCTACTCGATTAAAGTTGAAGAATTACTGCACAAACGGTGTTTATCCCCTTTATCATAGACTATCGTAAAGACTTGATTATAAAAAATTGTCGAGCAAAAGGTATATCAACTATTGTTCCAAAAGGACAAGCTCAGAAAATGTCACAATAGACATATTCTCAACCGTTTTACAACATAATAAGCTTGTTTCAACTGGAAGAAATGCGCTTTGACAAATAAAAAATGACGATAGTAAAATATAAAAACTAATAAAGGGGGATTGTGATTTGTGGATAAAAGTGCAGTGATTAAAGATATAGATGAATTAATTGATACTTATTGCATAGATTGTCCCATCAAAAGGGATTTAAGACAAATAAGAGGAAAAGCAGGAGCACACCGGTTTTGCATTGAACAGTGCTCTGTTGGCGAACAATTGCAATTTTTGGGTAACGAATTGCTAAAGATGCAGGAAAAATGATGCAATAGAACTTTAGTACCTTTTTGTATTGAATTTTTGATAAAATAATGATAATATTATCAATGTAATATTAATGCTCACGATATATATATCAAATCAGATGTCTTTACACATGAATTGATATATCTTCTGAGGATTAATATATACACGGTTGGTTACCATAGGTTGAGCAGCTCCCTTAATAGGGGCTGCTTTTTTATATTTTCCGAAACTGAAGCTTTTTACATAACTGCTCGTTTTTAAAAATTAGAATTTATTAATGAAAATGGAGTTAAAGTTCAGTAAACTTAATCTATAACGAAAGATAAAAATGATAGGTGATAGCTGTGAAGACATTAGAAGGAAAAAAAGTGCTCATTACAAGCGGAGGAACCCTTGAAAAATGGGATCGGGTTCGCGGACATACGAATCTTTCAAAAGGCACGATGGGCTGTTTTTTAGCTGAAACAGCTTTTTCTATGGGGGCAGAAGTAGTTTATTTACACGGATACTTTGCGAAGCTTCCGAAACATAAAGAATCCATGCGATTAGTAGGTTTTGAAGGAATTGAAGATTTAGGAAATAAAATAAAACATATTTTGCAAAGTGAAAACATTGATATTGTGATTATGGCAGCGGCTGGTTCTGACTGGGTTGTAGACAAAGTTTACGACCAAAACGGTAATTTAATCACGGAAAATGGAAAAATGTCTTCGGATGAACCACCGATTATTCATTTTAAAAAAGCGCCAAAAATCTTAGGGAAAATTAAAGGTTGGGATCCAAAAACGCTTCTTGTCGGGTTTAAACTTGAAGCAACGGAAGATGTAGACTATTTAATTCAACGTGCAAAATTGCGAATGAAAGAATCGAATGCTAACATTATGGTGGCAAATAGTTCTCAATCATTGTATGGCGATGTTCAGCATTATATTATTTCTCAAACTGGAGATGTCATTGAAGTTCAAGGCAAAGAACAAACGGCAAGAACTTTATTGGAAATACTGTGCGAAAAAGTATAAAATTGAAATTAAAACGAAAGGCTAGTTTCACTAGTCTTTTCTTGTATATAATAGGTAATAATTCGAATTTGTTTTATCGGGATTGGAGGATGGGAAAATGTCTTTACAAAGTGTAAAAGAGCATTTACAAAAATTTAACCGTGACCAAGATATTTTAGAGTTTGAACAAAGCAGTGCAACAGTTGAGCAAGCGGCCATCGCTTTAAACGTCATTCCTGCACGCATCGCCAAAACATTATCATTTAAAGATAAAGAAGGAAATGCTTTTCTCGTTGTAGCAGCTGGTGATGCAAAAATTGATAATAAAAAATTTAAATCTACATTTGGCGTTAAGGCGAAAATGTTAAGTGCAGAAGAAGTAGAACATTTTACGGGGCATGTCATTGGGGGAGTATGTCCTTTCGGATTAGCTCATGATTTAGATGTTTATTTAGATGTTTCGTTAAAACGTTTTACAACAGTGTTTCCAGCTTGCGGCAGCATCAATTCAGCAATCGAATTAACTTGCGATGAATTGTTTGAATATTCAAATGCGAAAGAGTGGGTGGATGTCGGAAAAGATTGGAACGAAACATTAACGGACATTAGTGAATTTGCAGCAACAAATGAAGTATAGTAGGTGAGAAACATGTATTTACTTGATCATATCGTACATTTTGTGAAAGAGCCGAAAACCATGGTTGAAAAAACGAAAGAAATTGGCCTTCATACAGTAGAAGGCGGAAAACATGAAATGTGGGGAACCTATAATTCGCTCAGTTATTTCGGCCTTTCTTATATTGAATTTATTGGCGTATTTGATGAAACGTTGCTCGAAAAATCTGCTGAAATTCCATATACATTACATGAATCTTATAAAAAACGAAACAAGAAAAATGGTTTTACACGAATTGCCATTCGGACAACGACAATTGAAGAAGATGCAAAAAAACTTCGTGACGCAGGCTATGAAGTGATTGGACCTGATTCATTTTCAAGAATACGCCCAGATGGAAGTGTATTAACTTGGAAATTACTGCATTTTGGCAAAAAAGAGTTGCCTTTTGAATTTCCATTTCTCATTCAATGGGAAGGGTCAGACGAAGAACGATACAATGATTTGGTAAACAATGGAACAATCCAAAAGCATCCTTTAGGAGATTTAACAATTGATGAAATCTCATTCTCCGTTACAGATTTACAGTGGGCAAAAGAATGGGCAAGTTTATTTGAACATGAAATAGTGGAGAGTACAGACTCATACATAAAATTAAAAGCGCCAAATTGTCATTTCAAATTTAATTTAGAGCAAAAGTATGAAATCGTTGAAGTGAAAATTAGCGGTTCGAAAGAAGAAAAGCATGTAACGCTTGAGGACGGGAATTATTTGTTCGTTCGATGAAAATAAAGGAAAACACCTCCTACATGCCGAATTAGGTGGTAGGAGGTTTTTTTGTAATGACGAACATTTTTGTGTCAATCATTGTTTTCTTCGTTCTATGTTTTTTTACATTTGGTGTCGTTTTTATGGCATTGTTGATAGGAAACTTCGAATGGATTCCATTCATCATTATTTTTGCAATTTTTCTGTATTTGCTTTTTTTAGCATTTCTATTTCGATATTTCAAAACAAAGAAAAGAATCATTTGGTTTGTCGTTATTTCTTGTGTTGCGATTAGTGCTAGTTCCATTTGGCCGATTTACCAAAAATATGTGGAGAACATTCCAACCGTTTCAGCAGAAGTAAATATTTATGAATACATGCCTTTTGAAGAAAATTCGAAAGTAGTAACTTTAGAAGAAGAAGCAACTCTTCAATTATCCGATTCATTACCAATCATGGATGGTGCAACAGCATTGTATCCGATCTATTCCGCCATTGCACAAGCTACATATCCGAAAAAAGAATACGACCCATATAATAGTGAAGTGATGGTCAATACAACGCCAGAAGCCTACGAAAATTTAATTAATGGTAAAGTGGATATGATTTTTGTCAATGAGCCTTCTCAAAAACAATTGCAGCGAGCAAAAGAAAAGGGAGTCGAACTAAAATTAATACCAATTGGGAAGGAAGCGTTTGTATTTTTCGTCAATCAAAAAAATGAAGTTGATGGGTTAACTTTGCAACAAATTAAAGATATTTATTCCGGTAAAATTACTAACTGGAAAGAGCTTGGTGGTAAAAATGAACCTATTAGGGCATATCAACGCCCAGAAGATAGCGGTTCTCAAACGGCGTTGCAGTCATTAATGGGTGATACGCCTATTATGGATGCACCAAGAGAAAATGTGGCGAGCGGCATGGGAGAAATCATTAGCGAAGTGGCACAATATCGAAATTTCGAAAACGCAATTGGCTATACGTTTCGATATTATTCACAAGAAATGGTCGGCAATAATCAAATTAAACTATTGGCCATTGACGGAGTTTCTCCGACAAAAGAAACGATTCGAAGTGGCGAATATCCTATAACTGGGGAATTTTATATTGTTACTGCAGGTACGGAAAATCCAAATGTCAACAAATTAATTGATTGGGTACTATCTCCTCAAGGACAACAACTAATTGAAAAGGTCGGGTATGTGCCTATAAATAATGTGGATGAATGAATAAATAGTATGACATAAAAGTGGCTGTCATTTTGGACAGAAAAGATCTTGATTATGAGGAAATGAGGCTGTTTGGAAAGTTTCCGACTTTCTAGACAGCCTTTTCTTCAATTTTATGGTGAAATTTTTAGAATGAGAGTTCACAATTCTTTTGAAAGCTCAAGGGCGAATCTTGCTAGAAGAATTGTATAATGATGGATAGGATACGAAAAAAAATGAATGACTATTATTTGCTCGAGTGTGGCTATTATTTATCAAAGATTGACTATTATAATCTTGATTTTGGCTATTATCGTTATTTCAAGGAAATCGTTTATATGTAGTTGGCTATTATGTTAATCAATTTGGCAAATATCCTTGGCCAGTTGACTATTAAATGCTTGAAACTGACTAATATCTTCCATAATTGAAGCAAATTTTTATGGGGTGGCAATTATGTTCACAAATTTGACTATTATTCATCCCAGTATGACTATTATTGCCCGAGCTTTGACTATTATCAGCCCCATTTCTAAAAAGTGAATTTATGTAGTAATAATAAAATCCGTCATTAATTAACAAAGCAGACAAAACAAAAACATTATAAAACAAACACTTGTGTAAATAATAACGTTCATAACGAAGAGTAAACTCAATCTGACTAGAAAGAGGAATTAGTATGACAATTACAAAACCATTAACGGATTTAGACATTGCTTATGGTGCAGCATTAAAACCTATTGCAGAAATTGCAGAACAAGTAAACATTCCAGATGATGCACTTGAACAATATGGACGTTATAAAGGAAAAATCGACCCGAAAAAAATTCCGGGTGAGCCTTATGGTAAAGTTGTACTTGTGACAGCAACGAATCCAACACCTGCCGGAGAAGGAAAATCAACGGTTACTATTGGACTTGCTGATGCCTTAAAACAATTAAATCAAAAGGTCATGGTAGCTCTTCGCGAACCATCGTTAGGTCCCGTATTCGGCATCAAAGGTGGAGCAACAGGTGGCGGCTATGCACAAGTGCTTCCAATGGAAGAAATTAACTTGCATTTTAATGGAGATTTTCACGCGATTACAACAGCGAATAACTTAATTTCTGCAGTAATTGACAATCATATTCATCAAGGAAATCAACTAAACATCGACCCTAGAAGAATTATTTGGAAACGGGTATTGGACATGAACGACCGAGCACTTAGAAAAGTTGTTGTAGGACTAGGAGGTCCAACGCAAGGTGTTCCAAGGGAAGACGGATTTGATATAACAGTTGCCTCTGAAATTATGGCGGTATTTTGTTTAGCAACAAGTATGGAGGATTTGAAAGAACGATTATCCAAGATGTTAATTGGTTACACTTATGATCGTCAACCAGTCTTTGTGCGTGACCTAGGAATTGAGGGGGCATTAACATTAATTTTAAAAGAAGCGTTCAAACCGAACATTGTACAGTCTATTGAAGGAACTCCTGCTCTTGTTCACGGTGGACCTTTTGCGAATATTGCTCATGGATGTAATTCCCTGATTGCTACGCAAACCGCACGGAAATTAGCGGACATCGTCGTGACAGAAGCTGGTTTTGGTGCGGATTTAGGTGCTGAAAAATTTTTGAACATTAAAGCAAGAAAAGGTGAATTCCATCCGGATGCAGTCGTAATTGTGACAACGATTCGCGCATTAAAAATGCATGGCGGAGCAGAAAAAAGCGAGTTAGCGAAAGAAAATATTGAAGCTCTCAGCAACGGAATCCCAAATTTAGCTCGACATATTGAGACAGTAAGAAATTTCGGAATTGAACCGGTTGTTGCTTTGAATCGATTTATAACGGATACGGAGCAAGAAATTCAAACGCTTCTGAATTGGGCGAAATTAAACAATGTCCGCATCGCTAGAACAAATGTATGGGAAGAAGGCGGGAAAGGTGGAATGGATCTAGCCAAACAAGTATTGGAAGTTTTAGACGAACCGAAACAATTTGCTCCGCTTTACGAATTATCCGATTCCATAGAACAGAAAATTACGACGATTGTCCAAAAAGTATATGGCGGGATTGGAGTTGAATTTTCAAATCAAGCGAAAAAGCAATTGAAACAAATTAAGGAAAATGGTTGGGATCAATTACCAATCTGTATGGCAAAAACACAATATTCATTGTCAGACGATCCAACATTAATAGGTCGCCCAATTGGATTTACGATTACTGTAAGAGAAATCATTCCAAAATTAGGAGCAGGATTTTTGGTTTGCATAACGGGCGATATTATGACAATGCCAGGATTGCCCAAAGCACCCGCCGCATTACGTATGGATGTTGATGAAAAAGGGAATGCAATCGGGTTGTTTTAATTGGAAAACGCTTTGCTATTTAGAGATAGCGAAGCGTTTTTTTATAAAACAACAATTTAAGGACGCCAATCATTATATAGACAGGCTGAATGTAAAGTTGAAATCTAAAGAAATCAGTTGAAAACAAAAAGGTTATTCCATATAATTACAAAATGATGAACAATTTGTGAACAATCGATAATGGTATAGCCTATTTAAAAGAAAAATGACATACTATAAAAGATTATTTCAGGTAATATATACACGTAAATTTTTTGGGCGGTAGATTGTGTAACCGATTACACATTAGGAGGTCAAATGTGTAACCGATTACATATTTTTTCATGAAAATGTGTAACCGGTACCACAATGATTCGAAAGGTGATTGTATGGTAACGATTCATGACGTAGCAAAGCGGGCAAATGTATCTGCAGCCACAGTTTCTAGATACATTAATAAGAATGGTTATGTGGGAAAAAAATCTAGAGAAGCAATAGAGCACGCGATTAAAGAATTGAACTTTGTCCCAAACAATGTTGCATACACTGTTATATTATGTAATTCGGACGAGAATCCTAAAAAAGAACAACATTACTTTAAAGCTCTTACTCAAGAATACGTGGCTGGTGTTATTATCACATCTACTCACTCAGGAAATGGTCAAGAAGCAACTATTCCAATCGTTGCCTTAGACCGGGCTCCGATTATGGACATCCCATCTGTAACGACAAATAATATACTGGGAACAGAAATGGCCGGCCGCTACATGCTAGAGTGTGGTGCTAAAGAGCTGCTTTTTCTAAAAGGTCCTAAGCAACTTATTTCTTCCGAACAGCGTTTGAAAGGTTTCTTAAAGGCTGTTGAAGGAAAAAATATAAAAGTACACATTGTTGAAAGTCCCTATGATTTTAAAGTTGCTGAACATATTACATTCCAATTTTTACAAAAACATTCTACTATTGATGGAATATTTGGCAGTAGCGACGTTTTGGCAATTGGAGCGTTAAAAGCTTGTGAAAAATTGAATAGAAGCGTGCCGAATGATATTCAAATCATTGGTTTTGACGGTATACAGTTAGGAAATTATACAACTCCTAGTTTAACAACTGTTGCCCAAAACATATACAAGCTAGGTGAAACTGCAGCAGAATTATTAATTCAACAAATCGAAGGCAAAAGCATAACTGAGAAAAACATTGTCATTAATCCGGAATTAGTTGTGCGAGAGACGACTCGAAAGGGGTTCTTACAATGATCACGGTGATTGGAAGCATAAATATGGATCTTGTAGTGGAAACTGACACTTTCCCGAAACAGGGAGAAACGGTTCAAGGAAAGCTTTTTACGACGATTCCAGGCGGAAAAGGTGCAAATCAAGCTGTTGCAGCGGCTCGACTTGGAAGTCAAGTTCGCATGATTGGTGCAGTAGGAGACGATAGCTTTGGAATAGAGTTATATAAAAAATTAATGAGTGAAAATATTGATGTTTCAGGCATCGTGAAAACAAATAATTCCACTGGAATAGCAAATATCTTGCTACATAATCGTGATAATCGCATTCTTTTTGTTCCAGGAGCGAATTTTGATTTAAATAAAGAAATTATCGATGCCAATATCCAACTGATTCGAGAAAGCAAACTTGTGATGATGCAGTTGGAAATACCAGCAGAAACGATTGAGTACGTATTCACTATCTGTCAAGAGCATGCTATTCCAGTTTTATTAAATCCAGCACCTGCTGCGAATTTCAAAAAAGAATGGATGAATCAAATTACTTATTTAACGCCAAACGAAACGGAATGTGAATTAATCTTTGGTGCTGATTGGGAAACGGTATTAAAAGAGTATCCAAATAAAGTCATTGTTACTTTAGGTAGTGAAGGTGCGGCTTACTATGATGGATCAAAAATTGTAAGAATCCCTGGATTTAAAACAACTGCTGTTGATACAACAGGAGCTGGGGATACGTTTAATGGCGCATTTGCTCATGCGATTTGCAGTGGAAAATCAATTGATGATGCGGTTGAATTTGCAAACATCGCTGCATCCCTTTCAGTTGAAAAGTTTGGCGCACAAGGCGGCATGCCAACTATAGATGAAGTATTAGCTCGCTTGGGAGGACATGAAGTTTGAAAAAACACGGAATTTTAAATAGAGAATTAGCTGGTCGTTTCGCAAAATTAGGGCATACGGATCAAATCGTTATTGCCGACTGTGGTTTACCAATTCCAGATGATGTACCTTGTATAGATTTATCATATAAGTTGGGAGAGCCGAGTTTTCTTACTATGTTAGAAGTTGTACTTGACGATTTAGTCGTAGAAAGCGCCGTTTTAGCAGAAGAAATTAAAACAAAAAACGCAGAGCTTTCGAAAACATTAACAAACACATTACCGAACATTTCGTATGTTTCACATGAGGAATTTAAGCGATTAACGAAAAATGCGAAGTTCATTATTCGCACTGGTGAAACGACGCCTTATGCCAATGTCATTTTGCAATGCGGTGTGATTTTTTAATAGATTTCTTGAAAAAGTAGGTGATTTCATGATTGAAATGACAGGCATTTCGAAAGCCTTCAATGGCAATGTCGTGTTAAAAGATGTTCGGTTTAACCTTAAAGAAGGTGAAATCCATGCACTAATGGGGGAAAATGGTGCTGGAAAGTCGACATTAATGAAAATTTTAAGTGGCATTTATACGAAGGATGCTGGTGAAATTAAAGTAGATGGTCAACCTGTCAACTTTAAATCTCCTAAAGATGCTGAAAAATACGGAATCGTTGTCATACATCAAGAATTAAACATATTACCTGATTTAACTGTTGCTGAAAATTTATTTTTAGGAAAAGAAAAAACATACGGTCCTTTCGGTATTTTAAAAAACCGAGAAATGGATAGAGAAGCTGAGGAGCTATTATCTAAGTTAGGTTTACACGTGAATCCGAAAACTCGTGCTGGAGATTTGTCTGTCGGAAAACAGCAAATCATTGAAATAGCTAAAGCGATCGCCAGTGACGCGAAGTATATCGTGATGGATGAACCAACTGCTGCCTTAACGGATCGGGAAATAAAAACATTATTTGAAACAATTAATGAACTAAAAGCGAAAGGAATTTCGTTTGTATATATTTCTCACCGTATGGAGGAAATTTTCTCCATTTGTGATCGCATTACCATTTTAAGAGATGGACAATATGTGGGGGAACGAAATATCCCTGAAACGAATTTTGATGAAATTGTTGCCATGATGGTAGGAAGGGAATTGGGCGAACGATTCCCCGAAAGACAATGCGATATAGGAGACATCAAACTGGAAGTCCGAAATTTAACGGTGAAAGGTTTGTTTGAAAATATTTCGTTTAACGTACGAAAAGGTGAAGTGGTTGGTGTTGCCGGATTAATGGGAGCTGGAAGAACGGAAGTAGCTGAAACCATTTTCGGTTATCGAAAAGCACATAGTGGTGACATTTTGATTGATGGTAATAAAGTATCCATTAAATCACCGATTGATGCAATGAAACACAAAATTGGATACGTGACGGAAGACCGTAAAACGAAAGGGTTAGTACTGAATTTTTCCATTCAGGAAAATGTAGCGTTGGCGAACTTAAAGAAAGTTTCCACTTCAGGTGTAGTGAAGAAAGAGAAAGAATTATCCCTCGTCAACCAATACATTGAGCAGTTAAAAATTCGGACATCTAGTCCAAAACAAAGTGCCAAATCATTAAGTGGTGGTAATCAACAAAAAGTGGTTCTTGCTAAATGGCTAGGTACGGAACCTGAAGTATTAATATTAGATGAACCGACTCGCGGTGTCGATATCGGTGCAAAAAAAGAAATTTACCAAATCATTAACGATTTAGCACAAGCAGGTGTAGCGATTTTAATGATTTCATCAGAATTGCCAGAAATCATTGGAATGGCTGATCGCGTTCTTGTTATGCATGAAGGAAAATTAACGGGAGAAGTTTCGAAAGAAGAAATGACGCAAGAAAGAATTATGCATTTTGCAACTGGAGGTGAACAAGTTGTCTAAATCGTCGAAAGAAATAATATCAAAATTAGGGCCATTAATTGGTTTAATTCTTTTAATTATTGTCGTTAGTATATTGAATCCTAGTTTTTTAACCATTTCTAATATCTTCAACGTGTTAAGACAAGTATCAATCAGCGCTATTATTGCATTCGGAATGACCTTTGTTATTCTCACAGGTGGTATAGATTTATCTGTAGGATCAACACTAGCATTAACAGGGGCTGTTGCCGCAAGTTTATTAGCTGGTGGGTTTGACCCAATCCTTTCTATGGGAATTGCTTTAATTCTAGGTCTCATCTTAGGTGCAATAAATGGGGTAATTATTACAAAAGGTAAAGTAGCACCATTTATTGCGACATTAGCAACAATGACTGTTTATCGAGGTTTAACGCTTGTTTATACAAACGGTAAGCCAATTTCAGGTTTAGGTGACCATGCTTCATTCCAATTATTTGGTAAAGGATATTTCTTAGGAATTCCGATTCCAGTTATTACGACATTAATCACTTTTGGTATTCTTTATTTTATTTTGCATAAAACAACATTTGGCCGCCGTGTTTATGCGGTTGGTGGAAATGAAGAAGCTGCGAAATTATCAGGTATAAATGCAGACCGAGTGAAAATTGCAGTTTATGCGATTTCTGGTTTCCTTGCTGCATTATCTGCATTAATTTTAACTTCTCGCCTAAATTCTGCTCAACCAACTGCAGGGCAATCTTATGAGTTAGATGCGATTGCTGCGGTTGTGTTAGGCGGTACAAGCTTAAATGGCGGGAAAGGTTGGATTTTTGGTACGTTAATTGGGGCACTTATTATTGGTGTACTCAATAACGGTATGAACCTCATTGGCGTTTCCTCTTTCTGGCAACAAGTCGTGAAAGGGATCGTAATATTATTAGCAGTTTTACTAGATCGAAAAAAATCTGAATAAGGAGTGGTTAAGAATGAAAAAAATGAAACATCTATTCTTTGTTGTCATTGCAATGTTAGTTTTATCTGCATGTTCCATGAATTCATCTGTGGAACAAAATGATGCTGCAGATGAAGGAACAAAAGAAGGAGCAGTAAAAGTTGGTTTCTCCATTTCTACATTAAATAACCCATTCTTCGTTACACTTAGCGAAGGTGCAAAAGCTGTTAGTGAAGAAAATGGTGTAGAGCTTGTGATTGTAGATGCTCAAGATGATGCTTCTAAACAAGCTTCTGACGTAGAAGACTTAATTCAACAAGGAATTGACTTATTGTTAATCAATCCTGTTGACTCTTCAGCGGTAGGTTCTGCAGTAGAATCTGCAAACGCTGCTGGCATCCCAGTTATTACAGTTGACCGTTCTGCAGATAGCGGTGAAGTGATTTCACATATCGCTTCTGATAACGTAGCTGGTGGTAAACTTGCAGGAGAATATTTACTTGAGCTTGCTGGTGAAGGTGCAAAAGTAGCAATGCTTGAAGGTGTTCCAGGATCATCTGCTGCTCGTGACCGTGGTGCAGGTTTCCTTGAAGCTGTAGAAGGTAAAGTAGATCTTGTTTCTAGTCAAACTGCTAATTTCAACCGTAGTGAAGGTTTATCTGTAATGGAAAATATGCTTCAAGCACATCCTGACATTGAAGCAGTATTCGCACAAAACGATGAAATGGCTTTAGGTGCAATTGAAGCAATTTCAGCAGCTGGTAAAGATATTATTGTAATTGGATTTGACGCTACAGATGATGCTGTGAAGAAAGTTGAAGAAGGCGTAATGGCTGCAACTGTTGCGCAAAAACCAGAGGAAATTGGTAAAATTGCTGTAGAAACAGCTATTAAATATTTAAACGGTGAATCTGTAGAAGAATTCGTACCAGTTGACTTAGAATTAGTTACAAAACAATAATCAATAAAAAGGTAGAACTTAGTAGCATGAATTGCTGCAACGTTCTACCTTTGTTTTTTATCGTACTTTATTTCTTTTTTCTTTTCCTTCTACAATGAAGTTATCAAGAGCAAGAAAACGATTGCTTGCAAAAAGTAAATAAGTAGCCATTGCCATCAAAGCTAAATCAAATTCATAACCTTGGAGGAACCCAACAGCAAATTTCACTGTTGCAATGGCTCCTGCCATCAGAAGAATGAATAAAAAAGCAAATAGACGTATGGAAAAACCAATGACAATGAAAATTCCTCCAATGATTTCAAGACCTGTAACACCATATGCAAAAACTTCTGGGAATGGTAAATTGTAGCTGGCAAATCGGTCTGCTACTGCAGTAATTCCTTCCTGCAATTTTGCTAATCCGTGAACGATGAAAATAACTCCTAGAACAATCCGAAGAATAAAACCTCCAAATTCACTTTTTCTCAATCAAATCTCCTTCCAACTGCTTTTTTACTATCATATTATCGCTCGTCCAAACATAGCACCGTTTCATTCAAATTTTATATCGTTTTATTTTTGCCAATAAAACTACTTGGCAACCTGTTAGCTTTTCACTTTCAGATTGAATCAACATCTTTTCTAGCAAAATATGTTTAATTTAATTATGAATATAGATTATGACGCTAAATAGATATGAAAATGTTTGCAAAAATGAGAGAAATAAAGAGAAGTTGGTTCTATTTCCTTCAAATTTTTCATATGTTGTAAAATATATTATTTCAACGATCTATTTGATTTTAAATCCAGCTCATGTGCTTTTTGTTTCTTCTAATCTTTTCCAAACCTATCAATTCTATTAAAATACATTATAAAAATCGATGGGGGTTGGAATATGAGGAAAAAGATTCGAGAATTTGGAATCACCATTGGAAGATTGCCAGTAGGAGAAAAAAACTGCATAACCGATGTGGAAGGGGTAAAGGTGGGTCATGTGACGCTGGATTATC
>SMEK01000558.1_pt1 | contig 13324 bp, 10 predicted proteins | sample 2456371 | NCBI WGS metagenome assembly SMEK01 (sample SAMN10132590, study PRJNA489261) | soil metagenome | isolation source: day1 antibiotic-loamy sand soil ammended with composted manure from dairy... | place: USA | collected 2015-04-01
GGCTGACCTGACATGAAATGCTCCATGATGGCGCCGAGGATCGCCGGCTTCAGGTGCTGCCACTCCGGACCATCCTTGGTTACGGTGATGAAGTCGTAGCCGAAGAAGACACCGGTCACGCCGGGAATGGTGAACAGGCGCGCGGCCAGCGGCGAGGCCTCGGCAGCACTCGCCGCATCGCGGAAATCGGCAGTACCTTCCAGAAGAACCTCCCTGCCGGGAAGGAATTTCAGCGTAGCCGGGTTGGGGGTCGACTCGGTCTGGATAAACATGAACGTCTCCGCGCCCTTGCCGGGCATTCAGTTTGGAATAATTCTAAGTAAGCTCAAATGACGAGCCATTCAAGCAAAAGCCGTCTCACCACATTTCGGATCTTCAGGCGAGGTTTTCCAGATCTTCAATTGAAAGATTGTGGGGAACGACCGTAACGGGAATCGGGAAGGCCGCACCCTTGCCTGCGATTGCTGCGACGAGCGGACCCGGTCCTTCCTTGCCGGCACTCGCCCCCAGAACCAATATGGCGATGTCCTGATCTTCCTCGATCAGCCCATGGATTTCTTCGACCGGCTTGCCCTCGCGCACAACAAGTTCCGGCTCAATTCCGAGTTCCTGGCGGATCTTGCTCGCATGCGCGTCAAGCGCGCCGCGCGCATTGGCCATGGCTTCCTCACGCATGATCTTCTCGACACCCAGCCAATGCTGGAAGTCGTCCGGCTCGATGACATACAGAAGCACCAGGACTCCCCCGGTCTTCTGCGCGCGCCTCGAAGCATAGGCCACCGCTCGTTCGCATTCGGGAGTGCCGTCCACGATCGCCAGGAATTTCCGGCGATGACCAGTCTGACGGCTAAGGCGCTTGGAAACCATTGCCTCTCCGATGTTGCATGCCGGCGCAATCTGCCACCCGCGGCCCCGGGCGGCAAGCATCGCTTTCCAGATCCGGGGCCAGCAAGGTCAATCCTGCAAGAATCCCACAATGTCTCGAACGGTCTTCATCGTGGCTTCGGCGATAACGCAGGCGCGCTCACCGCCATCCTTCAGCACCGCATCGACATAGGCGTGATCGGCAGAGATGCGACGCATCTCCGCGGCAATCGGCGCAAGCTTCTCAACCGCCAGTTCGGCTAAAGCCGGCTTGAAGACCGAGAACTGGCGGCCGCCAAATTCGTTCAGCACCTCCTGCTTGGAGATGTCGGCCAGCCCCGCATAGATGCCGACCAGATTGCGGGCCTCGGGACGGCCTTCCAATCCCGCCTCCTCGCTCGGCAGCGGCTCGGGGTCGGTCTTGGCCTTCCTGATCTTTTTGGCGATGGCGTCGGCATCGTCGGTCAGATTGATGCGCGAAAGATCCGACGGATCGGATTTCGACATTTTCTTGGACCCGTCCCGCAGGCTCATGATCCGCGCGGCGGGCCCGCCGATGATCGGCTCGGTCATCGGGAAAAAGCCGTTCACCGTTTCGTCGCCCACCTTCATTTCCACGCCCACGCCCAATGCCGCAATGCGATCCGAGAAGTCATTGTTGAACTTCTGGGCGATATCCCGGGTCAGCTCGAGATGCTGCTTCTGGTCATCTCCCACGGGAACGTGAGTGGCGCGATAAACAAGGATGTCAGCAGCCATCAGGCTGGGATAGTCGAACAGGCCGACCGAGGCGTTCTCGCGGTCCTTGCCGGCCTTCTCCTTGAACTGCGTCATGCGGTTCAACCAGCCCATGCGCGCCACGCAGTTGAAGATCCAGGTCAGTTCGGCATGCTGCGGAACCCGGCTCTGATTGAAGACGATATGTTTCTTCGGATCGATGCCCGAGGCCAGGTAGGCGGCCGTGATCTGGCGGGTCTGGTCGGCAAGGTCGTCATGGACGAGAGTGGCCGTCAACGAATGCAGGTCAACCACGCAATAGATGCAGTCGAAGCTTTCCTGGAGTGCGACGAACTTCCGGATAGCACCGAGATAATTGCCGAGATGAAGGTTTCCGGTGGGCTGGACGCCCGAAAAGACGAGCTGCCTGAACGCCGCTTTGGAATTGCTCATTTCATGTTTCCTTGGCTTGTGGAGGGCCGTTTCGCGCGCGGCGAAATTTCGGACGGGCGGCTTATGGACGATGGTCGGGCGTTAGGCAAGGGGGCATCGGTGCGGCCGGCGGCGACCTGCCATGCCACGAATGTGGAGGCCTATTGTACCGAACCCACCAGGACCGTCTGGTCATCCCGGATGGAAACCCAGCGTCCCGTATGATCTGTCGCCTGGCGCTTCAGGAAACGATAGCCGGTTTCGTCCCAGGGACGCACCTTGTCGGTCAGGTTGTCGAGGATGAAGTCACCATTGCTTGTGCGCACGGTGAGCACGGCATGTCCCTCACCATCCGGCTTGCGGACCACGGTGATGAGCAGGTTGGACAAGGAAACACCGAGGCGATGCAGCCGGCGCCGCTTCTCCAGCACGTAGTCCTCGCAGTCGCCGACGCCCTGAGCCGGATAGGTCCAGACTTCGTCCTTGCCGTATATGTCGATGTCGTTCATCGGCTGGACCGCGGCGTTGACTGCCGCATTGACCTTGGCGAGTTGGGCCCAAAGTGCGCCGGTCATCCGGACGGGGGCCTGATCGGCAGGCCGAATGGCGCATTCGGCGCGGTTCGTCTTGCAGAAATCGTAATGGCCGATGGGCTGAGACGTGACTCCGCCCGTTGCCATGGCGCTTGTGACCGGGGCCGCCTGCGCTGTCCAGGCAGACCCAAGGCAAATCGCTATCGCTGCCAGAAGGCGCAATCCAAGCGCCGATGATGAGGAACTCATATCCCCGCTCGCCCTATTGTTAACGAAACGTTAAAGGCGATTTACAGTTCGTGTCAATTAAGGGCGGGGCGGGATTTTCAGCATGGGTGCTCGCAGACCCGGCACAGCGGCACTTGTGCAACAGGTGGGTGGATCGCGCGCCGTTCCGGGACTGATTCCCTGCAGATTGCGGGAAACGCGTTTCGCCGGCTACCGCTCCTCCCGGTCGTGGGTTGCGATGAAATCGACGATTCGGGGCGCGATCTCGGTGCGGAAACGGGAGCCATTGAAGACGCCATAATGTCCGACCGAGGGCTGCATGTAATGCGCCTTTCGTGCAGCCGGGATGTTGACGCAGAGGTCGTGCGCGGCCTGCGTCTGGCCCAGGCCGGAGATGTCGTCATTCTCACCTTCAATAGTGAAAAGAGCGACATTGCGGATCGCAGCCGGCTCGACCGGAGTTCCGCGATGGACCATCTGTCCCTTGGGCAGAGCGTGGCGCACAAAGACGGTATCTACGGTCTGCAGGTAGAACTCGGCGGTCAAATCCATGACCGCCAGATATTCGTCATAGAACTCGCGATGCCTTTCGGCTCCGTCTCCATCGTTGCGGACGAGATTCATGAAGAAATCCTTGTGCGCCGTGACATGGCGCTCGAGATTCATGCTCATGAAGCCGGAAAGCTGCAGGAAACCAGGATAGACCTCCCGGCCGACGCCCGGCAGAGGCCAGGGCACCTGCATGATGACATTGTCCCGGAACCAATTGGTGCCCTTGGCTTCCGCCAGCAGATTGACGGCGGTTGGGTTCCGGCGCGTATCGACCGGGCCGCCCATCAGGGTCATGGTTGCCGGCGAGAAAGGATCGCCGGCTGCCTCCATCAAGGCAACTGCGGCAAGGACCGGCACCGAAGGCTGGCACACACCCATGACATGGGTGCCCGGCCCCAGATGGTGGAACATCCGGATGATGTAGTCGATGTAATCATCCAGGTCGAACCGACCATCAGCCACCGGCACCATGCGGGCATCCACCCAGTCCGTGATGTAGACGTCGGCATGAGGCAGCATGGCCTGCACCGTGCCGCGCAGCAGGGTCGCATAGTGGCCCGACATGGGCGCCACGATCAGCAGCTTCGGACCAGCCTTGGTTCCAGCAGGCAAATCCCGCTCGAAATGGACGAGATTGCAGAACGGCCGCGCCCAGACGATTTCCTCCACGACAGGCACCGTCCTGCCTTCCACCACAGTGCTGTCGATGCCGAATTCCGGCTTGCCATAGCGGCGCGTACTGCGCTCGAAAAGTTCGGCCCCGGCCGCCATCGTGCGCCCGAGTGCCGTGTGCGACCATGGATTCAGGGGATTTGTGTAGAGCAGACGGACCGTGTCGGCCATTGCTCGCGCCGGCTGTAGTGCGGCATGGTTTATTTCGTAAAGCTGATAGATCATCAAGCCCTGTTGCCCCGGCGAGATCCAGGAAAAGGCCCGCGCCAAACATTCATTCATGAATGAAGTTAGCGCTATATTGCTGCGGTGCAATAGGTAACGTTGCGTGAATTAAGCCTGATCCTGGCCCAATCTACACAAATATGATGGTTCCACCGGCTGCGGCGGCCGAAAGAACCGAACTTCGGCTCGCCGCAACTCCTGCTGGGCAGGCTAGAGGCGCGACAGGCACACGGGGACGTGCCCGGAACTGATCATGCCGATTTTTTTTGCGGCGCCCCGAGAAAGATCCACCACGCGCCCACGCACGAAGGGGCCGCGATCGTTGACGCGGACCACCACGCTCTTGCCATTGCGGCGATTGGTGACCTTGATGCGGGTGCCGAAGGGCAGGCTGCGATGGGCGGCTGTAAGGTCGGACGGGTTCATGCGCTCGCCCGAGGCTGTACGCGAATGCAGGGCGTACCAGGAAGCGCGGCCGCATTGAGCAGCGGCGGGAGTGGTGGTGAAACCGGCAACAAGGCCGGCAGCGAGCGCGGTCACGGCCAGAGCCGCGCGGTTGCAAAGCTGCATCTCCGGTTCTCCGTTGGTCTTAACGGAGCGTTAAGGGCGGTGATGTGGGGCCAAATGAGGCAAGTTCCCTCACGGGGCGTCCGATAGGGGACACATTTGGAATCGCGGGGAAACACTTTGTCAGTCCTGCAGGACAGGAAGGCAAACCCAGCAGTCCCCTTCGGCTATTCCCTGGGCCTCGCCAATGACCGCCAATGTGCACCGCTAGGCCGTCGCGAGCTGCCGCCAGGCCTACGCAATTTCTTCCAGGAGGGGCTGGAGGCCTATCACGGAGTCCAGCACGACATCGGCCATGGGCGCCAGCGACTCGCGGGTGCCGGTTCCCGACAGAACGCCGATCGCCAGGCCGCAGCCGCCGGCACGAGCCATTTCCAGATCGTGCCGATTATCACCGACCATCGCTACTTCCGACGGCTTCAGCCCCGTCAGGTCGCAGAATGCATTGATTGTATCCGGGGCCGGCTTGGGGTTGGCCACCGCGTCGTATCCATATGCTGCGTCGAACAGTTGCGCGATGCCGAGCGCCCGCAGCATCTTCTCGCAGCCGGTAGTGGAATCGTTGGTGGCGACGCCAAGACGATAGGATCGCGCATGGAGTGAAGCCAGGAACTCCGGCACTCCCGGCAGCGGCACCGCCATTTCTGCCGCGCGGACCGCGGTGATGTCGTCGAAACGGCGCAGTGTATGCTGGCGCTCTTCTTCGGGAAGGTGCGGAAACCACAGGTCCACGATTTCGCGGTTCGTGCCGGCAGCGAATATGGAATCCGCCTTGAACCGACGGCTGGCAAAATCATAGCCGCCAAGTTCCAGCAGGGAGTCTGCCTTGCGCCGGTCGCCTTGCGAGGCCTCCAGCGCCATGAGGTCGGCAATGGCAAACCAGGTGGCGTTGAAATCCACCAGCGTGCCGTCCTTATCGAAGAGAATGCCCTTGATCGCCACAACTACTCCCCGCGCAGCCGGTGGATGTGTTTCACCAGCCCCGCGGTCGAGGCATCCCTGCCCGCGGCGTTTTCCTTGCCTTCTACGACAGGGAGCAGGCTTGTCGCCAGTTCCTTCCCAAGCTCGACGCCCCATTGGTCGAAGGAATTGATGTCGTAGAGCACGCCTTCGACGAAGACCCGGTGCTCGTAGAGCGCAATGAGGCGGCCCAGCGTGCGCGGGTCAAGCTTCTCGTACAGGATGGTGATGGAGGGCCGGTTTCCGGAAAACACCCGTTGGGGTGCGATGCGGTCAACGAAGTCCGGATCCTGACCCTTTGCCAGCATCTGCGCGCGCGCCTCTTCGAGCGTGCGGCCCTTCATCAACGCTTCCGACTGGGCCAGGCAATTGGCCAGCAGCAGGTCGTGATGGTGCTTCAGTTCCGGCTCATGGCCGACGGCGGCTGCCAGGAACTCGACGGGAATCACATCCGTGCCCTGGTGAAGCAACTGGAAGAAGGCATGCTGCCCGTTCGTGCCCGGCTCGCCCCACACGAGCGGCCCGGTGGGAGTTGATACCGGAGCGCTTTCGACGGTGACGCTCTTGCCGTTCGACTCCATGTCCAATTGCTGCAGGTAGGCCGGCAGCCGGGAAAGACGCTGGTCATAAGGGATGACCGCCCGTGCCGGATAGCCGCACACGACACGGTGCCAGTAGCCCATAAGACCGAGCAGCATCGGCAAGTTCTTTTCCAGCGGCGTATTCAGGAAATGCGCGTCCATCTCATGGCCACCAGACAGAAACGCACGGAAATTTTCGGTCCCGACTGCGATCATCACCGGCAGGCCGATGGCGCCCCACACGGAATAGCGCCCTCCAACCCAATCCCAGAAGCCGAATACGCGATCCTGCTGGATTCCGAAATTCGCGACCAAATCCAGCGCGGTGGAGACGGCGGCAAAATGATGCGCCACCGCGCCTGTGCCAAGCCGGCTCTCGACCCACCTTCGCGCCGTCTCGGCATTGGTCATGGTCTCGACCGTGGTGAAGGTCTTGGAAGCGATGATGAACAGCGTCGTCTCGGGCTCAAGCCCCTTGAGCGTATCGTGAATGTGCGCGCCGTCGATGTTGGACACGTAGTGCGTGCGCGGCCCGTCGTGATACGGGGCCAGCGCAAGCGTCGCCATCACCGGCCCGAGGTCGGAACCGCCGATGCCTATATTGACCACATCGGTGATCTTCTTCCCGGTGGCGCCTGCCGCCTTTCCCGACCGCACGGCCTCCGCAAAGGCGCTCATGGCACCAAGCACGGATCGCACGTCCTTGCGGATGTCCTGCCCGTCGACATCAAGGGGCTTGCCATCGACGTCGCGCAACGCCGTGTGCAGAACGGCCCGATCCTCGGTGATGTTGATGTGCCGGCCCGCGAACATGGCCGCTTGCTTGTCCCCCACTCCCGCGGCGGCAGCGAGCTCGCCAAGCAGGCGCATCGCCTCCGCGTCGACGGCGCATTTGGAATAGTCCAGCAGAAGATCACCATCGGTTGCAGAAAAACGATCAAAACGCGCCGGGTCGGCGGCGAAAACCGCGCGCATATCCGTGGGGAGAGTAGCGCGATGCGCCTTGAGGGCGGAAAGCTGCTGGGCAAAGGCAGAGTGGTCCAAGGGAGGCTCCGAACGAAGGGTTTGTTTCCCGACAGGCTCCGCGGTGCATTTTCCCGCAGGAAACCCGGCCCAGACTATCGGGTCTCAGCTCAATCGTTTCAACCTTCTTCTGGCCGCAACGATCACTGGCATAAATCGGAAAAATCAGAATTATTGATTGGCGCAATCACTTGTGCCAAGGCTAGAGTGCACTGGTCCACAAAGATTAAAACGGATGACCATCGAGGAGGGCCTTATTATGCCACAGCGCAACGACACCGCCATATGGTCCGGCCTGTTCCGCATCTCGCCGGAATCCGGGCAGACGCTGCAGGCGCAGATACGCCAGGCGATCGTCGCAGCCATCCTTGACCGCCAGATCGCGGCGTCGATGCCGCTCCCCTCCTGCCGCATCCTGGCCGAAAAGCTCGGAGTTGCGCGCGGCACCGTGGTGCTCGCGTTCCAGCAACTCGTTGACCAGGGTTTCCTCATCGCCAAGGAGCGGCGTGGACATTTCGTCAATCCCGAAGTGCTGACCACCCCGGCCCGCCCGCAAAAGGCTCCCGAGCAGTCGAACGAGATCGACTGGAAGAAGCGCCGGCAGATCGCCGCCAGCGACATGCCGCCCCCGGCCAAGCACGAAAATTGGATCAAGGCGTCCTATCCCTTCGTCTATGGACAGTTCGACCCCGCCCTGTTCCCGACTGCGGAATGGCGCGAGTGCAACCGCATGGCGCTTGCCGTGCTGGAAATCCGCAACTGGGCGTCTGACATGGTCGACCGCGACGATCCGCTGCTGATCGAACAGATCCAGGCCCGGCTGCTTCCGCGCCGCGGCATCTTCGCCAATCCGGACGAAATCATCGTCACGCTGGGGGCGCAGAATGCCCTTTACATGCTGGCCACATTGCTGATGACCAAGGGATCGAAAGTGGCAATGGAAGATCCCGGCTATCCGGATGCCCGTTCAATCTTCAAGCTCGCGGGCGCCGACGTTCAGCCTGTCCCGGTCGATGGTTCGGGAATCGTGACATCGGCCATCCCCAGCGATGCCGAGTTCGTCTTCGTCACGCCCAGTCATCATTGCCCCACAATGGTGCCTCTGTCGGCGGACCGCCGGCAGGATCTGCTTTCGCGAGCCAATCGCTACAACCAGATCATCATCGAGGATGGTTACGACAGCCAGCTGCTGGACGAGGCGCCGCAGCAGGCGCTCAAGAGCGTCGACCGATCCGGCCGCGTCATCTATGTCGGCTCCATGTCGAAGACGCTGGCGCCGGGACTGCGCCTTGGCTACATCGTCGCCTCGGCAGGATTGATTGCGGAACTGCGGGCTCTGCGGCGCTTCATGCTGCGGCATCCTCCCGCCAACAACCAGCGCGCAGTGGCGCTTTTCCTGTCGCTGGGTCATCACGAGGCGCTGGTGCGCCGGCTGTCAGCAGCCTTCGAGGAACGCCGCAAGCGACTGATTCATGCGATCTCGGCCTTCCTGCCGGAATGGCGCCCGACCGATTCGGCCGGCGGCACCTCACTCTGGCTGGAAGGACCGCGCGGCACGGACGCACGCGCGCTTGCAACCGCAGCAGCCAGCCGTAGCGTCATCATCGAACCCGGCGACCGATTCTTCGACCGCTCCGAGCAGCCTACGCGGTTCATGCGACTGGGCTTTTCGTCCATCGCCCTGCAGCATATCGAACCAGGCATACGCGAACTTGCCACCGCGGCGGGACGCAGACCTGCAGCGGCATGAGCGAATGGCCCTCCCACTGTGGGAGGGCACTGAATGCCGGGACCCTTGTATCGCGATGAATCCGCATTCGGCCGGATGGCCCTGCCGTAGCCCGCTTTGATCGGCCATGCGGCGGGTACGGTTCGGCGGCGACGGAAGGCGTTGCAGCCTGGCCCATCCGCCGAGAACCGCTGGCTCATAGCCCGGGCTCGGCGCAACGTCATAGTGGCGCGTCAGGGAAGGACGCGGAACGGCCCGGGACCAACCGGCACATCTCGTTTCGCCTTGATGGTTGGAGTACCTGACATGTCTATTGTCGTTGAAACGCAAGGGGTTCCGGGCGAGGAGCCCCGTTCTCGGCGTTCCGGAGGGCGCGAAGCCCGCCGTGCAATGCGGGCGGCGCCCCTGGCCGATGACATAAGGCCAGTGCGGCCGGGCCTTGAAGGCGGCCGTTACGCCCCGTTGAACCAGAACGATGTTGAACGCATCCATGAGGCAGTGCTGACGCTGCTGGAAACGGTGGGATTCGCCAACGCGATTCCATCCTGCATCGAAGTGATGACGAAGGCCGGCGCCACGCTGGGCGAAGACGGCAGGTTGCGCTTTCCCCGCAATCTCGTGCTCGACACGATCAAGAAGGCGGCCCGCAATTTCACGCTTTACGGCCAGGACCCGAAACATGACATAGTGGTACAGGGCAAGCGCGTATATTACGGCACGGCCGGGGCGGCCGTGCATCTGGTAGACGTGGAGAAGCGCGAATATCGGGAATCGCTTCTCCAGGATATTTACGATGCCGCTCGCATCGTCGACTCGCTGGACAACATCCACTTCTTCCAGCGGCCCATGGTGCCACGCGACGTTCCCGATCCACTCGATATGGACTTCAACACGCTCTACGCCTGCGTGATGGGGACCTCCAAGCATGTGGGCACGTCCTTCACCGTGCGTGAGAACGTGCAGCCGGCGCTGGAAATGCTCTATGCCATCGCAGGCGGCGAGGAGAATTTCAGGGCACGGCCATTCGTTTCCAATTCCAACTGCTTTGTCGTGCCTCCGATGAAGTTCGCCGAGGACGCCTGCGGCGTGCTCGAGGCCTGCGTGGAGGGCGGCATCCCCATCCTGCTGCTCTCGGCAGGCCAGGCTGGCGCCACCGCGCCGGCGGCCATTGCCGGGGCAGTGGTGCAAGCCGTGGCCGAGGTTCTGGTCGGCCTCGTTTATGTGAACGCCCTGAAGCCTGGCCATCCGGCGATCTTTGGCACCTGGCCCTTCGTCTCGGACCTGCGCACTGGCGCCATGTCCGGTGGCTCGGCCGAACAGGCGCTGCTTACGTCCGCCTGCGCGCAGATGGCGCAGTTTTACGACCTGCCGGGCGGTTCGGCCGCCGGCATGGCCGATTCCAAACTGCCCGACATCCAGTCCGGCTTCGAGAAGGGCATAACCAATGTCATGGCCGGTCTGTCCGGGCTCAATCTCGTCTACGAATCGGCCGGCATGCACGCGTCGCTGCTCGGCTTCTGCCTGGAAAGCCTCATCATCGACAATGACATGCTGGGCATGTGCCAACGCTGCGTGCGCGGCATCGAGGTCACGGATGCGGCTCTGTCCATCGACACAATTGCAGATGTCTGCCTGAACGGGCCGGGGCACTATCTCGGCCATGAGCAGACGCTGAAGCTGATGCAGACTGAGTATTTCTACCCCGCCGTAGGCGACCGCTTCTCGCCCAAGGAATGGAACGAAAAGGGCAAGCCAGACATATTGCAGCGCGCGATTGCGGAGAAGAAGCGCATCCTCGCAGAACGGTTCCCCCGCCACGTGCCGCGAAGCCTGGACGACAAGCTGCGGGCACGCTTCGGCGATCTGATCCATCTGCCGCGTAGCGCCATGGGCGGATGAGCCGGCTTCCCGAGGGGAGCTTGCTCCCCGCGCTGCGGTTCATAGCCACTGCAAAGAGCGCCGGGTGCTGCCCGGCGTTCGGCCATGAGGCAGAAAAAGGCGTCAGTGATTGTCCCTGGGAACCCCGGCGGTATGCGCAACGTCCCGATATTTCACCGCGGGCTTCAGCACCATGCCTTCCGAGAACTGGTCGACAATGCCGCGCTGGATTTCCTGCCAGGGCGTCTGGTGATCCGGAAAGCTGTAGCCGGAGCCATTGAGCGCGGCGCGGCGAGCGGCCAGTTCCTCGTCCGATATCAGTATGTCCGCCGTGCCCTTGCGCAGGTCGATCCGTATCCGGTCGCCCGTCCTGAGCAGTGCCAGGCCACCGCCGGCGGCCGCCTCCGGCGAGGCGTTGAGGATGGCCGGCGTGCCGGATGTGCCGGACTGACGGCCATCGCCTATGCAGGGTAGAGAGTGCACGCCCTTTTTGATGAGGTAGGCGGGCGGCTGCATGTTGACCACCTCCGCACCGCCCGGATAGCCGATCGGCCCGGCGCCACGCATGAACAGGATCGTATGCTCGTCGATGCCTTCCGACGGATCGTCGATGCGCGCGTGATAGTCTTCCGGTCCATCAAAGACTGCGGCCTTGCCCTCGAATGCATCCGGGTCCTCCGGATTGGACAAATAGCGCTCGCGGAACTCCTTCGAGATCACGCTTGTCTTCATGATGGCGCTGTCGAACAGATTGCCCTTCAGGTTTATGAAGCCAGCCTCCTGCATCAACGGATCGGAAGCCGGGCGGATGACGTCCCGGTTCAGGTTCTCGGCCCTGGCGCAGTTTTCCCCTATCGTCTTGCCGTTGGCTGTTATGGCGTCGGGATGCGGCAGAAGCCCGGCCCTCATAAGTTCGGCAACGACGGCCGGCACGCCGCCGGCGCGGTGGTAGTCCTCACCGAGATATTCGCCGGCCGGCTGCAGATTGACCAGCAACGGTATCTTGTGGCCGATGTTCTGCCAGTCATCATTGTCGAGCGGCACGCCGAGATGACGCGCAATGGCGTTCAGATGGATAGGAGCATTGGTGGAGCCGCCGATCGCGGAGTTGACGACTATGGCGTTCTCGAAGGCCTCACGGGTCATTATGTCGGATGGCTTGAGGTCTTCGTGTACCATCTCGACTATACGGCGCCCCGTTTCGTACGAAATCTGCCCGCGCTCGCGATAGGGCGCGGGAATGGCGGCCGATCCGGGCAATTGCATGCCAAGCGCCTCCGCGAGGCTGTTCATGGTCGTGGCCGTGCCCATGGTGTTGCAATAGCCGGTCGATGGTGCGGATGACGCGACGATTTCCATGAACTCGTCATAGTCGATCTCGCCGGCGGAGAGTCTCTGGCGCGATTCCCAGACGATGGTGCCCGAGCCGGTGCGCTTTCCCCTGTGCCAGCCATTCAGCATCGGGCCGACCGACAGGGCAATCGCCGGTATGTTGACCGTGGCGGCCGCCATCAGCAGCGCCGGCGTGGTCTTGTCGCAGCCTATGGTGAGCACCACGCCGTCGAGCGGATAGCCATAAAGGACTTCAACCAGCGAAAGGTAGGCCAGATTGCGGTCTAGCGAGGCAGTCGGGCGCTTGCCGGTTTCCTGAATCGGGTGGCAGGGAAACTCGAAAGGGACGCCACCTGCCGCCTCGATTCCGGCTCGCACCCGCTTGGCCAGTTCCAGATGATGTCGGTTGCACGGCGACAGGTCCGAACCCGTCTGGGCGATGCCGATCAGCGGCTTGCCGGATTGCAGTTCCTCGCGCGTGAGTCCGTAGTTCAGATAGCGCTCCAGATAAAGCGCCGTCATTCCCGGATTGTCGGGATTGTCGAACCACTCCTGCGAACGGAGCTTCTTCCGGGTCGGCGCACCTACCATGGAGCAATTCCTTATTTGTATGACAAATGGTATGGCAACGCCGCGATCCTAGCAAGAGCCAAGGCGTCGCATACGTTGGTGTAGTGGACAACAAAGGGACGCTAGGCTACCGATTTGCTTGCGCTATCGGGGCAGGAGAAATCAATGGCTTTGGTGATAGAGGGTGAAGAACGGATCGAAGCGCCGGTGGACCGGGTCTGGGCGGCATTGAACGACCCAGAGGTGCTCAAGGTGGCCATTCCGGGCTGCCAGAGCCTCGAGAAAAAGTCCGATACCGAACTGACTGCCACGGTCGTGTTGAAGATCGGCCCCATCAAGGCGACCTTCAATGGCGAAGTCACGCTCAAGAATCTCAACCCGCCGCATTCCTACACGATCGTGGGCGAAGGCAAGGGAGGCATTGCCGGCTTCGCCAAGGGCGGCGCGGATGTGACGCTGAC
>SMEK01000560.1_pt1 | contig 13272 bp, 14 predicted proteins | sample 2456371 | NCBI WGS metagenome assembly SMEK01 (sample SAMN10132590, study PRJNA489261) | soil metagenome | isolation source: day1 antibiotic-loamy sand soil ammended with composted manure from dairy... | place: USA | collected 2015-04-01
GCCGGGTGCAGCGCGCGTGCCGCGGCGATGACATGGCCAAGCAGCGGCCGGCCAGCCAGCGGCATCAACACCTTCGGCCGCGCGGACTTCATCCGCGTGCCGGCACCGGCGGCCAGGATGATGACATGCAGCGGCGGTGTATCCATCAACTCACCCGGGTTCAAAACGCGCAGGATACCAGCCGCACGCGCGTCCGCTCCCTTCAATCCCCGGCATCGGACTTCGGCGCGGGCTCCAGATGCTCGAGTTGCGGCGTATAGGCCTTGACGAAGGCGTTGTGCAGAACCCCGACGATGGCGGCCCACGTACCCAGCTTCTTGTCGTCGATGCGTCCGCTGATCGGCACGCGGGTGGCAAACTGGTCATGTTGCTGGTTCTTGAACAGCAAAGTGACTCCCTGCGCCACGGCTTCCCACGCGATGCGCAGCGGATTCTTCTTGTCCTGCTCCACGTCCTGCTTCCAGCTGAAGATCCTGACATCGTGCAGCAGCGGTTTGGCGTAACCGTCGAGTTGCCCGTCGCGGGCCTCCAGCTCCATCACGAAATCGCCACTGCCGCCGGCGAAGTCGAGGTTGGCGTAGGCGCGCGCGAGATCGTTGAGGCGGGTCAGCTGGATGCCGGTGACGCGCAACTCCATCGCGAAGTCACCACTGCGTTCCAGCGGGTCGATGCTGGCCTTCACCTGCAGCGGCGCATCCCTGAGCACCTTGGCCGTGGCCTGCACCGTGGCCACGCGGCGTCTCTTACGTCGATCAGCGTTGGTGAGGTTGGTGATGGTGCCATCGACGTCGGTCATTTCCAGGTCGACGCGGGGCCGCGACACGAAGTTGTGGAAAGTGACCGTGCTGTCGTGCACCGCCACTTCATCAAGCCGCATCGGCACCATCATCTGCAATTGCGCGCGCCAGTTCACACCCTTGCCCGACTGGCCATCGCCGGCATCGCCGCCATCGACGAAATTCAGCGCAGCATGCGTGAACTCCACCTTGCCGCGCACGCGCCCGTGGCTCAGCGCGCGCCAGCTCACCGCGATATCGGTGTGCCGGGCGGCGAACAGGGGCACCGGCACCTTGTCGCTGACCTTGACCACGCGCAGGCCCTCGACGCTGTACGCGCCGCGCCACAGATGGATGCCGACGTCATCGATCTGGCCGTGGTAATCGCCCATACGGTCCATGTGCCGGTTGAGGTAGCTCTTGACCAGATAGGGCAATGCCAGGCGTGCCAGCACGAGCAGCACGACGATGGCCAGCAGCCAGGCAAGATGGCGACGATAGGCGAATGGCATGGGCGCGGAAGCTCCTCGGCGAATCGCGGGCGATTCTAGGCCAGCGGATGTGCGCGTAATGTCACGTCGCGTCCCGGTGCGTGGCGACGGTCGCCTGGCCGGCGTGGCATTCGAAACGGAACACGTAGTCGAGGCTGAACGGCTTCGTCTCGCTGTCCACCACGTGGCTGTTGCCCTCGGCGTCCGCGGCCCAGCGATTGATCGTCAGCGGGTTGAACGCCCACTGCATCGCGGCCGAGCGCACCGCAGCGGCGAACGCGCGATAGTCGGCGCTGGCCTGTGCCTCGTTCGCCACGCGCACTTCACCAACCCTGCCCCGGCCATCGACTATCAGCAGCGCCGGCACTTCCTGCACCGGCGGGCAGGTGGCCAGCAACGCCGGCGGATACACCGGCGCCACGCGCTTGAACGGCGTAGCGCCACTGGAGACCTCGCCCATGGCCAACTGGTAATGCACGGTGCCGGGCGACGCCACGGCCCGCCACGTGGCATCGCCCTTCGGCGGCGGAGGCGCAACGCGCCGGGTGGTGGCACAACCGGCCAACAACACGGCCGCAAGCAACGGCGACAACCTGTAAGCGAATCGCGTCATGAAGGGCCCGCCTTGCTGGATCACAGGGCCAGAAAGCTATCAAATTACAGATGTAATTTCCAGCGCAACGCCGTTGCGGTGCCAGGAATGTGGGCGGTAGCAGCCCAGTGAGCGAGGCAACGTGGTTTTGCGCCAGATTCCCATCGTTCGAGGCGAACAGCGGTAGCCATTCAGCGCGAAGGAGCGGAGAAAGCTGGCCAGAACCCACGCCGCCGCAGCCGCCCGGGTTCTGCCGCCCACCCTGCTGGGGGCCCATGCGCAAAAACGCCGGCACGAGGCCGGCGTTCTTCAATCGCATCGATGATCGCGCCGATCAGGCGCGAACACTCAGTGCTTGAGGTTCTTGCGCAACCGCTCCAGCGCCTGCAACTGCGTCATCGCCTCGACCAGCTTGGCCTGGGCTTCGGCCAGTTCCACCGCATCGGTGCGATTGGCCAGCGCATCCTCGGCTTCCTTCTTGGCACGCTGCGCGGAGGCCTCGTCCAGATCGGCCGCACGCGCGGCGGTGTCGGCCAGCACGGTGACAACCTGCGGCTGGATCTCCAGGATGCCGCCGGAAACCCAGAACTGCTGCCGCTCGCCGCTGGCCAGCAACACGTCGACATGCCCTGGTTTGAGGCGCGTGATCAGCGGCGCGTGGCGAGGCGTGATGCCCAGCTCACCCAACTCGCCGGTGGCGACGACCATCGTCGCGTCGCCGGAGAAGATCTCGGCTTCGGCACTGACGATGTCGACGCGAATGGTTTGACTCATGGCTTTTCTCGCTACGCTCGAAAGGATTCGGGATGGGGGATTCGGGATTCGGAAGAACTCCGGGCTTCGGGCTTTTTACGAATCCCGAATCTCCCATCCCGAATCCCGGAAAGTCGCCTAGGCGGCTTTCTTGGCACCCATTTCTTCGGCCTTCTTGATCGCTTCGTCGATGGTGCCGACCATGTAGAACGCCTGCTCCGGCAGATGGTCGACGTCGCCGTCGATGATCATCTTGAAGCCGCGGATGGTTTCCTTCAGCGGCACGTACTTGCCCGGCGAGCCGGTGAACACTTCGGCCACGTGGAACGGCTGCGAGAAGAAGCGCTCGATCTTGCGCGCGCGGGTCACCGACTGCTTGTCCTCTTCGCTCAGCTCGTCCATGCCGAGAATCGCGATGATGTCCTTCAGCTCCTTGTAGCGCTGCAGCGTGCCCTGCACCTTGCGGGCCACGTCGTAGTGCTCCTGGCCGATCACCAACGGATCGAGCTGGCGGCTGGTGGAAGCCAGCGGATCCACCGCCGGGTAGATGCCCAGGCTGGCGATGTCGCGCGACAGCGCCACGGTCGAGTCCAGATGCACGAAGGTGGTGGCCGGCGACGGATCGGTGTAATCATCCGCAGGCACGTACACAGCCTGGATCGAGGTGATCGAGCCGGTCTTGGTCGAGGTGATGCGCTCCTGCAGCACGCCCATTTCCTCGGCCAGGGTCGGCTGGTAGCCCACGGCGGACGGCATGCGGCCCAGCAGCGCGGACACTTCGGTACCGGCCAGCGTGTAGCGGTAGATGTTGTCGACGAACAGCAGCACGTCCTTGCCCTTGCCGGTCTCGTCCTTCTCGTCGCGGAAGTACTCGGCCATGGTCAGGCCGGTCAGCGCCACGCGCAGGCGGTTGCCCGGCGGCTCGTTCATCTGGCCGTAGACCATCGCGACCTTGTCCAGCACGTTGGAGTCTTTCATCTCGTGGTAGAAGTCGTTGCCCTCGCGGGTACGCTCGCCCACGCCGGCGAACACGGACAAGCCCGAGTGCGCCTTGGCGATGTTGTTGATCAGCTCCATCATGTTGACCGTCTTGCCGACGCCGGCGCCGCCGAACAGGCCGACCTTGCCGCCCTTGGCGAACGGGCAGACCAGATCGATCACCTTGATGCCGGTTTCCAGCAGGTCGGTTGCGGCCGCCTGGTCGTCGTAGCTCGGCGCCTCGCGGTGGATCACCCACTGCTCCTGCTCGCCGATCGGACCGGCTTCGTCGATCGGGTTGCCGAGCACGTCCATGATGCGGCCGAGGGTCTGCTTGCCGACTGGCACCTTGATGCCCTCGCCGGTGTTGCGCGCCTGCAGACCACGCTTCAGGCCCTCGGTGGAACCGAGCGCAATGGTGCGCACGACGCCGTCGCCGAGCTGCTGCTGGACTTCCAGCGTGATCTCGGTGCCGTCGATCTTCAGTGCGTCATACACCTGCGGCACCTGGTCACGCGGGAATTCCACGTCGACAACCGCACCGATGATCTGAACAACTTTGCCCTGGCTCATTGGGATAACTCCACCTGATAACTTGAATGTTTGTTGGGATTCGGGATTCGGGATTCGGGATCTGGAGGAGCCGGAGCGCGCTTGGCGCTTCTACGAATCCCGAATCTCAAATCCCGGGTAAATCACACCGCCGCAGCACCACCCACAATTTCCGAAATTTCCTGGGTGATCGCTGCCTGGCGTGCCTTGTTGTAGACCAGCGTCAGCTCGTCGATCACCTTGTTCGCGTTGTCAGACGCGCTCTTCATCGCGACCATGCGTGCAGCATGCTCGCTGGCCAGGCTTTCCAGCGTGGCCTGGTACACCACCGACTCGATGTAACGGCCCAGCACGTGCTCCAGCACGGCCTGCGCGTCGGGCTCGTAGATGTAATCCCAGTCATGGCTGGCTTCCAGCTTGACCCCGGCGTAAGCCGACTCGCCGGCCGCCTGGTGCGCTTCCATTTCCGCCGCGACCATCGGCAACGGCAACAGCGCATCGATGGTCGGCTTCTGCGTCATGGTGTTGACGAAATCGTTGTAGGCGAGGAACACGCGATCCAGCCCGTTGGACTGATACGCATCCATCATCACCTTGATCACGCCGACCAGCTGTTCCAGCTTGGGCTTCTCGCCCAGGTGGGTGACGCTGCCGATCAGGTTGACGCCCTTGATGCGGCGGAAAAACGCCACCGCCTTCTGCCCCACCGCGACCACGTCGACCTGCACGCCCTGCTTTTGCCATTCGGCAATCGCCGGCAGCAGCCGGCGGAACAGGTTGGAGTTGAGGCCGCCGCACAAACCGCGATCGGTCGACACCACGATGTAACCGACCCGCGCCACGTTGTCGCGCTGGACCAGGAACGGATGGCTGAAGTCGGTGCTGGCCTGCGCCACGTGCGCGATCACCTTGCGCATCGAACGGGCGTACGGGCGCGAGGCCTTCATCAGGTCCTGCGCCTTGCGGATCTTCGCGGCAGAGACCATTTCGAGCGCGCGCGTCACCTTGCGCATGTTCTGCGTGCTCTTGATCTTGGTTTTGATTTCGCGTCCGCTGGCCATGCTTTACTCGCTCGCTGTGCTCACTCTTGGGAATCGGGAATGGGGAATGGGGAATGGTTCAAAGCGGAGCGCGATGCGCCTTGGCTCTTCCCATTCCCGATTCTCGATTCCCTATTCCCGGCTCCCTTACCAACTACCGGTTTTCTTGTATTCGTCCAGCGAGGTCTTGAAGGTGGCCTCGATGTCCTTGTCCCAGTTGCCGGTGGCGACGATGGTGTTCATCAGTTCCTGGTGGTTCTGGTGCATGAACGCGTGCAGGCCTTTCTCGAACGCCAGCACCTTGTTCACCGGCAGGTCGTCGAGGTAGCCCTTCTCGGCGGCATACACCGACAGCGCCAGCTCGGCGATCGACAGCGGCGCGTACTGTGCCTGCTTCATCAGCTCGGTCACGCGCTGGCCACGATCCAGCTGGGCGCGGGTGGCCGGGTCCAGATCCGAGGCGAACTGCGCAAACGCGGCCAGCTCGCGGAACTGGGCCAGCGCCAGCTTCACGCCGCCGGACAGCTTCTTGACGATCTTGGTCTGCGCGGAACCACCGACGCGGGACACCGAGATACCGGCGTTCACGGCCGGACGGATGCCGGCGTTGAACAGGTCGGTTTCCAGGAAGATCTGGCCGTCCGTGATCGAGATCACGTTGGTCGGCACGAACGCCGAAACGTCGCCGCCCTGGGTCTCGATGATCGGCAGTGCGGTCAACGAACCGGTCTTGCCTTTCACTTCGCCGTTGGTGAACTTCTCGACGTACTCCTCGGACACGCGCGATGCGCGCTCGAGCAGACGGGAGTGGAGATAGAACACGTCGCCCGGATACGCCTCACGGCCCGGCGGACGCTTCAACAGCAGCGAGATCTGGCGGTACGCGACGGCCTGCTTGGACAGATCGTCGTACACGATCAGCGCATCTTCGCCGCGATCGCGGAAGTACTCGCCCATCGCGCAACCCGAATACGGCGCCACGTACTGCAGCGCGGCCGACTCGGAGGCCGAGGCCACCACCACGATGGTGTGCGCCAGCGCGCCGTGCGCTTCCAGCTTGCGCACCACGTTGGCCACCGACGAGCGCTTCTGGCCGATGGCCACGTAGATGCACTTAACGCCTGAATTCTTCTGCGCGATGATCGCGTCGATCGCCAGCGCGGTCTTGCCGGTCTGACGGTCGCCGATGATCAGCTCACGCTGGCCGCGGCCAACCGGGATCATCGCGTCGACCGACTTGTAGCCGGTCTGCAGCGGCTGGTCGACCGATTTGCGCCAGATCACGCCCGGCGCGACCTTCTCGACTTCGGCGGTGAGCTTGGCGTTGAGCGGGCCCTTGCCGTCGATCGGGTTGCCCAGCGCGTCGACGACGCGGCCGAGCAGTTCCGGACCAACCGGCACTTCGAGGATGCGGCCGGTGGTCTTGGCGGTGTCGCCTTCGCGCAGGTGCTGATATTCACCCAGCACCACCGCGCCGACCGAGTCGCGCTCGAGGTTCAGCGCCAGCGCAAACGCGTTGCCCGGCAGTTCGATCATTTCGCCCTGCATCACGTCGGCCAGGCCGTGGATGCGCACGATGCCGTCAGACACGCTGATGATCGTGCCTTCGTTGCGCGCTTCCGCGCCGAGCTTGAACTGCTCGATGCGGCTCTTGATCAGTTCGCTGATCTCGGACGGATTCAGTGTGCTGCTGGACATGGTCATCTATCCCGAAAATGAAATGCTCTTGTTGAACAGTCCGGCCCGGATGGCCGGTCTTGCTCTTCGCGAGATGGACCTCGCGTTTAACCAAACTGTCCGGCCTGGACGGCCGGTCTTGCTCTTCGCGAAACGGATTTCGCGTGAAACCAGATCTGTCCGGCCCGGATGGCCGGTCTTGCTCTTCGCGAGATGGACCTCGCGTTCAATCAATCTGTCCGGCCCGGACGGCGCGAACCGGACCCCGCGTGAAACTCAACTGGCCAGAGCACCGGCCAGCTGCACGAGACGTCCGCGCGCCGAACCGTCGATCACTTCCGTGCCGGCGTCGATCACCACGCCGGCCAGCAGCGAGGCATCGACCGAGGTTTCCAGTTCGATCTCGCGCTTGAAGCGGCGTTTCAGCGATGCCTTGAGTTGCTCGGCCTGCGCCGCATCCAGCGCCATCGCACTGGTCACCTTGACCAGCAACTGGGACTCGGATTCGCGCTTGAAAGCCTCGTACAACTCGGCCACTTCCGGCAGCAAGGCCATCCGGCGCTGTTCGGCCATCTCCGACAGGAACTGCGCGAACGGTGCATCGGCCGCGACACCCGCCGGCAAGTGCAACGCCACCAGCTGCGCCGGAACAACCCGCGGGTCATTGCCGAGAACGGACACGCGGGCATCCTTCGCCACCGCAGCGGCAAACGCCAGCGACTGCGACCACGCATCCAGCGAGCCGGAGGCATGCGCCACTTCAAACGCGGCGCGGGCGTACGGACGGGCGAGAGTGATTGCCTGGGCCATGGATCAGATCTCGGCCGCGAGCTGGTCGAGCAAAGCCTTGTGCGTCGACGGATCGATCTCGCGCTGCACGATCTTGCTGGCACCCTGCACCGCCAGCGCACCCACCTGCTCGCGCAACTGGTCACGCGCACGCTGCGCCATCGACGCGATGTCGTCCTGGGCGGTCGCCTTCAGCCGATTGATCTCGCTGATCGCTTCGCCGCGAGCCTTCTCGATGATCTGATTGGCTTGCTGCTGGGCCTTGTCAATGATCTCCGAAGCCTGCTGACGGGCCACCTTGATTTCGCCGGCCACCTTCACGTCCGCGCTCTTCAGCTCGGCATGGGCGCGCTCGGCGGCATTGAGGCCTTCGGCAATCTTGATCTGTCGATCTTCAATGGCCTTGTTGATGTGCGGCCAGATGAAGTGGACAGTGAACCAGATCAGGATGGCGAACGAAATCATTTCGCCAATCAAGGTCGCGTTGAAATTCATCGCTGCGTTACCTGCAAATACGGGGTGAAACGGACGCGGGTATCAGATACCCGCGCCGGATACACGGCGACGCCGCGGAAGCGGCGCGCCGGCGGGAGACTTACTGACCGGCACCAGCCGCCGTCAGGATCTTGCCCAGCAGCGGGTTGGCCACGGCGAAGTACATGGCCAGCGCCACGCCGATCAGGAACGCCGCGTCGATCAGGCCGGCCAGCAGGAACATGCGGCCCTGCAGCAGCGGCACCAGCTCAGGCTGACGGGCAGCGGCTTCGAGGAACTTCGAACCCATGATGCCGATACCGATACAGGCGCCGAGTGCACCGAAACCGATGATCAGGCCGAGCGCGATGGCGGTGAAGCCCTGGATTTGTGCAAACTGGACGAGATGTTCCACGGTAGTCTCCTGAGAAATTCAAACTGGAATAGACAAAACGGATGCAACAAAAGGTTCGAGAACGCGAATCAGTGGTGATCGTGCGCCATCGAGATGTACACGATCGTCAGCACCATGAAGATGAATGCCTGGATCGAGATGATCAGGATGTGGAAGATGCCCCACACCGTGTAGCCAATGATGCCGGCACCATACAAGGCCCAGCCAGCGAGACCGGCACCGGCGCTGAACAGGCCCGCGATCAACATGAACACCAGCTCGCCCGCGTACATGTTGCCGAACAGTCGCATCGCCAGGCTTACCGGCTTGGACAGCAGCTCGACCACGTTGAGCAGGAAATTGGGAATCCACAGCGCCGGGTGCTTGCCGAACGGTGCGGTGAACAGCTCGCCCATGTAGCCACCAAAGCCCTTGGCCTTGAAGCTGTAGAAGATGATCAGTGCGAACACCGTCAGCGACATCGCGAAGGTCATGTTGATGTCGGCGGTCGGCACGGCGCGAAAATGCCCGACGCCGAACATTTCGGTGATCCACGGCAACAGGTCGACCGGCAGTAGATCCATCGCGTTCATCAGGAACACCCAGACGAACACGGTCAGCGCCAGCGGACCCAGAATGCGGCGGTCGCCGTGGAACACGTCCTTGACCTGGCCGTCGACGAACTCCAGCACGATCTCGACAAACGCCTGACCCTTGCCCGGCACGCCAGCGGTGGCCTTGCGCGCCTTCAGCCAGAACCACAGGCAGAACAGCACGCCCAGCGCCAACGACACGGTGACCGAGTCGATGTGCACCGCCCAGAACCCACCCTCGCTCGTATGCGGAGTCAGGTGCTGCAGATGGTGCTGGATGTATTCGGTAAGACCGCCACTTGGCTCGCTTGCCATGCTTCAACCCTTGAATCTGAACGCCAGCAGATAAACCGCGTAAGCCATCACCAACCCCGTAATGGCGGCCAGCGGTGGCAATTTGTAATGAAACAGGATCACGACCAGCCCCCCGACGATCACGATCCACTTCAGGAGCACGCCCGTCAGAAACCGGCTGAACGCCGGACCCGCACCGCTTATGCCACTGAAGAACCGCGCCGACAGCAACGCGGTACCCAACGCAACCAACACCGCACCCGCAACAGCCGACACCGCTTCACGGCGTCCAAACGCCAGAAAAACGAGGCCGGTCAACGCCGCCACAGCAAGCTGCAGCAACATGATGCGCAAAGCGAGGCGTCGACCAGAGGCAAGACTATTGAGCAAGTAACGTCTCCGCGCGGTTCGCACCAGGCGGCACCGGTACAGCTGTGGGCCACGATCCAATCCGTAGAAGTATATCAGCGCGCCGATTGCACCGACAAGCCACGAAGCCTGCGACATCCTGTCTCGCTCAACGCCACGGCACATGAAATCACGCGCCAGCCATTGCCTGCCGCCACCCACGTCGCAACTTGTGACTCACGCGAAAAGGCCGGACACGAAGTCCGGCCTTTTCCCGCCGTCGAAGGGGACGGCGACGCAGCGGATGATTACTTGGCGGCGGCTTTCTTGCCGGCAACCGGCGCAACGACCGCGTCGTTGGCAGCCTGACGCTGTTCCTGCACGAGCGCGTTCAGCGACTCGGCGGTCTTCTGGGTGATGGCCAGCACTTCCTGCGAAACCGCCACCGCACGCTCGGCGTTGTCGCGGTTCAGGCTGGCGCCCTTCTCCCACAAGCCACGCAGACCGTTGACGTCACGGGTTTCCAGCGCTTCGGCGAGGAACTCGGCGGAGACCTTGCTCTGCTCCTCGAGCGCCTTGAGCTGCAGCTCGGCGACCGTCTCCAGACCCTTCAGGGCCAGCGACTGGGCCTTGAAGGCGCTGTCGGTGAACTGCTTCGTGAACGCGAAAAGCTGGTTGTTGAACTGCTGATTCATGACATTGCCCTCTGTTGAGGATGGGGTAGTGGCATGCACTGTATCAACCTTTTTTGTGCACTGCAATATATGCTACGCAGCGAAAGGCAGACCATTGGGCAAATATTCATAAAAAACGGTCATTTAAGATAGCCACCCAATGCCCCGCGCCGCGTCAAAAACCCGCCCGCGGCGACCTTCTTGCCGCGCGCTTCACACGGCAAGAAGCCGCTCGAGGAACAGGGGAACCCTGGCCGCAGCCTGCCGATTGATCGCCTCAAGCAGGCTTGGCGCAATCGACGCGCACCGATAGCGGCGGCTTATCGACTCGCCAATGTGCAGCAGCAGGCGCGCGGAAACCTCCGCATCCGCCTCCGCGCGATGGGCGGTGCCGCGATAGGCCATGTTCAATGTCCGCGCCAGTTCGCCCAGCTTGTAACTGGCTTGTCCCGGCAACATCCGACGTGCCAGCTTCAACGAGCAGATCAGGCCGCGATGGCGCGGCGACAAACCCAGCCGCTGGCTCTCGGCCTGCAGGAAGCGCGCATCGAAGCCGGCATTGTGCGCGGCCAGCGCGTCATCGCCGATGAAATCCAGCAAACGCGGCAGCACCTGGGCCACCGGCGGTGCCCCGTCGACCATCCGCTGCGAGATGCCCGTCAACGCCGTCACGAACGACGGCACGCGCACGCCGCAATCGATCAGCGTAACGAAACGTTCCGCCACCACGCCATCCACGATGCGCAGCGCCGCCACCTCGGTGATGCGGTCACCGGCGATCGGGCTGAGACCGGTGGTCTCGAAATCGAGCATCACGATCGGTTGGTCGAACAAGACAGATTCCGCGAAGCGCGCCGGTTCCGGCGCTGGCAAAAACATCCGGATGGTCCGGCGCCGCACGTGGCCGGTCGGGCCGTCGGACACGACCTTCTACATGCCCCGGTAGCGACACCCCGAGGTGCAGGTCTCGTGCACCACCACCTCGGAAAGCAGCGGAAGATCCGGCTTCAGCCGATCCCATATCCACACCGCCAGCCGCTCGCTGGTCGGGTTCTCCAGCCCCTCGATGTCATTGAGGTAATGATGATCGAGCTGGTCGTAGATCGGCTGGAATACCGCCTTCACGTCGCCAAAATCCATCACCCAGCCCGACTCCGCGCCAAGCTCGCCGGTCAGATGCAACTCCACACGAAACGAATGCCCGTGCAACCGCGCGCATTTGTGGCCTTCCGGCACGTTGGGGAGCCGATGCGCGGCTTCGAGCGTGAAAACTTTGAAGATGTTCATCGGCGAATTGTACAGCCGGGACCGAAGACCTCCGGACACAGACCCGAATGGCGACGCTCGATCAATCCTCGTGGCACCTTGCCCCGAACTGCTGATGCATGCGCCAGAAACAAGCAGGCGGGGCCAGGACGCCCCCGTGACGTTTCGCGCATGCTGCAAGCCGTAGTCTGCCCGTGCAGGACGGGCCGTTCCGTTTTGCCGCGACGACTGTCGCCTTTGCCTCACCGCCTTCGCCCTTCCGCCAACCAGAGCACCTGGATTCCCATGCCCCCATCGAAACGCCCCTCGCTGACCGAAGGACCGATCGCCAGCACCCTGCTGCTGTTCTCGCTGCCGATCCTGGGCGCCAACGTGCTGCAGTCGCTGAATGCCTCGGTCAACGCGATCTGGATCGGCCACTTCCTCGGCGAGGCGGCGCTCACCGCGGTTTCCAACGCCAACCTGATCCTGTTTTTCCTGCTCGGCGTGGTGTTTGGCATCAGCATGGCCAACACCATCCTGGTCGGTCAGGCGGTGGGCGCCAGGGACATCGACCAGGCCAAGCGCGTGGTAGGTACCAGCGCCGGCTTCTTCGTGGTGCTGTCGATGACGGTGGCGATCCTGGGCTACGTGTTCACCGCCGACATCCTGGCTGCCATGGGCACGCCGGCCGACGCGCAGCCCTACGCGACCGCCTACCTGCGGGTGATCTTCATCGCACTGCCGCCGATGTACTTCTACAGCTTCCTGATGATGACGCTGCGCGGCGCCGGCGATTCCAACACGCCGTTCTGGTTCATGCTGCTGTCGGTGGCGCTGGACATCGCGCTGAACCCGCTGCTGATCTTCGGCCTCGGCCCGGTGCCCGCGCTGGGTATCGCCGGCTCCGCGCTGGCCACCCTGATCGCGCAAACCGCGGCGTTGCTGGGGTTGATGATCTATCTGTACCGGCGCAAGCACTTCCTCGGCCTGTACCACGGCGAACTGCACTACCTGAAACCCGACCCCGCGCTGCTGCGCGCGCTGGTGGTGAAAGGCCTGCCGATGGGCCTGCAGATGGTGGTGATCTCGTCCTCAGCACTGGTGATGATCAGCATGGTCAACGCCTACGGCTCGCAGACCACCGCCGCCTACGGCGCTGCGTCGCAGTTGTGGACCTACATCCAGATGCCGTCGCTGGCCGTCGGTGCGGCGGTGTCGTCGATGGCCGCGCAGAACGTCGGCGCGCAACGCTGGGATCGCATCGCGCGCATCACCGGCGCCGGCGTGGCCTACAACTTCCTGCTCACCGGCGCACTGGTGGCCGTGGTTTACCTGTTCAACCGCGGCGCGCTCGGCATCTTCCTGCCCGACGACGGCGTGGCCATCGCCATCGCGCAACACGTCAACGCGATCGTGGTGTGGTCATTCCTGTTCTTCGGCCTCAGCTTCGTGCTGTTCGGCGTCGTGCGCGCCACCGGCGCCGTCATGCCGCCGCTGATCATCCTGGCGGTCGCCTTGTGGTTCGTCCGCGTGCCCTTCGCCTGGCTGCTGCGCGACCAATACGGCGCCGACGCCGTGTGGTGGAGCTTCCCGCTCGGC
>SMEK01000561.1_pt1 | contig 13269 bp, 17 predicted proteins | sample 2456371 | NCBI WGS metagenome assembly SMEK01 (sample SAMN10132590, study PRJNA489261) | soil metagenome | isolation source: day1 antibiotic-loamy sand soil ammended with composted manure from dairy... | place: USA | collected 2015-04-01
AACAGATCCTTTTTATTCATATAACGTCCACCTCGTTAATCCGCGGCTTTTGTTGAGAAAACACCTTCTTCGATAATTTCATCCAAAGTATATTCAACGACCTTTTGTTGCTCGGTTAATTCAATTTGGATAATCCGTTCCATCAAATTCAAACCGACCACTTTTCCGTCCCCGTGAGAAGTATAAATGATTTCTCCTAAATCCGGGAGCCGCTCTTTTGCTTCTTCATACTCATCATTTTCATATTTGAGACAACACATCAATCTTCCACATAAACCGGATATTTTCGTAGGATTTAAGGATAAATTTTGATCTTTTGCCATCTTGATGGAAACTGGATCAAAGTCCCCTAAAAACGTGGAGCAGCAAAGCATTCGGCCACAGGGACCAATTCCGCCAAGCATTTTTGCTTCATCGCGAACCCCGATTTGGCGCAGTTCAATCCTTGTTTTAAAAATAGCTGCCAAATCCTTTACTAATTCCCGGAAATCGATGCGGCCATCGGCGGTGAAATAAAAGATGACTTTATTTCTATCAAAAGTATATTCGACATCTACTAGTTTCATTTCCAGCCCATGTTCTTCAATTTTTTCTAAACAAATATCATATGCCACCCGGGCATCCCTTTTATTTTCTTCAACTTGCAAGCGGTCCTTATCATCAGCTACACGAAGGACTTTTTTGAGGGGTAGTACTATATCTTCATCATCCACCGTTTTATTGGCGATGACCACTTTCCCGTATTCGATTCCCCGAACGGTTTCCACAATGACATGGGATCCGTTTTCGAGTTCCAACCCATCCGGGTCAAAATAATATATTTTACCCGCCTTTTTAAAGCGGACACCTACCACATTATACAAAAGCAGATCCCTCCTTCAGCTTTAATACAAGCTGTTCCATTAATAACTGACCATTGACATTTGCATCCAGCCGTTTTTTTGTTTCCAAAATTGCTTCGATTCGGTTGGCTATTTTCTCCGTTGGCGTCCGTAGAGCTTCCGAGCCCCAATCTTGCGCTTGTTTCGGGTAAACTAAGTCGTCGGATCCTAGCTGCAAATGTAACAGGTCTCGATATTTAAATAAAAGCATGTCCAAACCGATGTCAATTTGCTGCCGCTCCTTAAAATGGGGGAGCCAATCGGTCTGTAAATATAACAAAGCATCTGCTAAATGGCCTGTTGTTACTATTTCACTTAATTTTAGCACTAATTTTTGTGCTTGTAAAAACCATTCATCCTGTGCTAAAGAGAGGGCTTCTTCGACATTATTGGTAATATGAGCGAGAAATGGTGCCCGTTCCGGCTTGATTCCCCGCTATATTAATAGGCGAATCATTTCTTCCTTGGGAAGCGGGTAGAATTTAATAATTTGACAGCGGGATAATATGGTAGGTAACATTTGATTCATATTTTCAGTAATTAAGAGAGCAATCGTCCCTTCGTGCGGTTCCTCTAAAAATTTTAACAAGCTGTTAGCAGCGCTGGCTGTCATTTTATCGGCATGGCGAATAATATAAAATTTTCGTTTTGATTCCACACCTTTTTTCGCAAATTCTTGCTGCAATAACAAAATTTGTTCCTTTTTAATAGAAGCGCCATCCGGTTCCACAATGTGAAAATCGGGATGATTTCTATTAGAGATGCGCTGACAATTGGGACAAACGCCACAGGGAATCGTATCTCCAGAACTTTGGCAAAACAACGTCTTGGCAAGTAAAAGCCCCGTCTCCATTTTGCCCGTTCCCTTTTCCCCTTCAAATAAATAAGCATGGGCAAGCCGTTCCTTTTTTATAAATTGTTTCAGCATTTTTCTAACTAACGGCTGCAGTTTTCCCAATTGTTCCCATGTTTCAATCATGCATACCACTCGCTTCATTTATATTGAAAAAATGAAGGATGTTTATAGTCAATTTATGTGTATAAATTGATTAACAGTCCTTTAATTTCCCCCAATAAGCCTAATATATTAATATTTTCCTTTTCTTTTTCAAGAAGCTCGTCCGTTAACTGAATGAGCTTTTTATCAATTTCCTTGACAATTTTCAACACCCGGGTTTGTCCAAAATCATCCCAAGTTGAGGAACTTTCCATCGCTAAACCTAAATCGACCGCTTCTTTTAAAAAGTTTTTTATTAAACTTTTATATTTCGTCAAATCCCGGAAATTTCTTGAGCGGGCGAGTCTTTCCCCCGCTTTTTCGATATCTTGTAATAACTGCTGAAGTTCATTTGATTGAATTTTCCTTTGTTCGGTTTCTACCAATGTTTTAAATTCCCCGAAACTATTACGGGAAACTTTTGCTTCTTGCTGAATTGGCTTCATATTCACGGAATAATCTTGGTTTACCTTCATAAATAACCCTCCGTTTCTAGAGGTTCATATTTATATATTTACAGAATGGAAGCAACCGGATGGTCCCGATTGCTTCCTAACATCATATTTTTTTAAAATTGATGGAATTGGTCAACGGGTAAGACAAAAACTGTAGCACCGCCAACTTCAATTTCCACTGGATAAGGAATGTATGAGTCCGCATTTCCACCCATTGGGGATACAGGAGCAACTAACTGATCTCGTGCCCTGCAGTTTTCTTTTATAATTTTGAGTGCTTTATCGACCCGAACATCTTCAGTCCCGATGATAAAAGTCGTATTCCCGGATTTTAAAAATCCGCCGGTACTGGCAAGTTTGGTAGCCCGGAAGTTATTTTCGACTAAAGCATTGAGCAATCGATTACTATCTTGATCCTGGACAACCGCTAATATCAATTTCATACGATTCCCCCCAATCTTATTAAATAGAAAACGACACACAATCTCCTTATTATCATTATATCAATTATAATGGTTCGTAAAAAGAAGCGAATTGATAGACAAATGATTCCTTTATGTATGTTATGCAAGCGCCCTTCGTCTTTGTGTATCCTTCTTAAGATTAGGAAGAATATTTTTCACGAATTTTCTCAAGCAAAATTTCCATCGCTTCAATCTTTACGTCATCGATGGATTTGTCCGCATGAACCAATTTGATTCGCTCGGGGAATCGCTCTAAAAGTTTTAAATACCCTTCCCGGACAAGTTTATGGAAATGAATGCTTTCTAAATCTAATCGATTCACTTCCATTTGGCGGTTCTTTTGAATTCTTTTTAAACCTTCTTCTGGTTCAATATCAAAATAAAGGGTTAAATCCGGCATCGTGTTTTCGATGGCAAATTGATTGATGGCAAGCACATCTTCCACGCCAATTTTTCTTGCATACCCCTGGTAAACAAGGGAAGCGTCGACAAAACGATCACATAATACGATTGCCCCTTTTTCTAGCGCAGGCAAAATTTTCTGGACTAAATGCTGTCTCCGTGCCGCTGCGTATAATAAAGCTTCCGTTTTTGGATCCATTTCTGTATGGGTTTTATCTAAAATAATGTCTCTTATTTTTTCCGAAATGCGTATACCTCCGGGTTCCCTCGTGGTAATAACCGGGTAACCCATTTCTTCTAATTCTTTTGCAACTAATTGGAGGATGGTCGTTTTTCCTGCACCTTCAGGCCCCTCCACTGTGATAAACAATCCGTAGTTTTGCATATTAACCTCCAAATGTTGTTTACAATAGTCCAATGTTTCCTTGTAACAAGTATACACCATTTATATTACCTAAATAAGCTGTTGGAAAACGTCTTTAATAAAAAATCCCATCCGTTTATTTGGTGAAACGAATGGGATTGCTAGATTTTTTGTTTCTGTTTTTTCGAGATTAAGAAAGAATTGAAGTTGAAGTAGACAAAGCCTTTTTTAATTGATGAACGTAAAACTTGTACAGAGGGTGGTCCGTGCTTGTTTGGACAATTTCTTTCTCACAATCTATACAAATAAAGGATTGATATAAATAAAACCCATCCTGTTTTTTCTGTTCACAGATCACGCAAAGATCTCCTACTTTTTCTTTATTGGAATCTCCCATTTCTCCCACCTCCGTACAAATAGTATGTACGATTTTAGGCCAATATATTCATCAAAATCATAATTTAATAGAACAGTGTTTTAATAAAGTTGTGTATGATACATTATGCAAAATCGCAAAAGATGTGTATGTACAAAAAAACAGCCAGAAATCCTGGCTGCTTTTGTTTTACGGGTCCCAGTTTGACATTCATCCGTTTTTCTATTCGGTTAACTTCCCAATCGTTCGTCAACAAATTTCTTTAGCTCCATTAGGAACCCATCAAAGTTTTCAGGGGTAATTTTTCCTTTCTTTGTTCCCTGTCCACGATGTTTTTCAACGGTTCCGTCTTCATATTGCAACATGAGACTCCAGCTATACCCGTCTAAATAGGAATTAGGGTTTTCAAAGGTGTAATCCTTTTTCCAGTCTTGAACATTGTATTTTTCTAGAATCGCAATTATTTCGTTCAAATCCTCTGCTTTTACCGGATCTTCAAAAGTGTCAACTCCTAACGTTGATAATACTGGGTTTTTGTAGATTTCTCCATTACCTAAATCCACAGCAACTTCAATATTTTCCGCAATACTCCCTACACTAAAATACAATTTTATAACTTTATTTAAAGGCTGCTTCTTTTCTGCCTCCGGGGCCATATTAATAAAAGAGAAATCGAAAATATCATATTCATTCATTTCATCATCACCGTCTTTTATATTATCTTCTTTTACCTCAGTTCCATTGCATCCGGAAATAAACAAAATAGATATTAGCAACAAATAAAAATATTTTTTCATCGTTTCTGCACCTTTGCTATTTCAGGGAACAAAGCATCCATGAACTCCATTGAATTTGACAAATATTTTTCAATGCTTTTAATCCCGTCTTCTTTAATTTTTCCTTCTTGCAACATAATTCGGCCAAAGTATTCCGCAAAAGCTTCTTTATTCGGCTCCTGTATTCTTTTCTTTCCATCGAACCAATAACTACTATTATGATTATATTGACCGGTAATAACATTATTTGTTACTCCTCCGTAAACATCTGATGCGGCTTCATTTTCTGGACCTTTTAATTTTAACCAATATTGATATCTTATTTCCTTGAATATTTCCATTTCTAATTTGGTTAGTTTATTAAAGTTTTTGTTTTGTTTTAATATATTTTCTAAAACATTACTTCGAATTTGACTCCTTTCTTCGAGTGTTAAATGTCGATACTCACCTGATCGCAAAAAAAGATGGATGCTCAAAGCGATATCTGTTCTAGCATCTTGATATATATGATCATTTAAAGACTTACCGTTAATCTTATAATAATCGGTAAAGAAGCCATCAAAACCATAATCCCTTCCGGCGTTGTAGTCTATAGCATGACCAATTTCATGAAAAAGTGTGTAATATTTACCACGTGGATTATTTCTATCATCCATAATATTTATCTTAATAGCATTGTTATCAGGATAAAATGCCCCAGTATTTTCAATTGGACTTAGATTGATTTCCACTCGATCTAAATACTTTATCGCTAAAGTCCGATAAGGTTCCTCTGCATTGTATAATAAATACTTTATTTCAATCTTATCCTTTAAGCTCAGCGGTTTAAGAAATTTATTTGTCTGTTCGATATATTTCTTATTTTCTTCTTCAAACTTTATAATATATTTAATTTTTTCCAAGTCTTCTGGGTAATCATGTAAGTGTGTTTCTATATAGTCTCCATATAAATCTTTTGCCTTCTGTATATAGAGGATATTTTCTATATTCTTAACCCAGCTTAATTCCAACAAATCAGTACTAAAACTTTTCGTTTTCGGATTAAATCCTTTTCCATTCTTTATTTGAGAAAGCCCTTGAAGAATCTCTTGAACAAACTCCATTGCGGGATTATAAATGCTATTTGTTAAAAAGTTATATCGATATAATCTTTCTAATTTTTCCTCTAGGGTTTTCTTAATGGCTTCTAATATATAGATATTTGTTCCATACATTGGAGAATTTAATTTAAGTTTGTTAATTAGACGGTCAATTTCCTCAATCTCTTTTTTTATTTCCTGTTCTACTACATCTGAGTTAGAAACTTGAGCACGGAATTGGGCCGGATAACTTTCATTTTGCCTAATTAATTCTTCACATAAGTAAATAATCCCCTGTGCAAGGGGGCGAAAGACTTCCGTCATATAAGATTTAGCTGTTTTATACGTTTCCCCTTGTAAGCGAGCTGAAAATTGAAAGTTGTCGATTGAATTAATGGCAGCTTTCATAGCACGAATGGTCACAACACATATTTCATTCATACTTTTTGTTTGGGCATCTGCTGAATCTAAAAACATATTTAAACTCATAGCATTCCCTCACATTTAATCATAGTTTCCATGTTTTATTTAGCTCCAACTCTTCTTGTTTCAGTTTCTTTTTTTCTTCTAAAAGTGTTTCCCGCTTTTCATCCAGTTCAACTTGAATCTTACGGTGATGGGACTCTAGCTTGGTAGCTTCCTGTTCTATATAGTTCATCATTTCCTTATCGTGATGCCAAAAATGGAATAACCGCTCAAAAATTTTTCGGCTTCTTTCCTTTATTTCAAAAAATTCCATTTCCTCCTGGTCAATGTTTGCCAGTTCCCTTTGAATTTGAAATTGCTTATACTGTATTTCATTAATCCGGGATCGAATCTGAATTATTTTTTCATCATTATTTCCCAATTCAAATCACCCGTTTTTACTGCTAAATAATTTTTATATTCATAACATGTGTCGAATTTCTATTGATCGGTCTATCTTTTCTTTTATTTCTTGATCCTTCTGTCGAAACTCTTCGGTGGCCAACTGGATATTCTTGATCGTTATTTGAAAGGCTTCATTAAATTGTTTAACTAGTTCAATCATCTGTTTATTCGCTTCTTGGGCTTTGCTGTTGACGGCAAGAGATGTTCTATCATCAATGACAAAGCTTTTACTTCCGGCATTTTCAATTAACTTTGATGCATTATTCATTTGGGTAGCAATTTCTTCTGCCGTATAAAAGTTAATAATAATCATCGGTTATAGTAGCCTCCTGCATTTTCCTATTTTAATTCACATGACTTTTCAATATTACAAATGGACTTTGTCATTCTCAAGGAACCTTTGGTTTATTTTCACGAGTGTTTATTTATTGACTTAAGGCCTAACAGTTTGTTTATTTTTGGGAATAGAGAGGTTTTTTCTCCCAATGAGTCGAACCTTTCTTCAAATTTAGGTTGTTACAAATAAAAAAGAGCATCTTTCGGATTTTATTATCCGAAAAAGATACTCTTTCCTATCTAAAAGTGCTTCATTTATTTTGTTTTTATTCATATAGCTATTTCACGCTCTATCCACGTTTTACCGCCTCAACAAAGGCTTTTGCTTTTTCACTGCTGACAATTTCATAGTCGCTTTCATGGGGTGCCGGGAGATAGGAATAAGAAACACTCCCAACCGTTGTCGGATCTTTTCGCCAGCCTTTACAGGAGCTGTGGTATTGAGTAATGCCCGTTTTTTCAATGAGTGTCCGGACATTCGCTTCGTTCACACCGCTTCCCGCTAAAATTTCAATCCGCTCCCCAAATCGTTTTTGCAATTCAGCAAGAAGTTGTACACAATCCACCGCTTTTGGGGCTAAGCCGCTTGTGAGGACCCGATTTACCCCTATTTCGATGATCGTTTCCATGGCTTTATACGGATCCTTGACACAATCATAAGCTCGGTGGAATACCGCAATCTTTCCGTGTTGATGTAAAAATTCTGTTATTTTCCTTGTTTGTTCTTTATGGATGTTTCCGTCAACATTCAAACAGCCGAAAGCAACGCCTTCAATAGGGAGCTTAACGAATTCCTCAAGATCCTTTATCATTGTTTGAAGTTCCCATTCGTTATAATGGAAACCTCCGCCCCGGGGACGCAAAATCGGGACAATTTTTATATTTGGGCAAATCTCCGTTGCAAGTTTGACGGACGCAATCGATGGCGTTAATCCCCCTAAAGAAAGGGCGGCATTTAATTCAACCCGGTCTGCTCCAGCCTTTTCTGCAGTTATTACATCTTCCAAACTGCCACAACAAATTTCTGCAATGCGTTCCATTTTGTTCAACCTTTTCTTTTTTAATAGTGTTTTCGTCTCTACATTTTTTATTTTAACAAATTCCCTCTATTCTTTTCCGATTCAACTTTCGGTCGTTATAAAAGCCATTTTTAAATAATCCACACTTGAATAACCGTTAAGGCGGCGACTCCGGGAATTCCTAAAAAGCCGGATATCGTTGCCGTTACAATATTAATTGGTACATGGATACCAAAATTGCTGCCAAAGGCGTTTAACAGAAATAAAAGCAATGCCCCAATGACAATTTTAATTACCCCTTGTCCAAGAAGTTTTAATGGTTTTGTGGGAATACCAAAAATTAATAATAGAACGATGAGTAAAGATAAACTGCCGATGATCCAAAGGGATTCCATTCTACTACCCCACCCTCTTCATAAATCTGCTTGTACCATTTATATGAGGTGAAAAATAAAAAAGAACCGGTTTTATTGAAAACCGGTTTATAAACTACTTGAATAGATTGGCGGAAATTCGAATATTTCTTTCCTTTGCTTCCTTAAATAAGTAAAAATATTTAATTTCTGCTAACTTTACTTGCATTTCTAAGTCTTGACTGGATTTATAGCTACGGTCTAAAATTTCCTTTTCCGCTTGCCAATTTCTTTTTAGCCGCTCCATCTCTGCTAACAGTTTTCGGTCGTATTCTTTCTTTAATGACTTTTTTCTTCTAAAAAACACAGACGTTCCCCCTTTACGGCGGTCTGTTAAATTTCCCTTCTTCCTTCGAGGGCTTTTGATAACGTTACTTCGTCGGCGTATTCTAAATCTCCACCGACCGGGAGTCCATGGGCAATTCTCGTTACTTTAATGCCTGAAGGCTTAACAAGTCTAGAAATATACATGGCCGTTGCTTCTCCCTCGATATTCGGGTTCGTTGCCAAAATCAATTCCTTTACCGTTTCATCTTTAAGACGATTCAGTAGAGATGGAATATTAATATCTTCTGGTCCAATCCCTTCCATCGGAGAAATGGAACCGTGGAGTACATGGTAAAGCCCTGAATATTCTTTCATTTTTTCCATCGCAATTACATCTTTTGGATCTTGGACAACACAAATGGTTGTTTTATCCCGATGAGAATCTTCACATATATAACAGGGGTCTTTATCGGTAATATGCCCACAAATTGAACAATATGTTAAATCTCTCTTTGCGTTAATTAATGCTTTCGCAAATTCAAGGACGGTTTCTTCTTTCATCGTTAAGACAAAAAAAGCCAGACGGGAAGCCGTTTTTGGTCCGATACCTGGCAATTTCATAAAGCTGTCGATCAATTTTGTGATCGGTTCTGGATAGTACATGAAAAGAGCCTCCTACTAAAACATTCCAGGGATGTTTAATCCTTTCGTAAATTGTCCCATCGTCCGGCTTGCAAGTTCATCTGCCTTTGTTAATGCATCGTTTGTCGCAATAAGAATTAAATCTTGAAGAGTTTCCACATCTTCCGGATCAACAATAGCTTCATCAATAATGACTTCGAGGACTTCTTTATGGCCAGAGACAACGACTTTTACTAAGCCACCTTGGGCCACACCTTCAACTCTTTCTTCACCCAATTTTTCTTGGGCTTCTGCCATTTTCTTTTGCATTTTTTGCATTTGACGCATCATATTTTGCATATTTCCCATTCCACGCATAATTTTTAACCTCCAATATTTATTCTTTAATTTCCAATAAGTCTTCTCCAACTAATTTGAGGGCCTCTTCAATAAAAGGATCTTCTTGTTGTTTTGGCTGTTCTCCTTCCGCATTTTTATGGCTGTTTATATAATTGGCACGGAGTTTTGCCCATTCATCTTCAGGAATTCCTACAATTTCCGCTTCCTGCCCGAGAAATTCCGCAAGAAGTCGATTCATAACCTGAAGGAATTCTTGGTTATTCATCGCCATTTGGCAATGGATTTGATATTTAAATTTTACGACACAACCTTTATCAGATGCGGCGACCGGCTCAGCATCATTTAAGAGAGCAGCATGGGATTTTTTCAGTCTTTCCAAAAGGGTTCCCCATTGCGATTTAATTAATTGGAGATTTTGTTTTGTCGCATGATCTAAAATATGTTCAATTTTCCCTGTCGGAACTTTAAACTGTTTCTTTGCCACTTTAACCGGTTTTTGTTGGCTCGGCTCTCTTCTTTCGCCCACATCCACCCGGATGCCAGATTCCTTCAGTTGATGAATGGTAGATTCCAAATCAGACAGTTTCCTTTTTAATGCATCGATTTCCGCTAATTGCTCGGGGCTAGATGAGTAATTCCTCGGTTGACACAATTTTACAAAGCAAACTTCCAAAAGAATTCTTGGATGATTGGTCCATTTCATTTCCTGTTGGGTCCGGTTCAATTCGTTAATAATCTCAAAAATATCTTCTGCATTTGCTTGTTCTGCTACCTTTATAAAATCGGGTCCTACGACTGCCTTTTCCAAATACGGCTTCATGTCTTCCGATCTTTTGAAGAGCAGTAAATCCCGATAATATTGAATCATATCTTCAATTAATCGGGAAGGGTCCTTTCCTTCATCTAGCAGTTTATGTATCGTTTCCATTGCTGGACGCAAATCTTTTTCCGCAATAGCTAAAGCCAGCGTATTTAATTGTTGTTGGGAGACTGAACCGGTAATCGTTAAGGCATCCTCAACCGTCACTTTATTTTCACTGAAGGAGATCGTTTGGTCCAGTAAACTAAGAGCGTCCCGCATACCTCCATCGGCAGCATGGGCTATGATAGAGAGCGCTTCATCTTCATATTCATAACCGGACTCCTGAAGAATATAGCTCATTCGTTCTGCTATATCCAGGGGAGTAATTCGCTTAAAATCAAAACATTGGCACCGGGAAATAATCGTAAGCGGGATTTTATGTGGTTCCGTTGTTGCTAAAATAAAAATGACATGTTTCGGAGGCTCCTCCAACGTTTTTAACAAAGCATTAAAGGCTCCGATGGAAAGCATATGTACTTCATCGATAATGTATACTTTATATTTTCCTCTGCTAGGGGCATATTTTACTTTGTCCCGGATATCGCGAATTTCTTCCACTCCATTGTTGGAAGCAGCGTCTATTTCAATAACATCGGGGATTGTTCCGTCGGTAATCCCCCGGCAGATTTCACATTCATTACAAGGTTCTGAAGTCGGGGCATGGACACAATTGACGGCCTTTGCCAAAATTTTAGCAGCACTAGTCTTCCCTGTTCCCCTTGGCCCGGAAAAAAGATAGGCATGGGAAATCTTTTGTTCTTGTAGTGCATTTTGTAATGTTTTTGTGACATGTTGCTGGCCTACGACATCTTCAAAATTTTGCGGCCTCCATACCCGATATAAAGCCTGATATCCCATGTCCATAACCCTCCTTGCCAATCACGGATTCCAGGATTAAACTTGCATTAGTCTTATTATAACGTAAACGGACGGGGATTTACTATATAAAAAAACACCCTTTTTTCAGCAAGGGTGTTTGCATATTTTTTATTAACTGCCGTGCACCTTCCCTTGACTGCCAGCCATAAGCGTTGCTTCCGCAGTTAGCTCAGTTCAGGCGACCCTGCGGCACATGGGAGGTTCCACTTAATGCTGCTTCCTTCCGGACCTGACATGGTTCGTGGATTCCCATTGCGCAGGACCCAAACGTCAACACCACTTACGGAAGACAGGCCCTACAGCTAAACAGCCGCAAGAAGGGATTCAGTCCCGCTAGAGCGGATTGCGGGTACAGGGCACCGCTACCTCCCCACCTAGCACGGCAAAGATGTTACCAATTGTTAAGCACCAAACTTGGTGCATAATTAAGTATACTAGTGATTGTTGAAAAAAGCAATGGTTTACTCATTGTCAATTCTTTCCGCAAGTATTTCTTTCTTTTTCCGGCGGCCTCTTGCCCGCAGTTTTTTAAAGAAAGAAACAAGCATCTCAGCACATTCCTCTTCTAACACGCCTGATACGACTTCACAACGGTGGTTAAAACGTTCGTCATCAAGCAAATTCATAAGGGTACCAGCACAACCAGCCCTTGGATCCTTTGCACCGTAAATGACCCGTTTCACCCTCGACATGATCATTCCCCCTGCACACATCGGGCAAGGTTCCAGCGTAACATAAAGTTCTGCATCCTCTAGACGCCACGACTTTTGTTTTTTGCACGCTTCATGGATCGCTACCATTTCCGCGTGATAAAGGGCATTTTGCAAAGATTCTTTTAAATTATGGCCCCGAGCAATAATTTCATCATTTAAAACAATGACACAACCGATCGGGACTTCCATAATATCTTCTGCTTTTTTTGCCTCTTTAATAGCTTCCCTCATATAATAAACATCTCGGTCCATGCGTAATGCTCCTTATCTTTTTACTATACCCAATGTACTATTTTTGCTTTCTAAATGGAAGAATTCTATTTTTCGCATTATCATTTTTTTCTAAATTCTATCATAAGTTATTTATAGCGCAGAATGGATGGAGGGTGTTTAATGCAAATACATGTGGTCCAACAAGGGCAAACATTGTTCGGTATTGCAGAGGCCTATAATACAACGGTAAATGACATCGTAAGAGCCAATGAAATTCCAGATCCAAATCAACTTGTCGTTGGCCAAACCTTGGTTATTCCTATAATCGGCCGTTTTTACTGGGTACAACCCGGAGATAGCCTTTGGTCCATCTCCCAACGTTTTGGAATTTCCTATCAAGAATTGGCGAATATTAACCGGATTCCTTTAAATCGACCTCTTCAAATCGGCATGCGTTTATATATTCCGCCACTGCCTAAGTTGACAAAGGAATTCAATGCATATGTTGAGCCCTTCGGAGAGACAGTTTCCCAAAATTTAGAGGACAGTGCGAGAAATGCCGCTCCCTATTTAACCTATCTTTCTCCCTTTAGTTTTCGCGTTCAACGGGATGGTACGTTAGTAGATCCACCATTAAATGAATTTCCGGCAATTGCCCGGGAAAACAATAATGTCCTCGTTATGGTCGTTACAAACTTGGAAGAGGGTGGTTTTAGCGACGAACTAGGGCAAATCATATTAAATAATCAAGAAGTTCAAACGAATTTATTAAATAATATTGTTACAACAGCCCAAAGACTCGGATTTCGGGATATTCATTTTGATTTTGAATTTTTACGGCCGGCGGATCGGGAAGCCTATAATACTTTTTTACGAAGGGCAAAGGAACGGTTTAGCCAGCAAGGTTGGTTATTATCCACTG
>SMEK01000563.1_pt1 | contig 13236 bp, 13 predicted proteins | sample 2456371 | NCBI WGS metagenome assembly SMEK01 (sample SAMN10132590, study PRJNA489261) | soil metagenome | isolation source: day1 antibiotic-loamy sand soil ammended with composted manure from dairy... | place: USA | collected 2015-04-01
TTGCCCGCCGGCGTGCCGCGCGCACAGCCAGCTGCCCACGGCGGCGACCATCGAGCCGAAGTGCAGGTCACCGGTGGGCGAGGGGGCGAAGCGGCCGCGGTAGTCCATCAGATCATGCCGGGCATCGGCGAGGTGCGGGCCCGGTCCGGTCGGGCAGGTGCCGACCCGAATCAGTCGGGTTGGTACAACGGATAAAGGCTGGCTTCCTCGCGTTGGAGACGCTGCGATAGAAGCTCGCCGACGGCACGATAATCATTGGCGAATTCTGCCCGGAACTGCTGCGCCGTGACATGGACCGACTGATATTTCTTGACGAAGCTCACCACGCTGCGGGCGATGGTGTTCATCTCGCGTCTGAAATCGCGCATCAATTCGGCGTTGTGCGCGTCGTCCGAAAGGCTTTGTTCGAGGTAGGTATAGAAACGTACGTTCTCGGTGAGGATGTGCGCTTCCAGGCGGGTCTTGAAATTCACCAGTTCGCCGCGGATCTCGTCGATCTGGTTCTGCTCCAGCAGCGTGCCAATACGCTGGAACAGCGCTTTCAGCAACTCGTGGTCCTTTTCCATTGAATCCATCAACGCCGGATCGTATCGAATAGTGCGATGTCCGGCTGCGGGCGTGTTGGCGGGAGGTTCTTCGATCGAGTTGGCGTCTTTCTGACCGAACAATTTGCCGAGAATGCTCATGGGTTCCCCTGGGTGGCGGGCGACTGCGCGTGCCCTCGTCTGTTGCAAACTCCACCACTTTACGCTTGCGCGGGCGTTGCGCAAGACGGTCTGCCACCCGGCACAACCTCGACCATGACCCGTGCGCCGGTGTGGCGCGTGGCCGGTTTCCAGCTCATCGCGTGGATACACGCAGGCCCTTGAAAGCGTGGTCTGGCGCCCCGAATTCCGAGCAGCGGTTCAATCGCACTTTTCCTTTTCTTGTGACTGCCGGAGTTGACAGCCATGCGCCGCATCGCCTTGTTCCTGGGTACCAACATCGCCGTACTGTTGCTGCTCAGTGTCGTTTGCCGCCTGTTGGGCATCGACCAGATGGCTGCCGCGCGCGGATACGGCGGCATGACCGGTCTGCTGGCCTTCGCCGCCATTTTCGGGATGGGCGGCGCGTTCATCTCGCTGGCGATATCCAAATGGATGGCGAAAATGTCCACCGGCGCAAGGGTGATCACCCAGCCGCAGAACGAGGTTGAGCGCTGGCTGGTCGACACCGTGCGCCGCCACGCGCAGGCCGCCGGCATCGGCATGCCCGAAGTGGCGATTTACGACGCGCCGGAAATGAACGCGTTCGCCACCGGCATGACGAAAAACAGCTCGCTGGTGGCGGTCAGCTCCGGTCTGCTGCAGCAGATGGATCGCGAGCAGGTCAGCGCCGTGCTCGCCCACGAGGTGGGTCACGTGGCCAATGGCGACATGGTCACCATGACCCTGATCCAGGGCGTGCTGAACACCTTGGTGATCCTGGCCGCGCGCATCGTCGGCCGTGCCGTCGACAGCTGGATGAGTGGCGGCCGCGACGGGAATCGCGGCGGCGGTATCGGCTACTTCGTGGTGGTGATGGTGCTGCAGGTGGTATTCGGTCTGTTCGCCTCGATGATCGTGGCCGGGTTCTCGCGCTGGCGCGAATTCCGCGCCGATGCGGCGGGCGCGAAGTTCGCCGGTCGCGGCGCCATGATCTCCGCCCTGCAACGCCTCAAGGTCAATCATGGCGAAAATACCTTGCCCAATACCATCGCCGCGTTCGGCATTTCCGGGCCGCTGGCCGATGGCTTCAAGAAATTGTTCATGAGCCATCCGCCGCTGGACGAACGCATCGCGGCGTTGCAGGCTGGGCGGTAATGGCCTTTTTCGCGGCCGTCATTCCCGCGGCTCTCGACAGCCGAATGGCTGGTCCAGCGGGAACCCATTGCAAAGTCCGGAAGCACCATGGACGGCCGGCTTCGCAAAAAGACACAACGCATTCCTGTTTATTCAATCCTTTTACGCAACCGCAACAACGGAACATCCACGCATGAACGCACCCGCTGAAACCCGCAAATTCGAAGCCGAAGTCGCCCAGGTCCTGCACCTGGTCACGCATTCGCTGTACTCGCACAAGGAAATCTTCCTGCGCGAGCTGATCTCCAACGCCTCCGACGCCTGCGACAAGCTGCGCTTCGAGTCGATCGCCCACCCCGAACTCTCCGCCGGTGACAGCGAGCTGCACATCGACGTGAGCTGGGATCCGGATGCGCGCACCGTTACCGTGCGCGACAACGGCATCGGCATGAGCCGTGACGAAGTGGTGGCCAACATCGGCACCATCGCCAGCTCCGGCACCAGGCGCTTCCTCGAAGCGATGAGCGGTGAGCAGAAGGCCGACGCGCGGCTGATCGGCCAGTTCGGCGTGGGTTTCTATTCCGCCTTCGTGGTGGCCGACAAGGTTACCGTGATCACCCGCCACGCCGGCGCGCCGGAAAGCGACGGCGTGAAGTGGGAAAGCGATGGCAAGGGCGAGTACTCGCTGGAGCAGGTCGATGCGCCGCAGCGCGGCACCTCCGTCATCCTGCATCTGAAGGCCGACGAGGACGAATTTCTCAAGCGCTGGCAGCTGCGCTCGCTGATCACCCGCTACTCCGACCACGTCGCGTTCCCGATCCGCATGCCGACCGAGAAGGACGACAAGCCCACCGACGAATTCGAAACCATCAACGCCGCCTCGGCGCTGTGGACCAAGCCGAAGTCGGAGATCAGCGACGAGGATTACCAGAGCTTCTACAAATCCCTCGGCCACGACTTCAACGACGCACTGGCCTGGACGCACAACCGCGTCGAGGGCAGCCAGAGCTTCACCACCTTGCTGTACCTGCCGTCGCAGCCGCCGTTCGACCTGATGATGGGCGGCCGCGACGAGCGCAAGGGGTTGAAGCTGTACATCAAGCGCGTCTTCATCATGGACGCGGCCGAGGAGTTGCTGCCGAACTACCTGCGCTTCGTGCGCGGCGTGGTCGACGCCGACGACCTGCCGCTCAACGTCAGCCGCGAAATCCTGCAGCACAACCGCCAGCTGGAGCGGATCAAGGCTGCCTGCGTCAAGCGCGTGCTCGACCTGATCGAAAAGCTGGCCCGCGACGAGCCCGAAAAATTCCAGACCTTCTACAAAGCCTTCGGCAACACCCTCAAGGAAGGCATCAGCGAAGACGCCAACAACCGCGAGCGCATCGCCAAGCTGCTGCGCTTCGCCTCGACCAAGGGTGAAGGCACCGCGCAGAACGTTTCGCTCGATGACTACATCGGTCGCATGGCCGTGGGCCAGGACGCGATCTGGTACATCACTGCCGACAGCTACGCCGCCGCCGCCGGCAGCCCGCAACTGGAAGCGTTCAAGGCCAAGGGCATCGAGGTGCTTCTGATGTCCGACCGCATCGACGAGTGGATGATCGGGAGCTTGAGCGAGTATGACGGCAAGAAGCTCAAGAGCGTGGCCAAGGGCGACGTGCCGCTGGACGAGGCCGACAAGAAGAAGCAGGAAGAGGCCACGAAGGAAGCCGAGCTGCTGCTGAAGAAGCTCAAGGAACTGCTTGGTGATCGCGTGGGCGAAGTGAAGGTATCGGCACGCCTGACGGATTCTCCGTCATGCCTGGCGCTCAGCGATTACGAAATGGCGCCGCACCTGGCCCGTCTGTTGCGCGAAGCGGGGCAGGAGATGCCCGAGAGCAAGCCGACGCTGGAGATCAATCCGGCGCACGCGCTGGTCAAGCGTGTGGAGAGCGAGGCCGACGAAGACAAGGCACGCGATCTCGCGACACTGCTGCTGGAGCAGGCGGAGATTTCCGCCGGGGCGCAGTTGCCCGATCCGGCGGCGTTCGTGCAGCGGATGAATCGGGTGTTGCTGGGGTAAGGCACGTTGCATCTTGCCGAGAAAAGCCCGCCCGTTGGCGGGCTTTTTCTTTGCACGCTCTCTCATCCGGAGAGGGTCGGGGTGAAGGTCCTGCAGAACCCGCACGTACCATCGGCACGCCTGCGTGCGTCTGCCGGACTGCTACAAGATCAAACGGCGCACCGCTGGCTACCGGCTGGTCTATCAGGACAACGACGAGGTCGTCGTCGTCACCGTGGTCGCTGTGGGAAAGCGTGACAAGGGATTGGTGTATCGGTTGGCGGACAAGCGGGTTTGAGGTTCGGCATGGTTTGAGCTTCTCGCGACGATCGAACGGTTTTGGATAGCTTCCGGATAGCCAAACCTGGATGGCTGATTTCTTCCGTTCGCTACCCGACTCGTCATTCCGGCGAAGGCTCGCCACACTCTCCCCACTCGTCATTCCTGCGAAGGCAGGAGGAGCTTCACAACAGCGAAGCTGGTCATCGCATCTGCGCACCTTCACCTCGGCATCAGAGCGAAGAGCTTTCGTGCGCCTACGGCGCCCGAGTCCCTTTCTCTTGCGTGGCCAAGAGAAAGGAACCAAAGAGAAGGCCACCCCGCTTGGCGCTTGCCGCCCATTCATGGGCGGCAAGTCCGTGAGTCGGGCCCGGGCTTTTCGACAGCACATCCCTGTGCTGGCGAAAAGGAGTCGACCTCCTGTCGACTCCCGCTACGCGGCCTGTCGACCCCGACTCACCGCCGCACAGGGGCCCCGGGTAGAGCGGCGGGCCATCCTGGCCCGCACTTTTCAGAAGAGCCACAGCAGAACCGGACCAGTGCGCCGGCCGCTACCTTTTCGGTTTAACTTCCTCCGTCCCTGAGGTTTCCCCTCGAATATCCTCGTTCCATCAACACGTTGCGCGCTGATTGAAGGAACAGTGCGCGCATGATGCGGTCATTCCCACGGGTTACGAAGCCAGAGGAGACCACACCATGCGCGCGACCGAAGTATTGCAAAAGTGCTTGGGCGATGTATTGCAGCCGATGCACGCACTGCGCCGTCGCGTCTTGTTGCGGGCGGTGGAAGCGTTGATCCATGGCCGTCGCCTGACCCTGATCGATGTCGCTCGCGCATGGCCTGGTGCGGAGCGCATCCGCGCACCGCTGAAGGCCCTGGATCGACTGCTGGGCAATCGACATCTGCACGCCGAGCGTGAACACGTGCACGCGGCCATGGCGCGTTGGCTATTGCGCGGCTCGCATCCGGTGATCGTGCTTGACTGGTGCAACCTGAAGGCCGATCAGCACTGGCATCTGTTGCGCGCCGCCGTGCCCGTCGGGGGTCGCACCCTGACGATACTGGACATGGTGTTCCCCGCGGGCCAACAAGGTTCACCGGGCTCGGAGAAGCAGTTCCTGCAGCATTTGGCGGCGCTGATTCCCAAGGATGTACAGCCGATTCTGGTGACCGATGTCGGCTTTCGTGCGCCATGGTTTCGCGCCGTCGAAGCCATGGGCTGGCACTGGCTGGGGCGTCTTCGTCACCGCACGTTGGTCAAGCCCGCTGAAGCCCCGGATACGACTGATGCGTGGAGGCCGTGCCGAACGCTTTATGAACTGGCGGTCGCGGCACCACGCGACTTGGGGTTGATGGATACGGTGCGTGCGAAGCCCTGGCGCTGTCGCGTGGTGGTGCATGCCAAACCCCCGAAGGGGCGCAGGCAACGCAACCGTCAGGGTGCACCCTCACGCACCAAGAAGAGCAAGCAAAACGCGGCGCGCGAACGGGAGCCATGGCTACTCGTTGCCTCACCCGCGCTGCGCCACTTGAGCGCTCGACAGATGGTCGCGTTGTACGCGCGACGCATGCAGATCGAACTGTCTTTCCGAGATCTCAAATCGCACCGCTACGGCCATGCCTTTGAGGACAGCTTGACCCGCAAGGGCAAGCGCATCGAGGTGCTGCTGTTACTCCACACGATGGCAGCCTTCGCCAGTTGGTTGGTCGGCATGGCCTGCGAAACCGCAGGCATCGATCAATGGCTGACGCCGTTTCGATCCAGGCGACGGCTGTACTCGATCATGCGACTGGGCCGTGAAGCGCTGGTGCGACGATGGTCAAATACCCGGCTCGAAGAACTCATGGAACAGATACGAAAGCCATCTCCAGCACTGCTCGATCAGATGGCCGTGGCTGCATGAAAACGTGGGGAAACCTCAGCCTCCGTCCCGGTTTCGGTTTAGGGATTGCGGACACCCATTCGCTAGCCGCTTTCAGATCAAGGCTTTCGTGCGCCTTCGGCGCCCGAGTCACATTTCTCTTGCGTGGCCTCCGTCCCGGCTTCCGCTTTAGGGGCAGTTGGGAGATAGCGAGCAGTCCCAGTCGCCGCCCGTGCGGAGGAATCGGCACGTCAAATCTCTCAGGCCACCCCACAACGGCAGCGACGCGATTTCTTCAGCGGTGGCCGCGCGTAGCCCCTGAAATTCATGGAAGGCGTGGTCATCCTCGGTTGGGCCGCCACCGAAAGCGTAGAGCTGGTCGCAGAGGGCGGGTACCCCGACTTGCTCGGCAACGAAATATGTCTCCGCGTCGCAGCAACCCCGGATCATCTCTTCTTCAACGTCATGGGTCGCGCCATGAAGAAGCAACATGCCGCCAGCCTTGTAGTTCGATGCATCACGGTACTGGTACAGGAATACGTGGCGTTCCCCGTCGTCTTCATCTTTGTGCAGATAGTAGATCGCGTCCGGAGTATCAGCAGTCCACGCTCGCTTGGTCATGATGTAACCAAGCTTGTTGACGATATGAAACCCCGTCATGGCATACCAGTTTTCATCTTCGTAAGCGCCGGTATCAACGATCGTCCAGACGTGTTCGAGTGGCTGATTTTTAACATCGTCGTATTCGAATATCCCGCTGTCGGCGCTCTGTATGACGCCCCAGTCATCCCAGAACGTGTCTTCGGGAATATATTCGCAGCTCATAGGCTGGCCTCGTCGACATCTGCTGAGCGATCAATGCTGGCGTCACGTTGTCTCAGCGGACGCGACTGTCCAGAAATCGGAGCAGAGTGCGCTCCGTTTCTTGAGCTATGAGAAGACGGGCTTTTCTACGCATCTTGCAACGTGCACTGACGATGAGCCGCAACCAGTGATTGGTCAGGCTTAAGGCGGTCTGGCAGCTCGATCTGCGTCCCCTCTGCCGGGAAGAATACTTCTTGCACGAAGCTATCCCGGCTGGCTTTGAGCTGCGCCGACAGTATGACGCGCCAGTCTTCGCTCAGAGTGAATAGATGGTTGTCAAAAGCCTTGTCATGAATGGCGGAAAGGCACAGGCCGTTGCGAGGATTCAGGCGATTGGCCTTGTCCTGACTCCACGGAACGATATGACTTGCAACGAGCAAGCGTGGCTCACTGATACCGGAGATGCAGCATCGATTGCGATAGCTGGCGAGCACGGTACGGCGGAAGAAATCCTGCTTGATCCTTTGGCGGACAATCGCAAGGCGAGTCTCTCCAGAGAAGTCGGTCAGGTCATCCTCCGGTTCGTCGCGCACGCTACTCGACGAGAAGGGCTGCCCGTGAGCGAGCTGTTGCCGTAGCTCTGCGCATTCGAGCGCGAGGCCTTCCCAGTCCTGATGAAATTCTTTCCATATCTTGCGATCAAGAGCCGATGCCCCCGAGAGACCTTTGCGGCCGCTATCGGTAATCGAGCTGTCCAGACTGGCAAAGTTGACAAGCTTCATCGCCAGCGCGCTGGGCGTGCGCCGGATGAGTTGGGCTAGGTGAACAATTTCCGGGTTTGTCCGGTGCAACTTGCCGAATGGCGTTTGGAAATAGAGATTGAAGGCAAGCTTGAGCTGTTCGGTTGTCCAATTTCCGACACTTGGGAGTGCCTTCTCTAAGCCTTCTTGTGCATCCATGGTGAGCATTCCCTCTTTATCCGATCAACTCATACCAGGATGCGCGTTTTGCTCTGTGGCGGCTAGCCATCACGGCGCGAAGTGAAGTCAACGCAAAGGCATCTCCTTTGTCGTCTTCTCTAGAATCTTCATCGACTCCGCATTTCGTTTCTTCCACTCGCGCATCTGCACGTCATCCTGCGAATCGCTTGCGTAAATCGCCGCCTGCTGGCGCGGCGATGATGTTGCGGTGGGTCGGTGTGCGAGCGCTGGCATTCGTTGGTTTGGGGGCTGGATGGCAACGGGTGACGGCATTGCGGGTGGCGGCGTGGTCGTGGCGGTGGACGACAGGACGCCGATCACGAGCAAGCTCGCGACCATGCCTCCGCTCAAGGCCAGCAGTGAATCCAACGGCCCGGTGCTGCGCGTCTTGGAGGTCTGCAGCGAGCGTACCGTAGCGATGAGTTCGCCGCCTTGGATCAGTTCGATGGGTTTGCCTTGTGCGAAACGACGGGCGTCGCTGGTGTAGTCGCCGAGGGCGACGATCTTTACTGCGGTGGCTTGGTGGTGCATCAATAAACCGTACATTTCGCGCACGACTTTGACGCCGACTTGCCGGTTCTGCCATTGCTTGCATTGCACCAGCGTGATCCGGCCGTCTTTCCGCAGGATCAAGTCGATACCGCCGTCGGCACCGCCGAGGCCGGTTTCCTCGACGGTATAGCCTTGGCGACGAAAGGCTTCACCGGCCAATTGTTCGAACTGGCGCCAGTTCATTTGACGCAGGCTATCGATGCCCGTCTGTTTTTCGAGCAGCTTTCGGCGGCTTCGGCGCCTGATGAAAGAAGCGAGCGCGGCTATCCAGCAGCCAACTAGCAGCATCCAGCCAAGAGGCGCATAGATGCCGGTAGCTGCAAATTTGCCCAGTCCAGACGTGTACGGGTTATTGAGCGAGCCAAAATACCATCCGATACCGTGGCGTATGGCGATGTATCCGAACAAGCCGAGAAAGATGCCTAACGGCCATGGCATCGAAGCCACGACATCAAGGCCACTTTGTTTGCGCTTCGCCATTTCAATCCTTGAGCAAGCCGTGGTCGCGGCGGCCTTACTGCTAGAGAGCGGGGATTTTCTGAATCAAGAAGAGACGCTTTGACGTTAGATAGCTGCTGACTTCTGGGCGAATAGCTTTCGATGGTGCGCCATGAATAGCGCTTGTTCTTGCCGAAACCCTTCGACTCGCTTATCCGGATCAATCGACCACCGATCCAGCACGTCGCGCGATAGTGAAGGGTGCACGTGCATGCGGCCGTCGTCTTCAAAGGTAATGAACTGTTCGTCGAACAATGCGTCGACGTGCGGCGAGAGCAACAGTCCGTTGTAGCCGCTGAGGCGTTCTGCATTGGATGCTTCGCGCCACGGCTTGATGTGGCTGGCGATGAGTACGCGGGTGTCGGTGACGCCGGTGACGCGACAAGCGCCGTCCAGCAGGATCACCTGTTTACGAAAATAGCCTTGGCCAACTCGGGCTTTGGTGAGTTGCAGCCGTTGGGTCTCGGGGATCGAAGCGTCTGCCTCGATGCGGTGGATATCATCGAGCACCCGGGCGTTTGGTTCATGGTCGATCAGGTACGCGGGCAGTTGGTCCAGATCGCGCACTTGTTGCATATCGAGCAATGCCATCAGCGTATGACCGAGGGCGTCCGAGATGCCGGCCAAATAGCAGCCCTGATTGCCGTGGCCATTCTTCTGCAGCGGTGAATAGCGCAGCGGGAGCATCGGGCCTATGGCGTGGATATGCTCCGAAGGTCGTAGTGGGCGGCGCGCGTCCCTGAATTCGACTTCGACCAGCCAGCCTTCGTGGGACCAGTAGTCGCCGACGTTGCCGAACTCGATGGGCTTGGGACTGGGTGATGCGGCGACGGCGACGCGGCCGACAGAGCCAATGCGCCCATTGGCATACGAGAAGATGGTGTCGCCCGGCTGCACGAGCTTCATGTTCTCGTATGTCTGGTTGAACGCCCCATTGGCGTTTCGATAAGGCGACCACAGATAGCCGCCCCGAACTTCGTGTTCGCGAGTCTGCTTGTGATTGACCCACCAGTACGCCATGCCGTGCTCCCCTGCTGCCAGGTTAGCCCAAGCGACTGGCGTAGGAAACCGCTGTCAGGAAGTGAGTCATTGCCTACGTGGCGTGGCAAGGATGGGAAAACAAAAGAAGCAGAGAGAGACGCCAAGGTCAGTGTCTACCGGTAGGAGAAATGCCATTGAAAGCGGCGTCGGCTCAACTAGCGTCCGCCAAGCGGATATACACGGCTTGCATCTCCGGACGCTTCTGAGCCCTTGTCGGCTGGCGACTGGCGCTTCCCTTCGACGTCCCCCACACCGAAAGCCACGGAGCCCGCCATGTCATAGCAAGCCGCCAGCTTCCGCCAGATGCACGCTGGCTCCGAGCTCCGTCGGCTGCCCCCTGCGCAGCTTGCGGCCAAGATCGAGGCCATCAAAAACGCTGCGGTGAAAGCCGGCTCGGACATCTTCGTCAACGCGCGCACGGATGTCTTTCTTGGAGGGTCTGGTCGACGCGCCGAAGCGGGTCGAGGAAACGCTGGCACGTGGTGTGAGCTATCGCGCGGCCCACGCCGACAGCCTGTTCGTACCGGGTCTGCGCGATGCGACGGAAATCACCGCGATTGTGGAAGGTGCCGGGTTGCCGATCAACGTGATGGCATGGCCGGGAACGGCGCCGGCGGCGGAGCTGGGTCGTTTGGGCGTGCGACGGCTGAGTGCGGGCTCGGGCATCCCGCAGATGTTGTGGGGTCACGTGGAAAGGCTGGCGAGGGATTTTCTCGACACCGGCCGCTCCGAATGGATGGCCGAAGGCGCGATGCCGTATCTGCAGTTGCAGGCCTTGTTCGCCGGCGAATGATGAGCGACGCGTTTCAACGCGTGACGCTGGCGCTGGCCCGGCCGCCTGTAGAATGGAAGGCTGACCAACGCACATCCGACGGAGGCAAATGATCGCGAACTGGCCGATGGTTCACGTAATGGTGGTGCTGTTTCTGGCGACCTTCGTGCGTTCGGCTTTCGGCTTTGGTGAGGCGTTGATCGCGGTGCCGCTGCTGGCGCTGATCATGCCAGTGGATGTGGCCGCACCGCTGGCGGTGCTGATCTCGATCACCGTGGCGGTGATCGTGCTGGCACAGGACTGGCGCCATGTTCATGTGCGCAGCGCCGGTTGGCTGGTGTTGTCGACGCTGATCGGGACGCCGCTCGGCCTGCTGTTGTTGACCCGGCTCGACGGCGGGATCGTGAAGGTCTGCCTGGGCGTGCTTATTGTGGCGTTTTCGTCGTACTCGTTGCTGAGCCGCAGGAAGGCGAAGCTCGCCGATGACAGGCTGGCCTGGACGTTTGGTTTCGCTGCCGGTGTGCTGGGTGGCGCCTATGGCATGAACGGGCCGCCGCTGGTGATGTATGGCGCGCTGCGCGGTTGGTCGCCGCGGCATTTTCGCGCCACGTTGCAGGGTTATTTCCTGCCGGCCAGCGTGATGGCGATGGCCGGCTACTGGCTGACAGGTTTGTGGACGCCGGAAGTTACCCATGACTATCTGGTCTCATTGCCGGTGGTGATTTCCGCGATCCTGCTGGGGTATGCGGTCAGCGGACGTCTGGACGGCCGTTTGTTTCTTCGCTGCATCCACGTCGGGCTGGCGGTGATCGGCGTGACGCTGGTGTTCCAGGCTTTCGCCTGAGCGGGCAGGGCCGATTCAGTCCTCGCGAATAAAGTCCACAAACGCCCGCAGCGGCGAGGGCAGATGCCGCCGTCCGGAGTAATACAGGAACGGCCCGCTGAAGCTCTGCCACCATGGTTCGAGGATGGGCACCAAAGCGCCGCTGTCGAAGTGCGGGCGTAGCCAATCCTCGAACAGGTGGATGATGCCGAGGCCGTCGATGGCGGCTTGCACGGCCAGGTCGAAGGAGGCGCCGGTGCGAACCTGCAGGGGGCCCTGCGGGTCGATGCGCACGATTTCGTCGCCGCGCTCGAATTCCCAGGCGGGTATGGCGCCGCCGGAAAACTGGCCGCGCAGGCAGGCGTGCTGCAGCAGGTCGCGCGGGTGTTCGGGGCGGCCGTGTGCTGCCAGATACGCCGGGGCGGCGGCGGTCACCAGTCGTTGGGTGCGGGGGCCGATCGGTACGGCGATCATGTCTTGCGCGAGGCGTTCGTCGTAGCGGATGCCGGCGTCGCAGCCGGCGGCCAGCAGGTCGACGAAGCTGTCTTCGACGATCACTTCGAGCCGGATCTCGGGGTAGCGCTTGAGGAACGGGGTGATGATCGGCGGCAGCACGGTGCGTGCGACGTTGGCCGGCACGTTGATTCGCAGCGTGCCGGCGGGGCGGTCACGGAAGTGGTTGACCACGTCGAGCGAGGCTTGCACTTCGGCCAGTGCCGGCGCGAGTCGTTCGGCCAGGCGTTGTCCCGCTTCGGTGGCCGATACGCTGCGCGTGGTGCGATGAAGCAGACGCAAGCCCAGACGCGTTTCCAGACGTTTTACCGCCTCGCTCAATTGGGAGGCCGAGCCGTTGCCGGTGCGTGCCGCCTCGCGGAAGCCGCCTGCCCGCAGTACGGCCAGAAAGGCGAGGAGGTCTTGCATGTCGGTTGCCATTGTTCGGATCTCCGTACAGTCCGTGCGGATTGTGACGGATTATCGCGCGGGCAGGGCGCGCCTATAGTCGGTTCATCCCACTTCGACAGCCCAGGAGAACGACATGAGTAACCTCAAGCAAGCTGGCACGTTTACGCTCGGCGACCGCAGCGTCAACCGCATGGGCTATGGCGCCATGCAGCTCGCCGGCCCCGGCGTGTTCGGTCCGCCAAAGGATCACGCGGCCGCATTGGCGGTGTTGCGCGCGGCGCTGGAAGCGGGCGTCAACCACATCGACACCAGCGATTTCTACGGCCCGCATGTCACCAACCGGATCATCCGCGAGGCGCTGCATCCGTATGCGAACGATCTGGTGATCGTCACCAAGGTCGGCGCGCTGCGCGGTGACGATGGTTCGTGGAACCCGGCGCAAAGCCCGGCGGAACTGGAGCAGGCCGTGCATGACAACCTGCGCCACCTTGGGCTGGACGTGCTGGAGGTGGTCAACCTGCGCATCATGGGCGACGTGCATGCGCCCTCCGAAGGCTCGATCGAGCCGCAGTTCAGTGCGCTGGCCAGGTTGCAGCAGCAGGGCTTGATCCGCCATCTGGGCGTGAGCAACGTCACCGCCGCGCCGTTTGAAACGTCGTCGGCAGGTTTAGGTCCGGCGGCGGGTGGCCCAGGCGGGTAACTTGGGCTGCAAGGCCGTAAAGTAGCGATCGTACAACTGGACCTCATAATGCGTGATGGTGGTGCCGCGGAGCTTTCGCAGCAGGCTTGAAATGCTTTGGTCGTGGCGGTGCTCGCGGAACTCGCCGTGGTTGGGGAGCACCGATGGCGAATCATCGGAG
>SMEK01000564.1_pt1 | contig 13224 bp, 11 predicted proteins | sample 2456371 | NCBI WGS metagenome assembly SMEK01 (sample SAMN10132590, study PRJNA489261) | soil metagenome | isolation source: day1 antibiotic-loamy sand soil ammended with composted manure from dairy... | place: USA | collected 2015-04-01
AAGTGTATAAATATTATCAAAAGCCTGAATGATTTTCTTGCCGTATAGAATGCCTATACTAAACGGAAATCTTGCCAGTAAATGTATTAAATTAGCAAAAAAGATACGATAAGATGTAAGAATTACGTATATATTTAGATTTACTGAAGGGAAAAACATCCTACATTTATCAAAATTTTGATTTAGACACGTGAAAAGATCTACTCCACTTTTTTTAGTATTATTTTTTTTGCTTTGTGCAACAGGTGCTATGGCACAAGGACTAGAAGACAATAATTGGTTCTTCGGCAACTCTTCAGAAGCGATCAGATTCAACAAATCTAATAACAACCCTTCATTGGTCAATAGCCAGTCCACACCCTTTGGAAGTGGTGGCAGTGCGGTGGCTACAGACCCTATCACGGGCAACTTGCTGTTTTACACTGATGGAGAAAGGGTGTACGATGCCTCCCATCGATTGATGCCTAACGGAGATGGCTTGGGCTCTTTGCCAAGTCTTAACCAAGCAGCGGCCATATCTCCTGTGCCCGGTATGCCAGGTCAATTTTATATCTTCTCCAACAATTCTGCGATAACAGTTCCTAACGTTCTTGTAAGCATCGTGGACATGAATTTGTCGGGCAATGCAGGTGCCGGCGAGCCCCCACTAGGAGAAGTAGTACAAAAAAATGTGGAAACAGGCGCCCTAAGCTCCTCTGATGCTATGATCGTTCTGAGAGGTAATGATCCAGAAACATGGATGCTACTGATACAAGACAATGACGCCATAAAGATATATAACGTTCAAAACACATTGCCCTTTGCAGGTGCAGCCAATAGCATCCCAGAGCTTCAGATTATTGCTGGAAGCTTTGTTTATAATCAAGACAACAATACCATTGCTGTTGTACCTAAAAATGAAAATGCCAATATTAAAATATATAAGTTTGACCCTTCTACTGGTGGGTTAACAGCACAAGATACTATCCAAAACTCAGGTAGGTCAGGCGAATTTATAAATGATGCTGCTTGGTCACCAGATGGCACCACTTTGTTTTTCTCAAGAAGCAGTATTGGAAATGCTGTTACAGGCCAGATTTATCAATACCATGAAGGCCTTTCCGCTCCTCAACCGGTACTAGAAACTCCAGTTTTCGGGAGCTATGGCTTAGCAACTGGTCCCGATGGCAAGATTTACCACCTCCATCAGGCTGAAAAGGACGGCATATACCGTTTAGGCAGTATCAACAACCCTAATGAAACTGACAGTTTAACCTATTCCTCATGGCAAGAAACCGTTAATTTTAACGGGAAGTATTTCCCCCAGTTTGTTTCCTTTGAGCCTTTCTTGTTCGAGCAAGTCAGTTTTCAACCCATCGATACATGTGCTAATAGCCGTACTAAGTTCATTCCTACGGTAAGGCCACAAGCCGATAGCCTTGTCTGGCAAATTGCTGACTCTAGTTTTAACACAATTAGTCCCGAGTTTACCTTTGAACAAGGGGGCTTGGTACCCGTAAGTCTCACGGCCTACCTACATGGTGTAGGCAGTACTTACAGCCGAGATGTTACGATCAAGGACAACAATTTGCAAATCAGCCTTGTATCCGATACCACCGTGTGTGCTACGGCATTTCCTGGATTTTCGCTTACTGCTGAAGTAGAAGGTGGTTCTGGTGGAGAGCAACTGGTATGGTCACATGGTCAAACGGGCGCTACAGCTACTTTCGACTCTACAGGCACCTATTATGTTGTAGCAGAGACTGCCGATGGATGTAAAACCTATGCAAGTGTAAATATCAAAATTTGTCAGGAAGAAAAGAGAGTAGGCAATATTTGGTTTTTTGGAGACAGAGCAGGGATCGATTTTAATCCTGAAATGCCAGAAGCTATACCGGGGATAAGTGAGATGAATGCTCCTGCAGGTGCTTCCGCTATTTCTGACCGCAACGGACAGATCTTATTTTATACCGACGGGGCCACCATTTGGAATAAAGATCATGAGATCATGCTGAACGGCACTGACATCGGAGGGGATCCACTTTCTACTCAATCAGCCTTAGTAGTGCCTTTCCCTGGCGATGCAACTAAATATTATGTTTTCACGACTGATGTGGCCAATGGCGACCAAACTTATGACTTGCGCTATAGCATCGTGGATATCATGGCCGATGGTACCAGAGGAGCTGTAGAACCAACCTCAAAAGCATCATTGCTCTTCTCTAGAAGTACGGAAAAGATAACTGCAGTGGAGAGTAGCGATACCACTTGGCTATTGGCGCATGAATTGGGCAACAATACTTTCCGAGCATATCCTATTAGTTCCAGCGGTATTGGTGCACCTGTGCTTTCTTCAGAAGGCTCGGACCACCCTTTAGGAACAGCTGGAAATGCCAAAGGATACATGAAGTTTTCTTCAGATGGCTCTAGGGTTGCTGCAGCTGTTCAAGGCCCGCCATCTTTTGTAGAATTGTTTAGTTTTGATGATAGTACTGGCACTGTTTCTAATCCCATCAAAATTGATTTTAGTAGTGAAATGCCTTATGGCATAGAGTTCTCACCCGACAATCGCAAACTCTATATTTCGACCAGCTCGGCACTTTACCAATACCATATTAGCGATACACTTAGCAATGAGCAAGTGCTTGCTTCCAAGAAACAAATTAACCTCAGCGCTTCAACAGGATTGGGAGCCTTACAACTAGGCCCTAATGGGCAGATTTACTTGGCCCAAGATGGAGCAGGACAGGTACTCGTAGTTAATAGTCCAAACACGCTAGAAACAGACACTTCTCATGTTTCTGTCAATACATTTGACCTAGAAGGTGCGACAAGTAGGCTGGGCCTTCCCAACTTTGTCCAAAGCATTATGGAACCAATCAGCGACGGTGACTTCACTTTTGAGGGACAATGTCTCGGGGAGGAAACCCAATTCACGGCTATGGGCAGATGCGATACTGACCAATTTGAATGGATTATAAAGAATGCTCAGAACCGAGTGCTGTTCCGTTCTGGCCCTTCCAAAAACACGGATCTAAGCTTTGAATTTCCTGAACCAGGGACATATGATGTAAGCCTGATTATTTCCAACCCATGTGCCATTCCAAGCGACACTACCATCACAAAAGATGTGGTAATTGCAGCGCCACCTGCTGAGCCTGACTTTCCTGCGGTAATCGGATTGTGCAACGAGAGTGAAATCTTGACAGCGGGACCTGTATCAGACGAACTAGAATACCTCTGGTCAACAGGTGAGAGAACAAACGAGATCGCCATCAATAGGCCAGGTCCTTATTTCGTGATTATTACCAATACTATAACAGGCTGTTCCACCAGATATGAAACAAGGGCCGAAAGAGCAGGCCTAGAAGTAGATCTGGGCGATGACGCCTACTATTGCCAAGGAGAAAGAGAGCTGTTCCTAGACGCTGGTAGATTAGGCAGCAGTTTTGCATGGGAAGTATTCGATATGAGCAATGGATCACTCGTAAGTACTGGCGCTAGAAACAGGATGGATATCTCCACCGCTACTCCCGGGACATTTAAATATAAGGTGACTGTTACCTCTCCAGAGCCTTTTAATTGTGTAACCAAAGATTCTGTGCTGATTACCATCAACCCTGCTCCAACAGGAGTAGCGCAGGGTAGCACAATAGCCTCATGCTCCGATGTAGACGGAACGATAGACCTTAACATCAATTCTACAGGCAACTATTCTTATGAGGTATTTGATGCTAACAATAATCTAATGGCGACAGAACCTAGCGTGAATGGGCCGGCCACCAGCATTGAAGCAGCTACAGGATTGGGTGCCGGTTTGTACTATGTCATGCTTACCGACAATGTGAGCGGCTGTGTCACAAGGATCAATGCCAGTATTGAATCAAGCGATGTGGACCAATTTACTATTGCTCCAATTGTTACGGTGCAAGCAGATTGCCATAACGAGGCCGATGTAGAAATTGTAACTGATGGGCTAGGGCCGGTAGATTATATTGTCAGCGGAACTACATCGGAAGGATCTCCTTACTATGCTTCAAACGATGGTGAATGGCAGACCTTTACAGTTGAGCATATTCCCGCCGGCACCTTCGCCATAGAAGTTACCGATGCTAACGGTTGTAAAGCCACAGCCGAATTTACAGTCCTGGAGGCGAGCCCCATACCATTAGAAATAGATGGGGAGCAGGAGGTTTGTCCTGATGATGGAAACTTACCTTTCATACAAATCCTAAATGCCAATTCAGGGGAATACCTTTATACTTGGACCAATGATGACACAGGTGACCAAACTGGAATAGTACCGAACACGGCTTCCACAGCGATAAGACAGTTTGACCTACCGGGAACATACAGAGTAACGGCTAGTTTGATTAGCGACCCAACCTGTAGTCGAGACACTGTATTCCAGATCTACCCATCGCCTCAGCCGGTAGATGTGAGTTTCGAAACAGGCCCCGATTGTATGGGGCAGCAAACCATCACGGCGAATGTTGCTGGAAGTGGAAACTACAACTTCCTTTGGAGCCCAGGCAATAGAATAGGGAGCACCATTACAGTAACAGAGTCAAGAAGCTACGCTGTAACCGTTTATGAAAATGGCTGTATAGTAGGATCAGGGAACATAAGTGTGACGGTAAACCCCGAAGTAAGGGTAACGTTATCGAGTGAGGCGGCGTGTGGAGAAGATGAAATGATCAGGCTTTATGCTGATGTCAATGTACCCAACCCTATCTATACGTGGCGGGACGACGAAGGCCATGTTTTAGAACAAGGTACAAACCTTGGCATCATAACGGTAGCAAACTCAGGCACTTATCATGTAACAGTAGGCAGAAACACTTGCGAAGCTTCAGCCTCTATTACTGTCCAAAAGAACCCTGTAGGATTTAGTACATTGCCAGAAACATCGGTAATAATCTGCCCTAGCAGCGCAGACCCTAGACGCTCTGAAGTACATCTCAACCCAGATTCGCTCAATGTCTTTACCCGGTTTAGATGGGAAAGAGATGGAGAGTTTGTGTCTAGTGAGCGGATCATAAAACCACAATTTCCAGGGCTGTACAAAGTCACTATGACCAACATAGATGGCTGTATTGTAGAAGACGAAATAAGGGTGACCTTGTCTTGTGAGCCTATCATATTTGTGCCCAATGCCATACGACCTGACAGCCATATCAGCGAAAACAGAACATTCAAAATATTCACTGAGGACAATATAGCCGATGATGGATTCCAGGTATATATTTTCAACCGATGGGGAGAGTTGGTATTCCAGAGCAAAGACAAAAACTTTGAATGGGACGGTACTTTCAAAGGCAAACCTGTACCGGTCAGTGCCTTTTCTTATGTCATCTATTATAAAGGAGCTGAAGACCCTAGCGGTGAAATACACCAGTTGCAGGGAGGTGTGACGGTATTGAGATGATATAGTAGCTGAGGGTGGTGAATGATAAAATAAGTGAATTATTGCATGATAGAATAGATGGTTATCTTTACTCCTGATGCCAAAACAGAGGATGAATGAAAGAGGAAAAGTAAAGACTAGCACCAGTTTGAAAAATTCGTGGTAGTTTTGCCAGAGATATGTCTAACATCTCAAATTCCTGACCTGCAATGACCATTATCATTTCTCCTGCAAAAACACAGGATTTCTCTGCGCATAACGCAACCAATATTTTCTCTGAACCGGCCTTTCTAAAAGAGTCCCTTAAGTTAGTGAAAGAGCTCAAGAAGCAATCCCCACAGCAGATTGCTTCGCTTATGAGCGTTAGCAACAATATCGCTGAACTTAACTATAGCCGGTTTAAATCCTTTAAAACCCCATTTACACCTGACAATGCCAAACAAGCCCTTTTGGCTTTCAAAGGGGATGTTTATACGGACATTGATGTGGACAATTATAGTCAAGAAGATTTTGAGTTTGCCCAGCAACACTTAAGGATCCTTTCTGGCCTTTATGGTTTGCTGAAGCCTTTAGATCTTATACAACCCTACCGTTTGGAGATGAAAATAAAGCTTACCAACCCAAGGGGAAAAGATCTCTATGAATTCTGGGGCGATAGAATTACAAAAGCATTAAATACGTTGATGGACAAATCCAATTCAACGCTCATCAACCTTGCCTCAGCAGAATATTTTAAAGCGGTGAACACCAAGCTGCTGAAAGGGAGAATCATTACACCTATATTCAAAGAGCATAAAGATGGCGAGTATAAGATCATTGCATTTTATGCTAAAAGAGCTAGAGGTATGATGACAGACTTTATCATAAAAAACAAAATAGAAGATGTAGAAACACTTAAAACTTTTCAAGAGGCAGGTTACGAATATAGCGAACCCTTATCCAATGATCAGGAGTGGGTGTTTATCCGAGGCTAAGAGAATGATCAATTTTAAATGTCGGATTTAAAGTGATATCGCTCAGAAACCTTGAGCATGCATACCCAATTGCTTCATACTGCCCTACACTAACAACGTTGAGAGGAATAAAATAAACCCAATACCCATGGAAAAACAAACCGCAATAAACAGATTAAAACACTTTAAATTAGTAGCAATTCTAGAAGGAATTTCATTTCTAGTCCTTCTCTTCATAGCAATGCCCCTTAAGTACCTTGCTGATTTGCCAAAAGCAGTAACTGTGGTAGGATGGGCACATGGCGTTCTCTTTCTGTGGTATATATATGCTCTGGCAATCGTCCATTTTACATTACAATGGTCGATTTTGAAATCGGGCTTGGCCTTTTTGGCCTCATTAGTACCATTCGGAACATTTATTTTAGACAAACAGCTAAAAAAAGAAGAAATAGCACTCGTTGCATCATAATTTAAGGCTTCCAAGAACTGGCAGCTCCTATAAGGGCTGCTGTTTCACCTAACATAGCCCTTTTGACAGGAGTGGCGATTCCTGCTTCTATTAGACACTGTTCTATAGCAGGAAGAAACAACTTGTCGGCATGGACTATATTTCCTCCCAACACAATTACTTCTGGTTGTTCTTCATCTATGAATGGGATTAAAAACTCCCCTAGCGTAGCGCCAAACTCCTCAAACAATCGTCTGGCCACGTCATGGGTAGTGGCCATTTCTGCAAGTTTTTTTACTCCTGAAACCAGCTTCTGGGTTCTATTTTCAAACTCCCTCTCGAACCAACGTGTAGATAAGTAGTCTTCCGCTATGCCTTCTCTAAATGGGGTATGCCACCTATCTGCATCTTTTACAATATGTTGATGGTAAGTGGCCGATCCCAAACCTGTACCCAGCGTGAGCCCAATGGCATGATCATAACCCTTCCCCGCACCTGCTAAGACTTCTCCGCTCAAGAAAGATGCTGCATCGTTCACTAACCGAATCTGATTCATAGAAACCCCCAACGATTCCGTCAAAAGCTGTTTTACATTCAGGCCATATATACTATCATACTTACCTTGCCCTCGGATAAGGGAAATGCCATGGTGATAATCAAAAGGCCCTGGCATAGCCATACCTATTTTCTCTACTTCTACTCCTCCTTTTTCAAGGGTAGATTGTATCGCACTACTCCACGCTGAAATCACCCCAGCGACATCACCCTGAGCATTTACCGAACTTCGGACATAGCTTTTGGCTATTATATCACCATTTTCCAAATCTACTAACGCAGTGGTAATGTGAGACCCTCCCACGTCTGCTCCCAAAGCAATTGAGTTGCTCATATCAATATTTTAACACTATTTAGATATCGCTAAAGTATGGAAACTGGCTCAGAAAGGAAATCTCCGCAGAAGATTGTTGGTGAGGTGGCATTAAAAAATAAAGGTTGACGGCATACAAGATCCCTCCTGTGCAATCAACCTTAACAGATAGTTTTTGACAACCTATTGAGCCTTTTCTGCTTTTTTGTTCACATTCTCTAACGCTATTTTATTCAATTTTGAGTCTGCTTTCTTTTCTTCGTCAAGCGTTTCTTTCAATAGCTTAGCCGCATCTTTCATATCAAGTTGCTGCGCATAGGTATGTGCTGCCCCATATCCTGCGATTTCATAATGCTCTACCCTTTGCGCTGAGGCAATCAAGCCAGCATCCTTCACATCATCTTCTCCCTTCATTTTAATCAGATCCTTGCTCTCTTTGATCAACCCTTTCATTGCAGCACAAGTTTCGCCAGACGGGTCGATATCCATCATCTCAGCTATTTGTTGCAGACGTTCAAGCTGCTTTTCAGTTTCTTTCAAATGGTCTTCAAAGCATTTTTTCAGCTTACTATTTGATGCTGCCTTGGCCATTTCAGGAAGAGCATCTATCAATTGTGTTTCGGCACTGTATAAATCTTTTAATTCGTGCTCAAAAAGGTCTTGTAGGGAATTTAGTTTTTCGCTAGCCATAATCTAAAAGTTAAGTTTAAGTGTTCTAAAAAATATATGCTATTAACACAATTTCATTACAATAGTTTTGGCTAGTGTACATTATTAATGACAATGCTCACACCTTCAAAGAAAAAAGTCATTAATACATTCATTTAGATTCATATTTCATATTTATCGCTGAATTGACGTATAATTTCAAACACTCCAATATTATGGTTGTTTATAATCTAACCCATAAAACGATTAACTATTATTATGAAGATTTCAAACAACCATGATGTTACCGTAACGGACATTATCCGATATATTTTAAGACCAAAGGACGAAGTAAAACAACAACGTGAAGATGACCACACCGTACTGATTGCCAGTGCTGCCTTTTCAGGGTTTGTGAGTGGTTTTGTAGCTGCTTTACTTTTAGCTCCAGAGTCGGGAGCTGAACTACGGCAGGATCTTTCCAAACTGTTTCATGAAGCCAATAACCGCATAACTCAACTTGTTTCGGAAAAAATTGAAAACATGATTTAGAAAATCATCAGGCTAACGCCAGCTAATCAGATATTGCGTTTGCTAAATTTTTTATTATAGGGAAGTTTCCGTTCCACTATATGGATCGTTTCAGGGGCTATGTCGGACAATCCTTTTTGTCTACCTGTTCAAGTTACGACTATGAGATGCATCTTCCTCTTTTCTTCCCAAGGCCTCGTGTCTGTCATGATGGAGGGTTCATTCACAACAAGGTGTTTAGAGCAATGCTGAGGTATCTGCTCAAGGATCATGAATTGATCTTTTCAGATCTGCCGCTAGGCTCTGCCTATGGAGCTGCCTGTGTGTTAAAGCACGCCATCGCTTATAAGAGGCTTGTAAAAGGCTGAGGTTTTTCTTAACATCGGACTAGGAACCTATTTATAACACGAGACTGAACGATGGAGCAAATCCGCCATTATTTCGAACAAATAACAAAACTTTCGGATCAAGACTGGGCGACATTTTCTTCAAAGCTTATAAAGGAAACTTTTCCTAAGAGATCTTTACTTCTGGAAGCAGGAAAAGTGGAGCACTACTTGTCTTTTATCCAAGAAGGAATCATACGGTTCTATATTCCAGGAGAGCAGCATGATTTGACATTTTCTTTTGCCTTCGCCAATGAGTTTGTTGCTGCTTATGACTCTTTTCTTACGCATGAACCAGCTACTTATCATGTTGAGGCACTTACAGATACAGTTCTATGGCGATTGACTCACGATGATCTCCAAACGATTTATGATCAAACAGCCGTGGGGAATAGGATAGGACGTCATGCTAGCGAAACCCTATTCTTAAAGAAAACCAAACGGGAATTCTCACTCCTTCACGACACAGCCGAGGAGCGATATCTGAAATTATTTACCGAACAGCCCCATTTGATAAGAAATATTCCCCTAAAATATCTTGCCTCTTATATCGGCATTACACCTCAAGCACTAAGCAGGATCCGAAAACGTATTTCTTAACCTAGGTTCATTTTATGACTCTTGGAATCTTTTGACCTTTGACGCAAAGCATCTGTCACTAAACTTCCGTAAAATGAAACCTTTAATTGTATTAATTGCTGTATTTGTATTTTCAAGTATCATCATAAAACTAATATATAAAGAATACAGATTTTCATTATCTGGCCGCATTGCCATGGCTGCCATGTTATTATTTACCGCTCTGGGGCATTTTGTCTTTTCTAAGGGCATGGCCATGATGATACCAGATTTTCTCCCTTATAAAACAGGTATTGTTTATATAACTGGAATTTTTGAAATAGTATTGGCCACCGGATTATTACTGCCTCAATATCATAGAGGTACCGGTTGGGCATTGATCATATTTTTGCTTTTGGTACTTCCAGCAAACATTTATGCTGCAGTTCATCAGGTGGATTATCAAAACGCCACATTCAATGGCCCTGGGATGAACTATCTCTGGTTAAGGGTACCAGCGCAAATATTATATATCGCTTGGGCGTATGTTTTTGCCGTTAGGAGGTGAATTTGGAGTGTGAGGGTTGGCAGCTACTTTCGTTCAGGCGGCAGCCTTCCCTACTCCATATATGATGTAATGAGGGAGAAAGCGTTATAAGTTCCCCTTATTACGCTCCTTTACTGCATAATCTACCGCTCTTGCCGCCAAAGCCATATAAGTGAGAGACGGGTTTTGAGTGGCGGTAGAAGTCATACAGGCACCATCCGTTACAAATACATTCTTACAAGCATGCATTTGATTGTATTTGTTCAATAAAGAAGTCTTGGGATCGCGCCCCATTCTTACGCCACCCATTTCATGAATGTCCAATCCAGGAGCTTGTTTGGTATCTGCAACTTGTATATTAGTGAATCCTGCTTGAGCAAACATTTCCGAAAACTGCTCCTGATAATCTTTTATCATCTTTTCGTCATTTTCATCATAGTCCACATTGATATTCACCAATGGGATACCCCACTCATCTACCTTATCTTTTACAAGCGAGATCTGGCTACTTTCTTTAGGAATCGTCTCTCCCATCATGTGCGAACCGATTTTCCACGTGCTCAAAGATGGGTTGAGCAACCTTTCTTTTAGATCTGCGCCAAAGCCAGATCTGTCTTCATACAGATAACGATTGGCATTGAAAGAAGCCGCATAGCCCCTCAGAAAATCTGTTTCTTGACGCAAAAGGTTCCTGAATCTAGGCACATAACCCCCACCTGCCGGATTTCTACCATCGGTTGTCAATTCCATAAACCCATCATATTCTGCGGTCACCCTTGCTCTATAATTATGGAAGGCTATATATTTTCCTAGCAGCCCATTGTCATTTCCTAGACCTTCTGGAAACCTTGAAGAAATGGAATTGAGTAGAATCTGATTGGTATTGATAGCAGATGCATTTACGAAGATTATATCAGCATAATAAGTTATTTCTTCTTTGGTATTGGCATCAATTACTAAAACTCCCGAAGCTTTCCCAGCTTTCTCATCATAGAGAACAGAATGCACCACTGAATATGGCTTCAATGTGAGATTGCCCGTCCTTTGAGCCCAAGGTATGGTTGAGGAATTGCTGCTAAAATAGCCCCCAAAAGGGCATCCTCTTTGACATAGGACCCTGTTCATACACTGACCTCTCCCTTGATCAAAATGGATCTGTTCGGGCTTTGATATATGCGCGCACCTCGCACTGATCACATGACGGTCACCATACTTATTGCTCAGTTGTTTCTTAAAATGATCCTCCACACAATTGAGAGGATACCCAGGCAAAAACTCCCCATCCGGCAAAGCTGGAAGTCCGTCTTTAAAACCTGCAATCCCAGCAAACTTCTCAACATGACTATACCAAGGCGCCAAATCCTTGTATCGAATAGGCCAATCTACTGCAAATCCATCTCGTGCAGGACCTTCAAAATCAAAATCGCTCCATCGCTGGGTCTGCCTCGCCCAAAGAAGGGACTTACCCCCTACCTGATAGCCCCTGATCCAATCAAACGGCTTTTCTTGTTCGTATGGTTGTTCATAATCCTTAACAAAAAAATGCATGGCATCTTCCCTAAATGCATAGCATCGGCTTACGATAGGCGCCTTTTCCCTTATCTCTAAAGGAACTTCTCCCCGATGCTTAAACTCATATGGGAACATATTAGTCGTTGGATAGTCTTGGTTATGCTTAACGTCCCTTCCCCGTTCCAACAACAACGTCCTTAAACCTTTTTCGGTTAATTCCTTCGCAGCCCATCCTCCACTTATACCAGAACCAATCACTATAGCATCGTAAGTACGTTGCTTTATACTGTCTACATTTAAATTTGACATTTTATATTATTTATGCTTTTTCAACTGGAAAATACCCATCGTACCTTCCCGGCACCAGTTCATATTTTCTGAATTGCGTCATTACGAGTTTGGAGTTCAAATACCCTTTGATCAACTCACCTTTGGCGATTGTATAAAACAATTGTGCTTCTGATTTGCCCTTATTATCCTCCAGGTCAGACAGTATTTCATGCCGTTGTTCCATGGTACATTGAATGAAAGAACGTCCAAACTTCTGATCAGACATGTCATTCACCTGATCCAGCCCCTTCAAAAAAGCTTCCTGGTCATCTTTAGCATAACAATCATCAACCATTGTCCATACAAACTGGGGCAGTTCCAGCGCTTTGGCACCAGCAGAATCGGTAGTAGGAATAATGGTTTCAGCAATCTCCGCAAGCAGTTCTTCTTGATTACTGTTTAAGGACAGATTGTTCAACACGATGGAAGCCTTCTTTTTCTCCTGCTGTAAGCAAGAAGGCAAAAACAGAATGCTGCCCCCGACCAAAGCCAGGCCCTTTATCATTCCACGTCTGTTCATCTCGACAAGGTAAGTTTATTTTCGACACAATTTATCCAAATATACTAAAGGTTAAACATTTCTTTTGCCAGATTTAATGTTTGCGTTCTAATTCTCTTCGTTTTATAAGAAAAGTAGAATTTTATCTCTCTGTGATTTAACAATTGATTCCACTTAGGCCCCTTGCAACCTTACATATTCTTACCTTTAAGTAAAATTTGTACATGCACATTTTTTTGACTTATTTTATAAATGTAAATACAACGCTTTAGTTTATTCTTTTACAAGTCATGTTTAAAACATCCTACTCCTTAGCGCTAGGGTTTTTCATTCTTACGCTTTCACTTTTCTCTTGTAAGACTGAAACAGAACGCACATTTACATTAGAAAGTCCTGACAAGCGTATATCATTACAATTCTTTCTATCTGAAGACCAACTAGCCTACTATAGTGTCAAATATGAAGATAGCGTAGTGCTAGAACCCTCTAAGCTTGGTGTAATCATGGAGGACGATGATTTTGTGAAGAACCTAAAAGTGGAGAAAATCTCTACCCCTA
>SMEK01000600.1_pt1 | contig 13154 bp, 8 predicted proteins | sample 2456371 | NCBI WGS metagenome assembly SMEK01 (sample SAMN10132590, study PRJNA489261) | soil metagenome | isolation source: day1 antibiotic-loamy sand soil ammended with composted manure from dairy... | place: USA | collected 2015-04-01
TGGACTACCAGGGTATCTAATCCTGTTTGCTCCCCACGCTTTCGCGCCTCAGCGTCAGTTACAGGCCAGGAAGCCGCCTTCGCCACTGGTGTTCCTCCATATCTCTACGCATTTCACCGCTACACATGGAATTCCGCTTCCCTCTCCTGCACTCAAGTCTCCCAGTTTCCAATGACCCTCCCCGGTTAAGCCGGGGGCTTTCACATCAGACTTAAGAGACCGCCTGCGCGCGCTTTACGCCCAATAATTCCGGACAACGCTTGCCACCTACGTATTACCGCGGCTGCTGGCACGTAGTTAGCCGTGGCTTTCTAGTAAGGTACCGTCAAGGTGCAGCCAGTTACTACTGCACTTGTTCTTCCCTTACAACAGAGCTTTACGATCCGAAGACCTTCTTCGCTCACGCGGCGTTGCTCCATCAGGCTTTCGCCCATTGTGGAAGATTCCCTACTGCTGCCTCCCGTAGGAGTCTGGGCCGTGTCTCAGTCCCAGTGTGGCTGATGTATTATCCGGTATTAGCACGCGTTTCCGCGAGTTATCCCAGTCTATAGGGCAGGTTACCCACGTGTTACTCACCCGTCCGCCGCTAACCTCATGAAAGCTAGGCTTTCAATTGGTTCGCTCGACTTGCATGTATTAGGCACGCCGCCAGCGTTCGTCCTGAGCCAGGATCAAACTCTCCATAAAAGAAAATTTGATTTGCTCAAAAAAGGTTCATTTTCAATCGCTTTAACAGCGACGTTTTTTATATTAACAAATCTAAAATCGATTGTCAACAATGTTTTTTATTATTTTTTGCTGTTTTTTATCATCAGCAACAGCGTTTATTAATATAACATCTTCGTTTTTATTTTGCAAGCATCTGATGAATAAAAAAACAATTCATATTATTTTTACTATTAAAAACTTATTCATCCATTAGATATGAATAAAAAAAATGGGGAAAGCAGCTTCTCTGCTTTCCCTCATAGGTTATTCTGACAATGTCGTTAAATATAATAAGAAGAGTATAGCAAATACATACATAATCGGATGAACTTCTTTAACTCTCCCTTTAAGGATCATTGTAATCGGATAGAAAATGAAGCCTACCGCAATACCTGTTGCAATCGAACTAGACAATGGCATCATAAACATTGTTAAGAAAGATGGTACTGCGATTTCGAATTTATTCCATTCAATTTCACGTAATGAAGCAGCCATCAAAATACCTACAATAATTAATGCCGGTGCCGTTACCGCACTTGTAATAACAGATAGTACTGGAGAAATAAACAATGCCAATAAGAATAAACATCCTGTTACTACAGAAGCAAATCCCGATCTTGCACCTGCTGCTACACCTGATGATGATTCAATATAAGATGTTACCGTTGATGTACCGAAAATAGAACCGATCATTGATGCGATTGAATCTGAAATCAACGCTCTGCCTGCACGTGGCAAACGATTATCTTTTACAAATCCAGCTTGGTTTGTTACCGCAACAAGCGTTCCTGCATTATCGAAAAAGTCAACGAATAAGAATGTTAAGATTACTGAAAGCATTGATAATGAATAAAAGCTTGGATCAGAAAATGCTGTAAATAATTTACCGAATGTTGGCGCAATACTTGGAGGAGCTGATAAAATAGACGCAGGTTTATCTATAAGTCCAAAAATCATACCAACGATAGCCGTGATGACCATACCATAGAAAACGCCGCCTTTAGATCCTCTAACCATTAATATTACTGTTATTAAGATTCCAAAAATAGATAACAACACTTGAGGATCTTTTAAATTCCCCATCCCAATAACTGTTGCTCCATTCGCTACAATAATTCCTGCATTTTTCAATCCGATATACGCGATAAATAAACCGATACCTGCACCTACCGCAAGTTTCAATTCCATCGGGATGGCATTAATCAATTTTTCACGTAAACCAGTTAAAGTTAAAATAAAGAAGAAGACAGATGAAATGAATACAGCTGCTAATGCATGTTGCCATGGACTTCCGTGAGATAGTACAACAGTGTAAGCAAAAAATGCGTTTAACCCAAGGCCAGGCGCTAAAGCCAACGGATATTTTGCAAAAATCCCCATGATGAAACATCCTATTGCAGCAGAAACTGCAGTTGCAACGAATACCGCACCGTATTCCATTCTTAATTCATCTGGTAAATCAGGAATATCTGCCAACGTTAGCGTTAATGGGTTTACAACCAAAATATACGCCATCGCTAGAAAGGTTGTAATACCACCGATAATCTCCTGCTTATAAGATGTTCCTAGTTCATCAAATTGAAAATATTTTTTCATATTTTCCTCCGTCTCTCGTCGCCTATGTCCAGATAGCTTCAGTATGTCCTACCTTTCGAATAACATACGAAAAATAAAAAGTCATGCAACAAGTGCATGACTACAACTTTTATAAACGAATTCATAGAAGCATGAATTCTATCTATAAAGTCGTAGTCAAGCTATTTACGGTAGCTTGGTAGAGACTATCGAGCCATATTCTCGACATTATACGACGTTTTTTTAATTTTTACTCCTGTAATATATCATCTTATTTTTCGCTTTTCAACCCTAATCACGAACATTTTTTTATATTTTTAAAATAAAGTTCGTGAAATTCATTCCGCTTTTCCCAAAAATTATGTTCCCTATTTTCTTTTATAAGTTTTCTTATGACAATAAAAAACTCCCTAATAGGTTGGATTTTTCACTTTTTATCCACCTATTAGGGAGCATTTCAATTTTTGGAGATATATTAGTACTTCGTGATATATCATATCTCCAAATGCTTGTTTATTAAGTTCATCGCTAAAGTTTCGATAATTTCCTGATCGTTATCCACTAGCCATTGCACTTTTGACCGAATGAGTTGATCAAACATTTTCCTCCGTCTTTCACCAATAATTTCCAAAAGAACTAAAGCATTCCAATTACAGGGGAAAAGTGATCTTCCATTCACAGACATCTCCCCTTCATATGAGCAATACAAAAACATCGAAGTACTTTACCATCATGAAATTACAACAGGAACAACTCCGACAACTTATAATCCGTACGCTCCTGTAACGAGACAACAATTTGCAACGTTCATCATGCGTTCGCTGAATGCATCTTCGAAATAAAGACCGCATTTGAAGGATTATTCAATCATTGGATTGGATGATCCTTTTTATTTTTTTGTGATGTAAATAAGAAATATCAATACTATATTTCATACATGGCCAAATCTTTTTCTGCTTTGTACAAGCAATAAAAAACACAAAAAAACTTTCCTTTATCCATGAAGAACTGGATAAAGGAAAGTCGATTGTTGATTCATAAAGCAGGTATTCTGTTTACTCCCACTCGATTGTGCTAGGTGGCTTAGATGTAATGTCAAGAAGTACGCGGTTTACATGTGGCACCTCATTTACGATACGAGTAGAAATTTTTTCTAACACGTCATAAGGAATGCGTGCCCAATCACTAGTCATACCGTCAACGGAAGTTACCGCACGTATACCAACCGCATAATCATATGTGCGTTGGTCTCCCATAACACCTACAGATTTAATGTTAGGCAACACAGTGAAGTATTGCCAAATTTCACGATCAAGGCCAGCTTTTGCAATTTCCTCACGTAAAATTGCATCGGATTCACGAACGATTTCTAGTTTCTCTTCTGTTACTTCTCCTAATACGCGAATAGCAAGACCTGGACCTGGGAATGGTTGACGCCAAACAATCTCATCCGGTAAACCAAGCTGAGTACCTAGTTCTCGAACTTCGTCTTTGAACAATGTTTTTAATGGTTCAATTAATTCAAATTTCATATCTTCTGGTAAGCCACCAACATTATGGTGAGATTTAATTGTTTGAGCAGTTGCTGTACCAGACTCAATGATATCTGTATATAAAGTTCCTTGTGCTAGGAAATCCATATCATTCAATTTGCTTGCTTCATCGGAGAATACATAGATGAACTCATTTCCGATGATTTTGCGTTTTTGTTCAGGGTCTGTTACTCCTTTTAATTTGTTCATGAAGCGTTCACGAGCGTCGATTTTAATGACTTTCATTCCGAATTTACCTTCGAATGTTTCCATTACGCTCTCCGCTTCACCTTTACGAAGAAGGTTGTGGTCGACAAACATACAAGTCAATTGGTCTCCAATTGCTTTATGAATTAATACCGCAACAACAGATGAATCCACACCACCTGAAAGGGCACATAATACTTTTTTGTCGCCTACTTGTTCGCGGATTTTTTTGATTTGTAAATCAATGAAATTTTCCATTGTCCAATCGCCTTTTGCGCCACAAATATCAAATACGAAATGACGTAAAATATCATTTCCATGAACAGAATGACGCACTTCTGGATGGAATTGAACGCCATATAATTTTCGTTCTTCATTTTGCATTGCAGTAATTGGGCAACTTGGACTCGTTGCAATTGTTTCGAAACCTTCAGGTAATTGAGTTACAAGGTCGCCGTGACTCATCCAAACCACTTGCTCTTTTGGAAGGTCGCCGAACAATGGATTGTCTTTTGTAATTTCAATTTCTGCCTTACCATATTCACGAGTATTTGCGCTTTCTACCTTACCGCCAAGAGTATGGGCGATTAATTGCATACCATAACAAATTCCTAAAATCGGTAAACCTAAATTAAAAATCTCTTCATCGACTTTAAAAGCATTATCGTCATATACTGAATTTGGACCACCTGAAAAAATAATCCCTACCGCATTCATTTCTTTAATTTCTTTAGCAGAAAGTGTGTGAGGCAAGAGCTCCGAAAATACACCAAATTCACGAATTCGTCGGGTAATTAATTGATTGTATTGACTTCCAAAGTCGAGAACAACGATTTTTTCTTGTTCTTTTAATTGAGTCGTCACGATTTACACCTCTTCTATATTTACTGCCTTATAATTTTTTAAATTTTACTCTTACTCATATATAAAATCAACTACTAGTGCGATTGATTAAATTTTCCCAACATTCTTTCACTTTTCCGTAGTCAATTTGCTGTTTATTACCATAGATATAATTTTCGTAGGCTTCCGTAATCTGTGACATATGTGTAGAAGAAAATATTTCATCAACTTCTTTCGCAAAAGATTGTAACGTTTGACCTTCTTTCCTCTGCAATCCGTTTAATTCCAACACTTTCAACAGTCTCAAATAAATGATTTCAAAAGTTGCTTCATTAATAGTTTGATGTTTCAGCCACCGACTATACAATTTCGGCATCCATCTTTTGCGGAAAATAAATAATAGTATACTCGCCATAACTATTCCAATAAAGGCAATGTTTAATATAGGTCCGATATGGTTAAGCCAATTCTTAAAACTTGTAAACTCAACATTACGTTGTTTCATTTCCTCATTTTGTTCATCTTTTAGTTTGTCAGGTTCCGTATCTTCATCTACTGTTAACATATCATCCTGATAAGCATCCGTTTCAAAATCGTAATGAATGTTACGATTTGTAGTAAAACCAATTGTTGGTTCAAATGGAACCCATCCAACCTTTGGAATATATGCTTCTACCCAAGAATGAGCATCGTTGTTTGTAATTTCATATGTTTTTAAATCACCGTCACTTGCAATCACTTCGCCTCCAGCAAACCCTTTAACCCAACGAGCTGGAATCCCCACCGCTCTCAGCATGACAACCATCGCTGTTGAGAAGTTGTCGCAATAACCGATTTTTGATTCAAACAAAAATTGATCAACGTAATCTTGGCCCTCATCAGGAACAGGCACCCCTTCCGTTTCATAGCGGAAGCCATTTAAACGAAAATAGCTTTCGATTGCGCGAGCTTTATCATAATCACTTTCTTTCCCCTCAACAATTTCCTTTGCCAAATCAATGACTCTTTGAGGTAGGGATTCTGGCAACTGTAAATATTTTTCCTGAATGCTAGAATCAATGGGTTGTTGAATTGTTGAAGTCAAATCGCTATATAAATACTCCGGAGTGCTATACTCAACGTGATACAAAAACTCCCCAGCATAATCTGTAGATATTTTCTCCGTTTCAAGATTCATAATCAGACGAATTGGGTTTTCCACGTCTGTTCTTGCATCGATGGAAATAAGTCCATACGGTTGAATAATAAAATCGTATAGGTATCTTAGTTCTATATGGGCAAATTGCCTTTTTTCATCAGGTCCCACTGGCAATGAGTGAAAATGATGAATCGGCTCCCCAAGTGGAATGGATGCCAATTCATCTGAATGCGACGTCTCCCAACCTTTTGACGTGTATACATCTTTTGTTTCAACCCGCCAATATTGCTTTGTCGTAGCATGAGCAATAAAAACAACTGTATCATCCCCAACGAACGATCCTCCTAGTTGGGAGTCATCTTCATCATAACCGATTTTTTTCACAGGGCCGCCCAACCCATTTCCTTGTCCTGCCATAGTTTTGATATACGGAACAGGATCTGGCCATTGTGGGGATGCTTTCGGCAATAACGCCCCTACCAATACAACCATTCCTATCATCAGCAGAACAGGTAATGCAAGTTTTAAATAGTTATACCAATTGAACGATATACCTGATTGCAACATGAGCCTTTTCACAAACAAAAATACCATCATTAATAATCCAAGCAGCACGACTTTAACAATGGCCGTCGTCCCATCGTAATCAGTAAATGTATCTAAAATACCAATGAATACTACCGTTAACACAAGGAAGTAAAAAATATTCATTCTTACCGTTAACCAATGATGTACTAAATAAACAAGCATCCAAATGAGAATAAAAAATAAAATAGATTGGAAAGAGTTCGTTATATGAAAAAATTCTCCTTGAAACATCAAAGCAAAATTGTACAATAATTCATTCAACAGAAACTGAATGCCTTCATTTGAAAAAATCGATAAATCACTATACACATAAACGATAAACCATGAAATATAAGATATTTTCATAATCCATGAAATAAAAATTGGTAAACGGAACAAACTAATAGCGAGGCACAGAGCAATAAATAACAAGATTAAATCCACATACCCTATTCCTGTAACGCTCATGATAGGCGTCAACCATTCCCGTAATATAAAAAAAATAAGAACGTAATATAGTGCAAGTTCTATTGTTTTATAAGCTCCATTTTTCACGGTTTTATCACCTCCGTGAAGACATCACTAAACCTCTCTTTTGTAATTGGTATAATAGTTACGTTGAAAAACTCTTCCCTCGCTTGTCCTATTTCTTGTTGGGATGACAAGACAAAACAAATAATTCCTTTTGTCTTTTTCGAGTGATTCATAAAGAAATTTCTTAACGACTCTGTTAATTCACCTGTAAAAAGCAGCATGAAAGAATCGAGTGTCTTGCCCTCTCTCGTTAATATCCATTCTATATTTTTTGAATCAATCGCTTCCACCAACGATAGTTGTTTCATAATATTTCCAAATTGACTTTGTTTCAGTTGTGGATAAAAAACTTGTTCATCTCCTGCAATGAAAAATGATACTTCACCATGATTTTTTACAATGGTTTGCAAGACTGATGCTGCTAATTCCACCACTTCTTCAAAATGTCTTTTCACAGTAGCATCTAACACAAGCATTACTTCATGGCTTTGCCGCACTTCAAAATCTTTCGTCCTTAACGTTTCATCCTTCGCAAATGACTTCCAATGAATCCAAGAAAACCGGTCGCCAGCTTGATAATTTCTAACGCTTGAAACCAAAGTAGTATCTTTCAAGAAAGCAAAAGGAGCTAACACTCCACCTTGATCAATATGCCGTTGGAATTGGCGATATTTCATTTCCGTTATTTTTGGATATACTATTACCTTTTGTTTTACATCTACAAATTTATGTCGTACCGTCCAACCAAAAAAATCGGTAAAAGTAAATTGTAATGTTGAAAATTCAATAACTCCTCGCTCTAATTCAGGTATCTCATACGTCCAATGAAAGCTTCTTTTAAATCCCGCAAAAAAAATGTTTGAACACCCTTTAGACTTTGCAACAATATCATCTTTCAGTCCAATCTCCCTTACTGTTACAAATGCTAATGGAAACCATGTTTTATTTTTAAAATGAATTGTGACGGACGCTCCATCGCCTCTCACTAGTTTGGTAGGGTGGATTTCCCTCTTAACTTCCTCTATGCGTACAGGAATAAAGTTGAGAACTAAGGAATAAAGCAAAAATGGAATTAATGTGTAAAATAAAAACCAACTGACAAACCCACCTTGAAACATGGCATAACTGAAGGTAATTAGAATTAATAAGATATTGACGATAAAGCGACCGATCTTGCTGAATATTCTGTTCCAATAACTCATTTTTCTACAAACCTTCTAATAGGGATGACAGACTTTGTAATGATATTGTTTAGAATTTCATCCACCGTCAATCCTTCATAGCGTGCCTCCGGTTTTAAAATAATGCGGTGGCTGAAAACAAAGGGAGCTAAGTATTGTACATCATCAGGCTTTACAAAATCCCGATTGTGTATTTTCGCATATGCTTGACATGCTCGCATTAATGCAAGAGTTCCCCTTGGACTAACTCCTAAATATACATTTGGTTCTTCCCTAGTGGCTCTAGCCAACTGAACAATATAGCCTTTTACCGAATCATCTACATAGACGTTTTTCACTTCGTCTTGTATCGCTAACAATTCATCTATTGTAATCACTGGTTCTAAATTTTGAATCGGTGCTGATTTTTCAGCTCTTCTTAAAATTTCTATTTCTTCTAGTGCTGTTGGATAGCCCATATGAATTTTCATTAAAAAACGATCTAACTGTGCTTCTGGTAAAGGAAATGTGCCTTCGTATTCTATCGGGTTTTGTGTAGCCATGACAAAAAACGGTTTCGGTAACTCAAACATTTCTCCATCGATGCTCACTGATGATTCTTCCATGCTTTCAAGTAAAGCCGATTGCGTTTTAGGAGAAGTTCTATTAATTTCATCTGCTAAAATAATATTTCCAACAATCGGACCTGGTCTAAATTCAAATTGCAATGATTTTGGATTATAGATTGAAACGCCAATGACATCAGAAGGTAACAAATCAGGAGTAAATTGAATTCTTTTGAAATCTGCGCTCACGGATTTCGCAAGAGCACGCACCATCATTGTCTTTCCTACTCCTGGCACATCTTCAAGCAGTACATGTCCACTAGCAAGCAATGCGACAATGCTCAATTCTGCGACTTCTCGTTTTCCAATCATTACTTTCTCAATATTTTTGATTATCATTTCAATTTTTGGATGCATACATAAATCCTCCTGATCTTTGCGTAAAAGTCAGAATTTACACAAAATAACATAAATAAAGCATAAACGAACCTTCAGATAAAAGACAACTAATTACAATTTAAAAAAGTTAAGATTATACATTAGTATAGTTTCCACCTTTTACCGAAAAATTAAACAAAAAAATGGACCGTCTGAAATGATTTTGAGACGGCCCATTTGCGATAAGGATAGCAACTACAGAAGGAGCAAAGATTTATAAAAGACGCGAGGTGATGGAACGTTTATACTTTATGGATAAATCCTTCCAAATCTAAAATTTCACCATTGTTTCATATCTTTGTTACTGGCTGTAAAACATTGCTCTTCCATTTATTTTATATCTTGTTTTCAAATAGAAGTGCGGTAAGCGCGGATGAGAACTTTCTTATTTCTTGCCCTCTTGATTTTCTCTTTATGTTGTAATAATCTTTTTCGCATTTTTTCCATCGATTCACCATCAAATTGTTGCCCTACAATAAACATTTTTTTTGCGTTGCGATTTAAAACCGTATTGGATAAGCGTGATTGAACAGCACTACTTTTACTTCGATTTTTCCGCTGTTCTCGAGGATTCTTCGAAAACGGATGATTTCCTCTTCCTTCATCCATCACTCGAAATACTTGTTCATTGTTTGTGTGTAAATATTGCTTCGAATAAGTGCTACTCGCAACAGGTTGAATACGAGAAGTTCTCAATGCGCTCACCTCCATTCCCTGTTTATTTACCAACTTTTTTATTATATTATCGGAACAAATTGATTAAAATGAAATTTTACAATATGAAATTTGTACTAAATTTATATTTTCATTTTTTCGTTCCAATACAATTAATGCATATAAAAAAAGAATTCGCTACAAATAATGTATGCGAATTCTCTTCATAAAATGATATTCATTTACTTCCAAAAATCATCAAAGATTGTGATAGGTAAATGACGTTTATGTTTTGATCGTAAGTAGTGGCCTTCAATTATTTTTTTTGCATCCTCCGGAACAGCTTTTCCTTCTAAATAATCATCAATCATTTCATAAGTAACCCCAAGAGCTTCTTCATCTGGTAATAGCGGTCTTTCATCTTCTAAGTCGGCTGTAGGTGTTTTCATATATAAATGTTCAGGACACCCTAAATATTTAAGCAACTGTTTTCCTTGGCGCTTATTTAAACGGAAAATCGGAACTAAATCGACTCCACCATCGCCATATTTTGTGTAAAAACCTGTTATTGCTTCAGCGGCATGATCCGTACCAACAACAACCGAGTTTGTCATCATCGCAATGGAATATTGCACTTTCATTCGTTCACGGGCTTTTTCATTTCCTTTTGCAAAATCGCTCAAAATAATTCCCGCTTCTTTCAATGCTTCAACACTAGCGTCTACCGCCTTTTTAATATTAACTGTAATAACTTTAGTAGGTTGGATAAACTTTAACGCATCTTGAGCATCTTGTTCATCCTTTTGTTCACCGTAGGGAAGGCGAACCGCGTAACAAGAATATATCTGCTCGCCAATTTCAGCATTTAACTCATCCACTGCCATTTGAGTCAGTTTTCCAACTAGTGTTGAATCTTGCCCACCGCTAATTGCGATGACAAATCCTTTAACAAACGGATGTTTCTTTGCATATTCCTTCAAAAAATCAATGGATTTTCGAACTTCTTCTGCTGGATCAATTTTCGGAAGTACACGCAACTCTTCAATAATTTGTTTTTGTAAACTTTCCAAGAGCATCCCCCTAAATTATTCGATATTTTCAATCGCATCGCGAATTTCTTGAATCTTTTGCATTTTGTTATCCCAACATTTTTGGCTAAGGTCAACAGGATATTCTTCAGGATTCAGAGAGCGTTTATATTCATCCCATAATAATTCTAGACTTTCCTTTGCATATTGTTGCATTTCCATCACTGAAGGACTTTCATATACGATGGCACCTTCATCGATGATTTGTTTATGTAATTCTCTCGCTTCGAAGTTTGTAACAAATTTTGAAATAAACGTATGCACAGGGTGGAACATTTTTAGACGCTTCTCTTCTTGCGGGTTTTCATTCGCCATTGTAATATAGTCCCCTTCTGCTTTTCCGTTTTCTTTATTCACAATGCGAAACACTCTTTTTAATCCTGGTGTCGTTACTTTTTCAGCATTTGAAGTAATTTTTAATGTATCTTCCATCTCACCTAGCTCATTTTCAATCGCGACCATTTTATATACAGCACCTAATGCCGGCTGATCGTAGGCAGTTATGAGTTTCGTTCCAATTCCCCAAGAATCCACTTTAGCCCCTTGAGATTTTAAGTTTAGGATGGTGTATTCATCTAAATTATTGGATGCAATAATTTTCGTATTAGTAAAGCCAGCTTCATCTAGCATACGTCTCGCTTCTTTTGATAAAAAGGCAATGTCACCGCTATCAAGACGAATTCCTACGAAATTGATTTGCCCTTCTAATTCTTTAGCTACACGTATTGCATTTGGTACGCCTGATTTTAACGTGTTGTAAGTGTCTACTAAAAATACACAATCTTTATGACGTCTTGCATAGGCTTTAAAAGCATCGTATTCATTTTTATAAGCTTGGACAAACGCATGAGCATGGGTACCTGATACAGGTATATTAAATATTTTCCCTGCACGAACATTGGAAGTTGATTCAAAACCGCCAATGACTGCAGCCCGTGCTCCCCAAATAGCTGCATCCATCTCTTGTGCACGGCGAGCACCAAATTCTGCAGCAGCTTCTTCCTTTACAATTTGCTTTATACGGCTCGCTTTTGTTGCAATTAATGTTTGAAAATTAATAATGTTTAGTAGGGCTGTTTCTATTAGTTGGGCTTCTGCTAGGGGAGCTTCGATGCGAACAATCGGTTCATTAGCAAAAACAACTTCCCCTTCAACTACTGAATACATGGAACCTGTAAAACGTAAAGAACTTAAATAATTAAGAAATTCCTCATCATATCCTAACTCTCGTAAATAGGCCAAATCTGTTTCAGTGAAACGGAAATTCTTTAAGTATTCAATAATCCGTTCAAGCCCTGCAAAGATGGCATATCCATTCCCAAAAGGAAGTTTTCTGAAAAAAATTTCAAATACAGCTTTTCTATCATGAATACCGTCTGCCCAATAACATTCCACCATATTGATTTGATATAAATCTGTGTGCAAAGTTAATGAATCATCCTTATATATTTCTTTCATTAGGAACTCCTTCTTCCATTATTCATTAGTCCTAGTATACACTATTCCATTATTCTAATCGAAATTTTAAATAAATTATATTTAATTATTATAAACATCCTTTTTGTAATAACACATATAATTTGTAATTATTTTTCTTTTGTTCTATATAAAAGTTATGATGACCTTAGCATCTTCACATATCACTTATTGACCATTATCAACATTTTGAATAGGAGATTGTTATGACGCAACCTTTGGAAGTTACCATTCATTTTGAACACGTTCATTACGAAAAAAATAGTTCTTTCATATTAAAAGATGTTACCGGCGATTTTTACAAGGGAAAAATTACAACGATCGTAGGTCCATCTGGAGCAGGAAAAACTACCGTTCTGAAAATGTGCAATGGATTAATTTCACCAACATCAGGGGATATTATAATTGATGGCAAGAATATTAATGAGTTCAGCCCGACTTCCTTGCGTCAATATGTTGGAATTGCCCTTCAAAATGCTCCTTTAATTAGAGGAACAGTATATGATAATTTAGCTTTACCAATGACTTTACAAAACAAATTGTTATCGGAAAAGAAAGCGATCTCAACCTTAGAAGACGTTTCATTAGATATGAATATTTTATACAGAGATGTCCATAATTTATCATATCTAATGAAACGTCTTCTAAGGTTGAGATCGCTTTCTTTT
>SMEK01000690.1_pt1 | contig 13140 bp, 7 predicted proteins | sample 2456371 | NCBI WGS metagenome assembly SMEK01 (sample SAMN10132590, study PRJNA489261) | soil metagenome | isolation source: day1 antibiotic-loamy sand soil ammended with composted manure from dairy... | place: USA | collected 2015-04-01
ATCCGACGAGAGAAAGAGCAGCCGTGTCCGAGTCCCCACTGACCTCTGACGACCTCCCCAACGAGGAGCGGGATCAGTCGTCGGCGGAAGAGACCGGTCCGCGTGCCGAGCAGGCGGAAGCTGCTGAGGTTGCCGACGAAGTCGAGGCCCAGGAGAGCGACACCTCCAAGGACCAGACTCCCGAGCTCGACCCGATCGAGGAGTTCAAAGCCGAGCTTCGGCTGCTGCCCGGCGAATGGTACGTCGTGCACACCTACGCGGGCTACGAGAACCGGGTGAAGGCCAACCTGGAGAACCGCACGCAGTCCCTCAACATGGAGGACTACATTTTCCAGGTTGAGGTGCCTACGCAGGAGGTCACTGAGGTCAAGAGCGGCAAGCGACAGCAGGTCACCGAGAAGGTGCTGCCCGGCTACGTGCTGGTCCGCATGGAACTCACCGACGAGTCCTGGGCGGCCGTCCGGCACACGCCTGGCGTCACCGGTTTCGTGGGTCTGTCGAACCGCCCTGTCCCGCTGAGCCTCGACGAGGTTGCGGAACTGTTGGCGCCCGAGCCCGAGACGGAAGAGGAGCAGGCGAAGAAGGAAGCCGAGCCTCGTGGCGAGGTCGAATACGAGATCGGCGAGTCAGTCACCGTGATGGACGGTCCCTTCGCCACGCTTCCCGCCACCGTCAGCGAGGTCAACCCCGACACCCAGAAGCTCAAGGTGTTGGTGTCGATCTTCGGGCGGGAGACACCGGTGGAACTGGGATTCAACCAGGTCTCCAAGATCTGACAGTTCGCTTAGACTTGACGGGTCCACCTCGGTGGGCCCGTCATGCACTGGCCCGTAAGGCTGGAAGACGACCGAACGGTCCCCGCGGTCACCGAGCCGCCCCCGCCACGTTCCGGGGGCAGGAAATCCCGGCTGCCCTGCCCTGGGCCGCCGTGTGCCCCGCTACGCAGGCGGGGCGAGGGGCCATGATCAACCCGAGATGTAAGACAAGGACCCGAAATGCCTCCGAAGAAGAAGCTTGCGGCTGTGGTTAAGGTCCAGCTTCCCGCTGGTCAGGCCACTCCGGCGCCGCCTGTCGGTACCGCGCTTGGTCCGCACGGCGTCAACATCATGGAATTCTGCAAGCAGTACAACGCTGCTACAGAATCCCAGCGCGGCAACATCATCCCCGTAGAAATCTCTATCTACGAGGACCGCTCCTTCAGCTTCGTCACCAAGACGCCTCCGGCGCCTGCGCTGATCCTCAAGGCCGCCGGGCTGGAGAAGGGGGCCAGCACGCCGAGCCGCAGCGTCGCCGGTTCGATCACGCGGGACCAGGTCCGCGAGATCGCACAGACCAAGCTCCCTGACCTGAACACCACCAGCCTGGAAGCCGCCGAGAAGATCATCGCCGGCACCGCCCGCTCCATGGGCATCGAAGTCAAGTAGTCAGGCGCCTTCCGGCGACTGTCTTTTTCTCTTTGTTCCTCCGTGGCAGGGCCAGGCGCTGGCCCACACCACAAGCCTTTCCCAGGAGTACCCGTGAAGCGCAGCAAGAGCTACCGCAAGGCGGCTGAGCAGATCGACCGCACTCGGCTCTACACGCCCGCCGAAGCTGTCCGGTTGGCCAAGGAGACCAGCACCGTCAAGTTCGACGCGACCGTCGAGGTCGCTATGCGGCTGGGTGTCGACCCGCGTAAGGCCGACCAGATGGTGCGCGGCACCGTCAACCTGCCCCACGGCACCGGCAAGACCGCCCGGGTCCTGGTCTTCGCTGCCGGTGAGCGTGCCGAGCAGGCCCGGGCCGCAGGCGCCGACTACGTGGGCGACGACGACCTGGTCGAGCGGATCCAGCAGGGCTTCCTCGACTTCGACGCGGTCGTGGCCACCCCCGACATGATGGGCAAGATCGGTCGCCTGGGCCGCATCCTCGGTCCGCGCGGCCTCATGCCCAACCCGAAGACCGGCACGGTCACCATGGACGTGGCCAAGGCGGTCTCCGACATCAAGGGCGGCAAGATCGAGTTCCGCGTCGACCGCCACGGCAACCTCCACCTCATCATCGGCAAGGTCTCCTTCGACGAGCAGAAGCTGCTGGAGAACTACCTGGCCGCCGTCGACGAGGTGCTGCGGCTCAAGCCGTCCGCTGCGAAGGGGCGCTACATCAAGAAGATCACCTTGACCACCACGATGGGCCCTGGTATCCCGGTCGACCCGAATGCCACGCGTGAGGCGGCGAAGGCTGCCTGACGTTTCAGCGCAGAGGTGGTAACGGGCGCACTCGACACTGTCGAGGCGCCCGTTTTCTGTGAATTGCGCCATATATACGCCGCTAGGTGGGATGCGCGATCCGGGCAATGTCCTGGCACGGTGCAGCTTCCGCCCTAGCGCTGGGGCAGAACGGCGGGGCGGGCAGGTGCCCGGAGCTGCGGCTGAGATGGTGTGGGCAGGATCCCGTTCGACTCGGCTCTGCTTATCGCCTAGCATGGAACACTGCCGAAGACCGCTGGTCGTCACCCGTGAGGTGGCCTAAGGTCCCGCAACAGTCGGGCGGCCCGCGCAGGTTGCTGTGAGCTTCCGGATCCGTGACGTGGTCCACCGCGTCCGCGATCCTGGGCCCCGCTGCGCTTGTGCCGGGGCTTTATTCTTTCGCGACCGCGCTGCTCGCCGCACGGGGATCTCGACCGGTGTTCACCGTTGGAAGGAGACCCATGCCGAGGCCGGATAAGGCAGCAGTGGTCGCCGAGCTCAAGGAGGAATTCCAGACCTCGAGCGGCGCCGTGCTGACCGAATACCGCGGGCTCACTGTTGCGCAGCTCACCGAGCTGCGTCGCAGCCTCGGCCAGAACGCACGCTTCCGTGTGGCGAAGAACACGCTGACCAAGATCGCGGCCAAAGAGGCCGGCGTGACGGACAGCGAGGTCCTCGACCTGCTCAAGGGTCCCTCCGCCATCGCCTTCGTCAAGGGCGACGTGGTGGAGGCAGCCAAAGGGCTGCGTGACTTCGCCAAGGAGAACGCGGCGCTGGTGATCAAGGGCGGCCTCATCGACGGCAAGCCGATGACGCCCGAAGAGATCACCAAGCTGGCCGATCTCGAATCCCGCGAGGTGCTCCTCTCGAAGCTCGCTGGCGCGTTCAAGGCCAAGCAGAGCCAGGCTGCCGCCGTGTTCCAGGCGCTGCCGTCCAAGGCTGTGCGGCTGGTCCAGGCGCTGGCGGACAAGCGAGGGGAGTCTCAGTAGACCCGCGGCCTTCCCCGCGGTGGGGGAGGTTCCGCATCTTCTGTCCGTGGCCGGCGCAGTCCGCGTCGGCGTTGCAGGCTCGGTGCCGCGTCGCAGAGCGCGGCTGCCGGTAGAGAAAGAGAGATCTCAACCATGGCGAAGCTCAGCCACGAGGAGCTGCTCAGCGCGTTCGAGGAGATGACTCTCCTGGAGCTCTCCGAGTTCGTCAAGCTGTTCGAGGAGAAGTTCGACGTCACCGCTGCTGCTCCTGCTGCGGTGGTTGCCGCTGCTCCCGCCGGTGGCGGTGGCGGCGAGGCCGCTGTTGAGGAGGAGAAGGACGAGTTCGACGTCATCCTCGAGTCCGCTGGCGACAAGAAGATCCAGGTCATCAAGGAGGTCCGCGGCCTCACCAACCTGGGTCTCAAGGACGCCAAGGACCTGGTCGACAGCGCCCCCAAGCCGGTGCTGGAGGGCGTCAACAAGGAGACCGCGGAGAAGGCCAAGGCTGCCCTCGAGGGTGCCGGCGCTACCGTGACCCTGAAGTAAGCCTTTTTCGGCTATGGCGGGCGGCTGCCCCTTGCGGGGCGGCCGCCTTCGTTGTTTTCTGGGCTGCGGCACGGGGAGCGTGTCCGGGAGCGCCTGCGTGGCCGGCGGCAGGGGAGAACACGACAGTGGGCCAGAGAGCCCTCTACCACGATTGTGTGATTTAAATCACGATCGCGTGGATGGGTAGTGCAGCGAGGCGAGGGGCAGCGGCAACCCCGAGGGTGAGTCGGGGCGCGGTACCGGGGCGGTGCCGTGCTGACCGTGCCTTCTCGTGCGGCGGCGTCCCCCGGTGGGGCCGGACGAACCGGGAAGCTGGCAGAGAAGTGGGGATTTCTTGACGACACCGTGAACTTTTCTTCTTTCCCCGATGTTGATTAGCTCACACCTCTTAGGGGCTGTGTATCCTCTCACTCTGCCGGAACTGGTCGGAATGCCCTCTCTGGGCTTGACGAATCGGCCCGCAACAGGGATGCTGCCAGATGTCTTTGAGTGGCCGCGAGGCACACTGGTGGACAGCGGTGTAGCATTCGGCTACACTGCCCTTTTGCGCTGCCCTTTGACGTTTCCTGTGGAGAGTCCGTGTGTCTGCGGGCTTGATCCTCAACTGACCTAGCCCGGCCCGCACGGTTCTCGCACCCGTAGATCCACCCCTGTCTGGTGGCTCTTCGGCATTGGAACGTCCGGCGTGCGCGCGCATCAACCGCCACAAGCCTTCGGAAGGACCCCTGTTGGCAGCCTCGCGCATCGCCTCCGCTAACGCCCTTGGTCCGAACCGCGTTTCTTTCGCTCGCATCAAGGAACCACTTGAGGTCCCGAACCTCCTTGCCCTGCAGACCGAGTCCTTCGACTGGCTGCTCGGCAACGAGAGGTGGCGTGCCCGAGTCGAAGCGGCCCGCAAAGCCGGCCGTAAGGACATTCCGGAGCAGTCCGGCCTGGAAGAGATCTTCGAAGAGATCAGTCCGATCGAGGACTTCTCGGGCACGATGTCGCTGTCGTTCCGCGACCATCGGTTCGAGCCTCCCAAGTACTCCGAAGAGGAGTGCAAGGACAAGGACATGACCTACTCCGCCCCGATGTTCGTGACGGCGGAGTTCATCAACAACGACACGGGTGAGATCAAGAGCCAGACGGTGTTCATGGGCGACTTCCCGCTCATGACCGCCAAGGGCACGTTCATCATCAACGGCACCGAGCGTGTCGTCGTCTCCCAGCTTGTCCGCTCGCCTGGCGTGTACTTCGACAGCCAGATGGACAAGTCCTCCGACAAGGAGCTCTACGGGTGCAAGATCATCCCGTCCCGTGGAGCCTGGCTGGAATTCGAGATCGACAAGCGCGACTTCGTCGGTGTCCGTATCGACCGCAAGCGCAAGCAGGCTGTCACCATCCTGCTCAAGGCGCTGGGCTGGACCACCGACCAGATCCTGGAACGCTTCGGCGAGTACGAGTCCATCCGCGCCACCCTGGAGAAGGACCCCACTGCGGGGACCGACGACGCGCTGCTGGACATCTACCGCAAGCTCCGCCCGGGCGAGCCTCCCACGAAGGAGGCCGCGCAGGCTCTGCTGGAAAACCTGTACTTCAACCCCAAGCGCTACGACCTCGCCAAGGTCGGCCGCTACAAGATCAACAAGAAGCTGGGGTTGGAGATCGACATCACCCAGGGGACGCTCACCGAAGAGGACATCGTCGCCACCGTCGACTACCTCGTCCGGCTGCACGCCGGGGAGAAGGAGCTGGTGCGTCCGCACGGCACCTTCCCGATCGAGGTCGACGACATCGACCACTTCGGTAACCGCCGGCTGCGCACCGTCGGTGAGCTCATCCAGAACCAGGTCCGCCTGGGGCTGGCCCGCATGGAACGGGTCGTCCGGGAGCGCATGACCACCCAGGACGTCGAGGCGATAACGCCGCAGACGCTGATCAACATCCGTCCGGTCGTCGCCTCCATCCGGGAGTTCTTCGGCACCAGCCAGCTCTCCCAGTTCATGGACCAGACCAACCCGCTGGCCGGCCTGACCCACAAGCGCCGCCTCTCCGCGCTGGGACCGGGCGGTCTGTCCCGTGAGCGGGCGGGCTTCGAGGTCCGCGACGTCCACCCGTCGCACTACGGCCGCATGTGCCCGATCGAGACACCGGAAGGCCCGAACATCGGCCTCATCGGCTCGCTTGCGGCCTACGCCCGGGTCAACTCCTTCGGGTTCATCGAGACCCCCTACCGCAAGGTGGTCGACGGCCGGATCACCGACGAGGTGGTCTACCTCACCGCGGACGAAGAGGACCGGTACGTCATCGCCCAGGCGAACACCCCGGTCAACCCCGACGGGACCTTCGCGGAGTCCCAGGTGCTGGCACGCCGCAAGGGCGGGGAGTTCGAGTCCGTCGCCGCGGAAGAAGTCCACTACATGGACATCTCCCCGCGGCAGATGGTGTCGGTCGCCACCGCCATGATCCCGTTCCTGGAGCACGACGACGCCAACCGGGCGCTCATGGGCTCCAACATGCAGCGTCAGGCGGTGCCACTGCTGCGTGCCGAGGCCCCGCTCGTGGGTACCGGTATGGAGTACCGCGCGGCCACCGACGCCGGCGACGTCATCCTGGCGGAGAAGTCCGGTGTCGTCGAGGACGTCACCGCCGACTACATCACCGTCCTGGCCGACGACGGCACCCGCAAGACCTACCGGGTCCACAAGTTCCGCCGCACCAACCAGGGCACCTGCTTCAACCAGCGCCCCATCGTCGAAGAAGGCCAGCGGGTCGAGGAAGGCCAGGTGCTCGCCGACGGACCGTCCACCGAGGCCGGTGAGATGGCGCTCGGCAAGAACCTCCTCGTGGCGTACATGTCCTGGGAGGGCCACAACTACGAGGACGCCATCGTGCTGTCCCAGCGCCTGGTCGAAGAGGACATCCTCTCCTCGATCCACATCGAGGAACACGAGGTCGACGCGCGCGAGACCAAGCTGGGCCCCGAGGAGATCACCCGCGAGATCCCCAACGTCAGCGAGGAAGTCCTCGCCGACCTCGACGAACGCGGCATCATCCGCATCGGTGCCGAGGTCGTCGACGGTGACATCCTCGTCGGTAAGGTCACGCCCAAGGGTGAGACCGAGCTGACCCCGGAGGAGCGCCTGCTCCGCGCGATCTTCGGGGAGAAGGCCCGCGAGGTCCGCGACACCTCCTTGAAGGTGCCGCACGGTGAGTCCGGCAAGGTCATCGGTGTGCGCGTCTTCAGCCGCGAGGAAGGCGACGAGCTTCCTCCGGGCGTGAACGAACTGGTCCGCGTCTACGTGGCCCAGAAGCGCAAGATCACCGATGGCGACAAGCTCGCCGGACGGCACGGCAACAAGGGTGTCATCGCCAAGATCCTCCCCAAGGAAGACATGCCCTTCCTGGAGGACGGCACCCCCGTGGACATCGTGCTCAACCCGCTGGGTGTGCCTGGCCGGATGAACATCGGCCAGATCATGGAAATGCACCTCGGGTGGCTCGCGAAACACGGGTGGAAGGTCGAAGGCGACGACGCCGAATGGAAGCGCCGGCTGCGTGACATCGGGGCACACGAGGCACCGCCCAACTCCAAGGTCGCGACGCCCGTCTTCGACGGTGCCCGGGAAGACGAGATCAGCGGTCTGCTGAGCTGCGTCCTGCCCGACCAGGACGGCGACATCCTGGTCAACAAGTTCGGCAAGGCCAAGCTGTACGACGGACGCACCGGCGAACCGTTCAAGGAGCCGGTCGCGGTCGGCTACGCCTACTTCCTGAAGCTGCACCACCTCGTGGACGACAAGATCCACGCCCGGTCCACCGGCCCGTACTCGATGATCACCCAGCAGCCGCTGGGTGGTAAGGCGCAGTTCGGTGGACAGCGCTTCGGCGAGATGGAGGTGTGGGCGCTCGAGGCCTACGGCGCTGCCTACGCCCTGCAAGAGCTGCTCACCATCAAGTCCGACGACATCAACGGTCGCGTCAAGGTCTACGAGGCCATCGTCAAGGGCGAGAACATCCCCGAGCCCGGCATCCCCGAGTCCTTCAAGGTGCTCATCAAGGAGATGCAGTCGCTCTGCCTCAACGTGGAAGTTCTCTCCCGCGACGGCATGTCCATCGAGATGCGCGACAGCGAGGAAGACGTCTTCCGTGCGGCCGAAGAACTGGGTATCGACCTTGGTCGGCGTGAGCCGAGCAGTGTCGAAGAGGTCTGATTCCGCGATCCAAGAGCAGGGGACGAATTAAGTGCTCGACGTCAACTTCTTCGACGAGCTCCGGATTGGTCTCGCGACCGCTGACGACATCCGTCAGTGGTCGCACGGCGAGGTCAAAAAGCCGGAAACCATCAACTACCGGACCCTCAAGCCCGAAAAGGACGGACTCTTCTGCGAGAAGATCTTCGGTCCGACCCGGGACTGGGAGTGCTACTGCGGTAAGTACAAGCGGGTCCGCTTCAAGGGCATCATTTGCGAACGCTGCGGTGTCGAGGTCACGCGGGCCAAGGTGCGGCGGGAACGCATGGGCCACATCGAGCTGGCCGCTCCCGTCACCCACATCTGGTACTTCAAGGGCGTGCCCAGCCGCCTGGGCTACCTCCTCGACCTCGCACCCAAGGACCTGGAGAAGGTCATCTACTTCGCGGCCTACATGGTCACCTGGGTGGACACCGAGGCCCGCGAGCGCGACCTGCCGTCCCTGGAAGCCCAGATCTCCGTCGAGCGGCAGCACCTCGAGCAGCGCCGCGACTCCGCGATCGAGGAGCGCCACCGCAAGCTCGAAGCCGACCTGGCCGAACTGGAGGAACAGGGCGCCAAGGCGGATGCCCGCCGCAAGGTGCGCGAGGCCGCCGAGCGGGAGATCCGGCAGATCCGCGACCGCGCCCAGCGGGAGATCGACCGCCTCGAAGAGGTCTGGAACCGCTTCAAGAACCTCAAGGTCCAGGACCTCGAAGGCGATGAGCAGCTCTACCGCGAAATGCGGGACCGCTTCGGCAAGTACTTCCGCGGCGGTATGGGCGCCCAGGCGATCAAGGAGCGGCTGGCCAACTTCGACCTGGAGGCCGAAGCCGAGAAGCTCCGCGAGATCATCCGCACGGGCAAGGGCCAGAAGAAGGCCCGCGCCCTCAAGCGGCTCAAGGTCGTCTCGGCGTTCCTCAACACCCGCAACAGCCCGATGGGCATGGTGCTGGACTGCGTCCCGGTGATCCCGCCGGACCTGCGTCCCATGGTTCAGCTCGACGGTGGCCGCTTCGCCACCTCCGACCTGAACGACCTGTACCGTCGGGTCATCAACCGCAACAACCGGCTCAAGCGGCTTCTCGACCTCGGCGCGCCCGAGATCATCGTCAACAACGAGAAGCGCATGCTCCAGGAGGCCGTTGACGCGCTGTTCGACAACGGCCGCCGCGGCCGCCCCGTCACCGGTCCGGGCAACCGTCCGCTCAAGTCCCTGTCCGACATGCTCAAGGGCAAGCAGGGACGGTTCCGCCAGAACCTGCTGGGTAAGCGCGTCGACTACTCTGGCCGCTCGGTCATCGTGGTCGGCCCGCAGCTCAAGCTGCACCAGTGCGGCCTGCCCAAGCAGATGGCGCTGGAGCTGTTCAAGCCGTTCGTGATGAAGCGCCTGGTCGACCTGAACCATGCGCAGAACATCAAGAGCGCCAAACGCATGGTGGAGCGGGCCCGGCCCGTGGTGTGGGACGTGCTGGAGGAAGTCATCTCCGAGCACCCCGTCCTGCTCAACCGGGCGCCGACCCTGCACCGCCTGGGCATCCAGGCGTTCGAACCGCAGTTGGTCGAGGGCAAGGCCATCCAGATCCACCCGCTCGTCTGCACCGCGTTCAACGCGGACTTCGACGGCGACCAGATGGCGGTCCACCTGCCGCTGTCGGCGGAGGCCCAGGCCGAGGCGCGCATCCTGATGCTCGCCACGAACAACATCCTCAAGCCCTCCGACGGCAAGCCGGTCACCATGCCCACCCAGGACATGGTCATCGGCCTGTACTACCTGACCACCATGAAGGAGGGTGCGAAGGGAGAAGGCCGGGCGTTCAGCAACATCGGCGAGGCCATCATGGCCTACGACCTCGGCGAACTCGACCTGCAAGCGAAGATCAAACTGCGGGTCGAGGGCGACACGGTGCCGCCGGTGAACTGGGAGCCGCCCGAGGACTACCAGCCGGGCCAGCCGTACATCCTGGAGACCACCCTCGGCCGGTACCTGTTCAACGAGACCACGCCCGAGGACTACCCGTTCGTCAACCAGCAGATGGGCAAGAAGCAGTTGTCCGCGCTGGTGACCGAACTGGCGGAGAAGTACTCGAAGGTCCAGGTGGCTACCACCCTGGACGCCCTCAAGGACGCCGGATACTACTGGGCGACCCGTTCGGGGCTGACCATCAGCATCAGCGATGTGATCCCGCCGCCGAACAAGCAGCAGATCCTCGACAAGTACGAGCAGCAGGCCCAGAAGATCCAGCGCCAGTACGAGCGTGGTCTGATCAGCGACGACGAACGCCGCCAGGAGCTGATCCACATCTGGACCAAGGCCACGGACGAAGTGGCCAAGGACATGGAGGAGAACTCGCCTCCGGACAACCCGGTCTGGATGATGGTCAACTCCGGATCCCGCGGTAACCCGCTGCAGGTCCGGCAGATCGCCGCTATCCGCGGCCTGGTCTCCAACACCAAGGGTGAGACGATTCCGCGGCCGATCAAGTCCTCGTACCGCGAGGGCCTAACGGTGCTGGAGTACTTCATCTCCACCCACGGCCAGCGGAAGGGTCTGGCGGACACCGCGCTGCGTACCGCCGACTCCGGATACCTCACCCGTCGTCTCGTGGACGTCGCCCAGGACGTCATCGTCCGCGAGGTCGACTGCGGCACTGACCGTTTCCTGTGGCAGGAGATCGGCGAACGGCGCCCCGACGGCACGATTGTGCGCAAGCACAACGTCGAGAACACCGGTTTCGGCCGGACTCTCGCCGAAGACGTGGTGGTCGACGGCAAGGTCATCGCGACCAAGCTGAGCGACACTACCGAGGCGCTGATCGACAAGCTGCTCGCCGCCGGGGTCACCCGGATCCGCATCCGCAGCGCACTGGTGTGCGAGTCCAAGATCGGGGTGTGCGCCACCTGCTACGGCCGCTCCCTGGCCACAGGCAAGCCGGTCGACGTCGGTGAGGCTGTCGGTATCATCGCCGCCCAGTCCATTGGTGAGCCCGGTACCCAGCTGACCATGCGTACCTTCCACATGGGTGGTACGGCGGGTCAGGACATCACCCACGGTCTGCCCCGTGTCCAGGAGCTGTTCGAGGCCCGCGTCCCCAAGGGCGTGGCCCCGATCAGCGAAGTGGAGGGCCGGGTCCGGATTGAGGAGACCGACAAGAGCCGTAAGATCATTGTCGTCCCGGACGACGGCTCCGACGAGGTCAGCTACCAGGTGCCCATGCGGGCTCCGCTGCTTGTCCAAGACGGGCAGCGCGTCGAAGTCGGTCAGCAGCTCGTCCAGGGTACGGTCAACCCGCACGAGATCCTGCGGATCCTCGGCCCGCGCGCGGTGCAACAGCACCTCGTCTCCGAGGTCCAGGAGGTCTACAAGTCGCAGGGTGTCTCGATCCACGACAAGCACATCGAGATCATCGTGCGGCAGATGCTCAAGCGGGTGAACGTCCTAAATGATCGAACGTCCCAAGTTCGAGGAGATCAACCGCCGCGTCGTGGCCGAAGGCGGCCAACCCGCTTCGGCTCGTCCCGTCCTCCTCGGCATCACGAAGGCGTCGTTGGCCACAGAATCGTGGCTCTCCGCGGCCTCCTTCCAGGAGACCACCCGGGTGCTCACCGAGAACGCCATTCACGGTAAGAGCGACCCGCTGCTCGGTCTCAAGGAGAACGTCATCATCGGTAAGCTCATCCCGGCCGGTACCGGTATGCCGCAGTACCGGAACATCCGGGTTGAGCCCACTGAGGAGGCCAAGGCCTCGATGTACTCGGTTTCCTCCTACGAGGAGCCCAGTGAGTACACCTTCGGCCAGGGATCCGGTGAGGCCGTTCCGCTGGAGGACTACGATTTCGGGTCCTACAACAGGTAACCCGGAACGATTGGTGACGTCTCGCTGAGCTGAACGACGGCGGTAGTGCATCTCACAACGGGCAGCACTACCGCCGTCCGTCGTTACCGGTTGACATACTCACTCTGGGAGAATCTGTTAAGCGCGCGAAGCGGTCGGGAGAACAAGCAGTGACGGAGCACGGGGGAGTGCCGGACCGACCAAGTGGCGGACAGGAGCGGTCTCAACGGCAGACGAGTTCCTGGTTTCAGCCCAGCGAGGAGCGGTACCGGACTCAGGCACAGTACCGAGACCCCTATGAAGAGCGGCAGAAGAACCAGGATGGTTCCGTAGACACGGGAGCGTCGGACCGCCCCGACACGCCGTCGGCCCCTCGCTACCCGAACAGCGGCGGCTATCCGGGCTTGGGCGGCTACCAGGGCGGCGCCCCCGGCATGGCCGAACCGTATCCTCCGGCGTTGAGTGGGACAGGACTGTCCGGAGACGCGCAGGCACCGTCGTTGGGCGGTGACTACCCCTTCGACCTTCCTCCCCGTGACCGGGTCCCCTCGTACCGTGACTTTGCGGAAAGTGGGACCGAACGTGCCGCTTCGGGCCAGGACAGGGACCTGGACGACGATTCCGGCCCCGGCTCTGCCTACGATCTCTCGACCCGCTCCTACCGCCCCGAAGACTTGTACCCCTCGGGAACGACCCCCTCCGGTGCGTCGCACTCGACCTTCTCCCCCGGAGTTGAGTCGACCCCGTCAACCCCCCAAGGCGCCACGTACCGGTTGGAGGATCCGACTCCAGGCACCACCTCGGGCTACGAGTTCGGACGCTCGCCATCCTCCCCCGAGTCCGCTCCATCCAGCGGCTCCTCCACCACCGGAACGTGGACGGTGAAGACAGAGGGCGAGCGGGGGGCCACGTACCGGTTGGAGGATCCGGCTCCGGGCACCACCTCGGGCTACGAGTTCGGTCGTCAGCCGTCCGAGCCCGCTGCGGCTGCAGAGCCTTCAGGCAAGGAAAGCGGACCGGAAGGGGCCACCGGTGGCTGGCCGTCGGCTAAGCCGGACAGCACCCTCCCCGGTTACTCCGCCGGTATCGGGAACCCCTACACGCCGTCGGCAAGCAGCACCGATACGGCGCCCGCCGGACAGAGCACGGAGGCTTCAGGAGGGCAGCCCCACCGGCCGCCTGATCCCACGAGCGTGTACCGCATCCCTACCGGAGACAAAGCGCAGTCGCCGCTTGCCCCCAACCGGATCGTGCCTCCCTACCGCACACAGGCCAATGCGCCCTACCCCGGCTGGGGCGGTGCGAAGAGCGAGGACAGCAGTCCGTTGGGCGATGGCGGGGCTTCTGCTGG
>SMEK01000570.1_pt1 | contig 13115 bp, 14 predicted proteins | sample 2456371 | NCBI WGS metagenome assembly SMEK01 (sample SAMN10132590, study PRJNA489261) | soil metagenome | isolation source: day1 antibiotic-loamy sand soil ammended with composted manure from dairy... | place: USA | collected 2015-04-01
GAGCGATTCGGCCAGCGTGGCCAGCGCGCTGACCTTGGTGGCCTCCGGGCTGGAGTTGGAGCCGTGCGAAAGAATGATCTGGCCGCGCATGGCGAACTCCGTCAAGACGTCTGAAAACAGGCCCGCATGGTAACAGGCGGCGTTTCCGCCGCGGCCTTGCCGCGTGCGAAACTGCCGGGCATGAGCCTGACCATCCATGACCAGCCACTGCCCTACGTCGACCTGCTGCCCGAACGCTCCGCCGACGCCGTTGAACTGGTGGTGATCCACTGCACCGAGCTGCCCGACCTGGCCACGGCGCGCGAGTACGGCGAAAAAGTGCTGCATGCCAGCGGCACCGGCAACAGCGGCCATTACTACATCGACCGCGACGGCACGATCTGTCGCTACGTGCCCGGCACCCGCGTGGCCCATCACGTACGCGGACACAACCCGAACTCGATCGGCATCGAGTTGGTCAACCGGGGCCGCTATCCGCACTGGTGGGATTCGCGCCACCAGCAGATGACGGAGGCTTACCCCGCTGCCCAGGTCGAGGCGTTGCGCGCGCTGTTGATGCAGTTGCGCCACGAGTTCCCCGGGCTGCAGCGAATTGCCGGGCATGAGTCGCTGGATACGGCCATGATGCCGGCCAGCGACGACCCGTCGCTGAGCATTCACCGCAAGCTCGATCCCGGCCCGATGTTCCCCTGGCCCGAAGTGCTCGAGGGCAGCGGACTGACGCGGCTTGACGCAACCGACGCATAGGCGCTCAAGCGCTGGCGGAACGGATTCATCACAGCCTCCCGCGTGCGCCACGCCCCACGCCGGGCGACCGAACGCCTCGCGGTTGCATGTTCGTCAGCACACCGATGAATCGCGCGCAGCCGGGAGTCCGGCCGCGACGCTCTATAATCGCCGCTCCGTCATCGTCGTGAGTTGCTCCATGTCCCCCAACCATGTCACCGAACTGGTCGATTTGCTGCAGCTCGAGCGGCTGGAGGACAACCTGTTCCGCGGCCAGAGCCGCGACATCGGCACCCGCTTCGTGTTTGGCGGCCAGGTACTGGGACAGGCGCTGTCAGCGGCACAGCAGACGGTCGACCCCGCCCGCGAGGCGCATTCGTTGCACGCCTATTTCCTGCGCGCCGGCGATATCCGTGCACCGATCATCTACAACGTGGAACGCACCCGCGACGGCGGCACGTTCTCTTCGCGGCGGGTGGTGGCGATCCAGCACGGCCAGCCGATCCTCAACGGCTCGATCTCGTTCCAGATCCCGGAAACCGGCGTGGAACACCAGACCAGCATGCCCGAAGTGCCGGCGCCGGAAGACATCGCGCCGCAACCGCCGCTGCCACCGGACGAGCTGGCCCGCCTGCCGGTGAAACTGCAGCGCTGGCTGGGCATCGATGGCCCGTTCGAGTTTCGCCAGGTGTGGCCGCGCGACGAGCTGCATCCGGTCAAGCGTCCGCCGATCCAGCACATCTGGTTCCGGCTCACGTCCCCGATCGACGACTCGGCGATCCTGCACCGCGCCCTGCTCGCCTACGCCTCGGACTTCCACCTGATCGGCACCGCCACGCTGCCGCACGGCATTTCGTACATGACCCACAACGTGCAGATGGCCAGCCTCGACCATGCGTTGTGGTTCCATCGCCCGTTCCGCGTCGACGAATGGCTGCTGTACACCTTCGACAGCCCCACCGCGCAAGGCAGCCGCGGGTTGGCGCGGGGGCAGATCTTCAGCCGCGACGGCCGGCTCGTCGCGTCCACCGCACAGGAAGGGCTGATCCGCGTGCGCGGCGACTGAAACGCCACGCGGCGCCTTCGCGTAAACTGCGCGAATGCGCCAGATCTATACCTCACCCCGACAGGAAAACATTGACCGCGTGGTCGCCCTGATGGCCGAGAACGGCATCAAGGCCAGCGTGTCCAATCGCTCCAACTACAACCGTCCGACGTGGCAGCGCTTCAGCTATTCGCAGAAGCAGGACGACCGCAGTCGCTGGGCGCAGGTATGGATCAACCATGCCGACGACTACACGAGGGCGCGCGAGCTGCTGCTCGGGATCGGCATCGAACCGGTCATCCGCTACGGCGAGGAACTGGCCGCCGCGCGCAACCCCACCCCGGAGATGCGCCGCGCGCGCACCGTCAACCGGGTGCGGCGCATTGTCCTGCTGCTGATTCTAGCCGCGTTTGCGATGGTGGCTTTGCGCTATATGGGCGTGGCCTGACCGGGGCCGGATGGTGCGCCGGTGCCGCACCGGCATAGAATCGGGCGATGCGCCGCTCCGACCAAGTCCGCCTGTTCCAGACCCTGCCCCACGCGTGCGGCTACTACGCCGACCGCACGGCGCAGAACCTGGTGCTGGATCCGGCTGCCCCGAACCTGGACCAACTGTACGGCCCGGCACTGGAACGCGGGTTCCGCCGTGCCGGCGGCCATCTGTATTTTCCGCATTGCCAGCAGTGCCATGCCTGCACGCCCTGTCGTATCGACGTGGCCAACTTTCAGCCGGATCGCTCGCAGCGCCGCTGCCTGACACGCAATGCCGACCTGGTCATCAGCGAATCGATTCCCGGCTACAACCGTGAACGCCACGCCCTGTACGAACGTTACCTGCACAGCCGCCACGCCGGCGGCGGCATGGACGATGCCGAAGCCAGCGATTTCCGCCGCTTCCTGACGGCGCCATGGAGTCCCACCGTCTTCGTGGAGATGCGCCATGGCGAACGCCTGATGGCCGTGGCCGTCACCGATGTCTGCCTGAGCGGCATCTCGGCGGTCTATACGTTCTTCGATCCCGACGAAACCACGCGAGGCCTCGGCACCTACGCCATCCTGCAACAGGTCGAGCTCGCCCGCCGTCGCGGCATGCCGTGGCTGTACCTGGGGTTCTGGATCGATGGCCACCCGAAGATGGATTACAAGCGCCGGTTCAAGCCGCTGCAGATCCGCACCGCGGACGGCTGGACACCGATGCCGTAGGACAGGCACTGCCCGCCGCTCATGTGGCTGCACGCACCGTCGCAGAGCCGACGGGCAGAGCCCGCGCTACGCTTGTTCCCGGGCCTTCGGATACGGGAACAATTTCTCCAGTGGAATCGACAGACCGTCATCGCCCACCACGCGGCAATGCCCGCGATTGAGCTGGCGCGGTTCGCTGACACCGCAGCTGTGGGCGATGATGCCAACCTCGTGCATCACGTTTTTCGCGTAGTGGAACACGCGCTCGCTCTTGTCGCTGACCACCAGGCCGCGCTGCAGCTTCGGATTCTGCGTGGTGATGCCGGTGGGGCAGGTATTGCGGTTGCACTGCAGTGACTGGATACAACCCAGCGCGAGCATGAAGCCGCGCGCCGAATTGACGAAATCCGCGCCGACCGACAGCGCCCATGCCACGTCGTAGGCCGTGATGCACTTGCCCGAACAGACCACCTTGACGCGTTCGCGCAGCCCGTTGACGATCAACATGTCGATCAGCGCCGGCAGCGCTTCGTGCAGCGGCAGGCCGACGCCCTCCATCAACGTTTGCGGCGCCGCGCCGGTACCGCCTTCGGAACCGTCGACGATGATGAAATCCGGCGCGCTCTCAATGCCGCGCCGATGCACTTCGTCGCACAACTCGCCGATCCAGTCCGCACCGCCGAGCACCGCCTTGAAGCCGACCGGTTTGCCGGTGAGCTCGCGGATATGCCGGATGCTGTCCATCAGTTGCGCGACGTTGCCGATATCCAGGTGCCGGTTCGGGCTTTGCGAATCCTCGCCAACCGGGATGCCCCGGATTGCCGCGATTTCGGCGGTGACTTTCGCGCCCGGCAGCAGTCCACCCATGCCCGGTTTGGCGCCCTGCCCCAGCTTGATGCTGACCATCTTCACTTGCTCGTGCGCACAGATCGCCAGCAGCTTGCTGTCGTCGAGCTGTCCATCCGGCGTGCGCACGCCGTACTTCGCGGTGCCTATCTCGAAAATCAGGTCGCAACCGCCTTCGAGGTGATACGGCGCCAGGCCGCCTTCGCCGGTATCCATCCAGATCCCGGCCTTGGCGGCGCCGCGCGACAACGCACGCACCGCCGGCGCCGACAGCGCGCCGAAGCTCATCGCCGAGATGTTGAAGAACGCCGCGTGGCTGTACGGCTGGCGCGCGTACGGGCCGATCGTCACCGGTACCGGATCGACGTGGTCGGTACCCAAGTCGGGAAACGGCGCATTGACGAAGAACGGCACGCCCTCGGCGCGCAAATCGCGGCTGGAACCGAACGCGTTGGTGTTGTCGACATTTTTGGCGGCGCGATAAACCCAGGTGCGCTGCGCGCGGTTGAACGGCATCTCCTCGCGATCACTGGAATACAGGTACTGACGAAAAAACTCGCCCAGGTGCAGGAACCAGTAGCGAAAGTGGCCGATCACCGGGAAATTGCGCAGCACCGCGTTGGCCGTCTGGTTGCGGTCGACCAGCCAGGTCACCAGCAACACCACCACCGCGAGGGCCAGCAACAGCAGAAAGAGCGCCGAGGTGATCTCCACCAGCACGATCAGCCAATGCGCAAATCCAGTCGATTCCATCCTGCATCTCCTCGTTCAATCCGGCGCCACGCCGTTCGCGCGGCGGTGGCAACAACGGGCAAGCCTATCGCATCCAGCCAGGCGCCACCCCCGACATCACCATTCGACGCGCAACTGCGCGGCGGCACGCACCGCCTTGTCCACCGCCTCCTGCAGCGTTCCTCCACGCGCCAGCGTCACCGCCATGCGGCGCCGCCCTTTCACCTCCGGCTTGCCGAAGATGCGCAGTTGCGTGTCCGGTTCGGCCAGCGCCGCGGCGACGCCGTGATAGCGCGGGCCCGCCCCGTCACCCTCCACCAGCACCGCGCACGAGGCCGACGGTCCGTACTGGTGAATCCGCGGGATGGGCAAGCCGAGGATCGCCCTTGCGTGCAGCGCGAATTCGGAGAATTCCTGCGAGATCATGGTGACCAGGCCGGTGTCGTGCGGCCGCGGGCTGACCTCGGAGAAAATCACCGCGTCACCCCTCACGAAAAACTCCACGCCGAACACGCCCCAGCCACCAAGCGCCCCGGTTACCGCAGCCGCCTGCCGCTGCGCCTCGGCCAGCGCGGCATCGCTCATCGGCTGCGGCTGCCACGACTCGCGATAGTCGCCGTCCTCCTGTCGATGCCCGATCGGCGCGCAGAAGCTCACGCCATCCACGTGGCGCACGGTGAGCATGGTGATTTCGTAATCGAAATCGACAAAACCCTCGACGATGACCCGCCCCTTGCCAGCGCGCCCACCGGACTGTGCGTAATCCCAGGCATGCTGCAATTCGTCCTCGCGGCGCACGACGCTCTGGCCCTTGCCGGATGAACTCATCACCGGCTTGACCACGAACGGGTAGCCGATCACGTTGGCCGCCTCGCGGTACGGCGCCTCGTCGTCGCAGAACCGATACGGTGAGGTTGGCAACTTCAACTCCTCGGCCGCCAGCTTGCGGATGCCCTCGCGATCCATCGTCAGCCACGCCGCGCGGGCAGTCGGGATCACGCGCTGCCCTTCCTTCTCCAGCTCGATCAGGGTCGGCGTGTGGATCGCTTCGATCTCCGGCACCACCAGGTCGGGCTTTTCCCGTTCAATCACCGCGCGCAGGGCGGCACCGTCGAGCATGTCGATCACATGGCTGCGGTGCGCGATCTGCATCGCCGGCGCGTTCGCGTAGCGATCCACGGCGATCACTTCGACAGCATAGCGCTGCAATTCGATCGCCACCTCCTTGCCCAACTCGCCGGCGCCGAGCAGCAGGACGCGCAGCGCGTGGTCGGAATGAGGGGTGGCAAAAGGCTTCATGGCGTTTTCCGGATACGGGCGAACCGGCATTGTATGCGGCGATCCCGCGCGCAGCCCGCATCATCCCCGGAGAAGACCCAAACACGCCGCCGACCCGGCGAAAACCGGGATCCAGCGCCTCGGTAACCGTTTGAATCCCCGGGTTTCCGGCTTCCGTTCCCACGCGCTGCGCTTGAGCGCCGTCATTCCCCCACACTTACCCTCCCGTCGTCCGCCCACGGGATGAGTGGAGATTTCGAGCCGGGGGATGGGTGATGGCCTCCCTGCCGTCGCGTCGTGCCGCTTCCACCACCTGCCAGCGACCTTTCAGGGCGGCCGTGGGCCTCCCGGGAATGACGGGCAAACACTGGACCGGGTGTCGCTGGCATGCCTCAGCGATCGCTGACGGCCACCGTCCGCAACTCTGGCAGTTTGAGCCGGCGAACCTTCGAGCGCGCTTCGTCCAGCACCAGCAGCGAAGACCCCTGCTGCGCGATCGCGTGCACTTCCGGCAGGCCGTCGTCAACACCGAGGCGCTCCAGCGGACGGCCATCACGGGCGTCGTAGACGACCAGCTCACGCGTCGACGGATCGATCACCAGCAGCCAGTCATGTCCGCCATCGCGCCAATGCACCAGTTGATTGGTCGTGCCGCCCTGGATGACGCCGGCTTCCGGCGCCGGCTTCCACGTCCAGAGCAGGCCCGGCAGCAACACGGCCAGCAGGACCAACCCGCACTGACGCACCAATCGGCCAGAAAGCCCCGAGTGGCGGGAGCGATGACGAAGAGCGATCTGCGTGTTCATGCAGGCACGGTGGCAGCAAGCCATGACCGCTCGATGACGACCGCAAGAACTATTCGTTGCGCGAACGCAGGCTCCAGCCAAGCGCCAGCCAGCCCGCAACGAAAGCGACGCCGCCCAATGGGGTGATCGCGCCACACCAGCGTGGCGCGCCCAGCGCCAGTGCATACAGGCTGCCGCTGAACAGCACGATGCCGACGGCGAACGCGGCCACCGCGCAACGGCCGCCACGACCATGTCCCAGCCCCACTGCCAGCGCCAGCGCCAACGCGTGCCAGGCATGGTAGTTCACCGCCGTGTGCCACAGCTCGAAGCCGCGCGCGTCAAGCGCGCCACGCAGCGCGTGTGCCCCGAACGCACCCAGCAACACCGCACTGGCACCGGCCACGCCGACCAGCAGGCCCATTCGTGTACTGACAATTTGTCGCATCGCGCCCGAATCTCCCGGTCGACAAGCCCGGCACGGCGGCCCGTGTCGTATGCTTGATCAGATGAATATCCAGGATTCTCGCATGAAGCCTCGCCATGCCTGGCGCCCTGTTGCGCTTGTGCTGCTTGTTGTCGCCGGCCTGCTGCTGGGCGGTTGCCAGTTCGGCGGGCAGCTGCCGTTGCGGCTGACCAATATCAGCGGCCACATGCCCGACCTGGATTTCAAGCTCACCGACGACAACGGCAAGGCGGTGACCGGCGCCGACTACCGCGGCAAGGTGGTGCTGCTTTATTTCGGCTACACCCATTGTCCCGATGTCTGCCCGCTGACCCTGGCCCAGTTGCACGTGGTGATGCAACGGCTGGGGCCGCTGGCCGATGACGCGCGGATCCTGTTTGTCAGCGTGGACCCGGCACGCGATACGCCGGCCATCATGCATGCGTACGTCAACGCGTTCGACAAGCGCGCCGTGGGCCTGGTGGGCAGCGCGCGCAGCGTGGAGGCGTTGAGCAAACGCTATCGCTCGGCGTTCACCCGCGAGCCGAGTTCAGCCGACGGCAATTACGAAGTCAGCCACAGTTCGGCGATCTACGTGTTCGATCGCGACGGCCGCGCCCGCGTGCTGGCCACGCCGTCGGCGTCCCAGGACGACCTGGTGCACGACCTGCACCTGTTGCTCAACACCGGAGCCAAATCATGAAGCCGTTCAAACTTCCGCTGCTGCTTGCCGGCCTGCTGCTTGCCGGCGGCGCTCATGCGGCCGCCGCCGACCACGTTCGCGCCAGCGGTGCCTGGATCCGCGTGCTGCCCGGCACCCTGCCAGCCGGCGCGTATGTCACGCTGGAGAACGACAGTGACCAGCCGGTGGCGCTGAGCGGCGCCAGCAGCACCATGTACGCCGAGGTAATGCTGCACCAGAGCTCGACCGCAGGCGGTGTCAGCCGCATGAGCATGGTCGATTCGCTGAGCGTGCCGGCACACGGCAAGGCGGAACTGGCCCCGGCCAGTTATCACCTGATGCTGATGCAGCCGAGCGCGCCAGTGAAGCCCGGCGACACCGTCACGCTGACGCTGAAATTTTCCGATGGCAGCACGCTGGCCACCGACTTCATCGCACGCCCGGCAAATGCGCTCGACGCCGGTGAGCCGCACGCCACGCCGGCGACGGATCACTCGGGCATGGGCCACGGCGCAACGCCGCACGCCCACGGCCACTGAGCCGCACCACGGCTAGTCCGGCACGACCTCGTCGGGCGCACGCGCCGGTGGCCTGCGCAAGGGCTTGCGCGGCAACCGGCCGTTGCGTGACAAGCGCAGCCACATGCGCAGGGCCATCAACCCGCCGACCGATTCGACCAGGGCCGATGGCACCCAGATGATCACGCCGCCGATCAGCTGGCCGGTCAGCACGTTGAAGGTGAATGCGCGGCCGCAGATCTCGAAGATCGGATACAGGTCGGTCTTGGAGAACGTGATGATCGCGCCGGCCACGATCTGCGGCGTCATCGTGATCGCCGGCGACAGCACGCGCAGCCCGGCGGTCATCCGTCCCGGCGGATGCGGTCGGTGATCAAGCACCAGCGCCCAGTAGATGAAGCCACTGACCAGCATGCTCCAGTTCATGAAACGGTAGATGCGCCAGTCCAGCATCGCCAGCGTCTGCAGGTCGGGGATCAGCCAGATCAGGATGAAGGCGATGAACAGCAGCGTCGCCACGGTCGGGTTCAGCAGCACGCCGCTGACCAGCCGCCATGGCCACGAGCGCTGCAACGGCTGCAACCAGCGCACCCGCCACGCCAGCGGCAACCCGGCGCGCAATACCGTCGCCGGGTAGGAGGCCACGATCAGCAGCGGCGCCAGATGATGCAGCAGCAATTGCTGGATCCGGTGCATGAAGAACTCATGCTCGGCGTAGTAATCCAGGTAGGTGTGCAGCGACAGGTAGATGATCGCCATGCCGCTCCAGAACGCCACACGGCGCCCGAGGCTCACCGTCAGGCGCCGGCTGCCACGCAGGTACAACACGCAGGCCGGTACGAAGCCCGCGAGCAACACCCACGAGAATTCCCACGGCACGATCCACTTCAACAAGGTTTCGATCACTTCACGTTACCCGTGCTTGCGCCTGGCCGACTGGCACTGACGACCACCCAGCATAATGCCGCGCGCCGGCGGCGTCTGCCCGGGTCATGCACTGACGGTTGCGGCAGATTGCCGCCTGTTACCGGTGCCGGCGGCTGCGCCGGTTGCGACGCCAGCCGTAGAGCAGGCCAATCAACACCACCAGCGCGGGCACCAGCACGATGTTGATGAACTTCACGCGCAGCCCGAGCGCATCGATCTCGGCGTTGAGTTGATGTTGCACATCGCGCAGCTCCTTGTTGATCGCCAGCTGGCGCTGCCTGAACTTCTCGATCTCGCGGCGCTGCTCGGCGGTGGCGTTGCTGCCGTGGCTGCCCTTGGCCGGTTGCAGCTCTTCCAGGCGTCGCCGGGTATCGGCCAGTTCCTGCTCCAGTTCGCGTTCCTTCTGCAGGAATTTCCGGTCGGCCACGTTGCGCAGCGCCTGCACCCGGGTGAACGGGCGCTGCGAGGTGGAACGGCCACGAATCGACAGCAACGCCGACGAACCGCTGAGGTTGTCCACCAGGTTGGCGACGAAATCCCCGTTGTTGGCGAAGATCCGCGCCATGGTCTGGCCGAGGATGGTCTGCGGTTCCACCCACAGTCGATCGCTGAGTACGTCGGTGTCGGCAACCAGCACCACCTCGGCATTCGCCGCGGAGCTGGCGCGATACCCGGGCTCGCCGGCTCGCTCGGGGAAGGCACTGTCGAAGGTGCCGCGCAGGCGCGCGGCCAGCACGTAGTGGGCATTGTCCGGCTTGTAGTTCTGCAGCAACGTGGTTGGATCATTGCTCGCATCCAGCACCCGCTGGGTCGACACGACTTCGGCCTCGGCGCTGCTCTGCAACAGCGGTACCAGGCGCGCACTCGCATTGGGCGCCAGGTCGAAATACCCGGCCGTGGAAACATTGATTCGCTGCAGGCTCGCGGTCACCGCGTCATCGCGGTTGAGCTCCTGCGCACCGAGGTCGAGCATGGCCGGGTGGTTGAGGCTGCTGCCGGCCAGTTCGATCTGCAGCGCACGCGACCGGTCGAGCACGATCTTGTGCGGATCGTAGACCACGCCCCACGCCGCAAACAGCCGCGGAATATCCGAACCATGGTCGGGGAACGTGATGCTGTCTGGCGCGTAAGGTGCCGTGTCGAGTTCGGCATCCGGATCGACGAACACCACCAGATGGCCGCCCTTGAGCACGTACTGGTCGATCGCGTACTGGGCATCCTCCGGCAGGCGCTTGGGGTGGATCAGCAACAATACCTTCATCGCCGGATCGATCGCCCGCAAGGTCGCCGCGTCAATCATCTCCACGTCGAACAACTGACTGGTCTGCTGCAGCACCGTCCACGGCTGTTCGTCCAGCAGCGGGTTGCCGTTGACCGGCAAGCTGCTGATCACGCCGATCGCCGGCTTGGTCGCCTGGTTCAGTTCGTACAGCAACTTGGCGATGTCGTATTCGAGAAAGGCCTCCCGGGCCGGATCGAAGAAGGCGATCGCCAGGTTTTTTTCCGGCGCGCGGTCGTCGGCACTGTCGCCGTCGTAACCACCCGGCATGGCGCTGCCGGCCAGGCCGAAAAACACGCGCTCGCCGTTGCTTCCACCGTTGGCCGCGGTCAACCCGTTGCCTTCGGCGCTGGCCTCGTCGTCGGAATACGGCACCGGATCGATGATCTGCAGGCGAATGCGGCCGTGCGAACGCGCCACCATTTCCTGCAGCATCTCGCGCACGCGCTGCTCGTAGCTACGCAGTTGCGGCAGGTCACGGGTGGCGTGTTCGGAAAAATACAGGGTCAGCCGCAACGGTCGTTGCAGCGTGTCGACGATATGCAGCGTGCCCGGCGTCAGCGTGTAGAGCTTGTCGGTGGTGAGGTCTATCCGCGAGGCATGCAACCAGCGGCTGCTGGCCACGATCAATGGAACGAACACCAGCACCAGCAGCGTCAACCCGGCATACAGCGCGCCGCGCCGGGTCAGACGCAGCGGTGTGGAAAACAGGCGATGCAGACGCGGGGGGATCATGGTGTCAACGCGTCCGTTTCAGGTCGAGCAGCAACACGCCGCCCACCAGCCAGCCGATCATGCTGAGCAGGAAATACAGCAGATCGCGAGCGTCCAGCACGCCACGCGAGATTGCCTCGAAATGCCGCAGCATGGACAGGTGCGCCACCGCGTTGATCAGCTTGCGCGGCAAGGTGCCGGAGAAGAAGTCCAGCACCTGCGGCTGCCCGGCCAGGATCAGCAGTACGCATACCAGCGCGGTGAGAATGAAGGCCACCACCTGGCTGCGGGTCAACGCCGACAGGCAGGCGCCGATCGCGATAAAGGTGCCTGCCATCAGCCAGCTGCCCAGGTAGCCGGCCAGGATGATGCCGTTGTCGGGCGACCCGAGATAGTTGACGGTGATCCAGATCGGAAACGTCAGCGCCAGCGCCAGCCCGATGAACAGCCACGCGGCCAGGAACTTGCCCAGCATCGCCTGCCAGAGCGTGAGCGGCAGGGTCAGCAGCAGTTCCAGCGTACCGCCCTTGGCTTCCTCGGCCCACATGCGCATGGTGACCGCAGGCACGAGGATCAGGTACAGCCACGGATGCATCACGAAGAAGGGTTGCAGATCGGCCTGCCCGCGCTCGTAGAAATCGCCGGCATAAAACGTGAGGATGCCGGTGAGCACCAGGAAGATCACCAGGAACACGTACGCCACCGGCGTCACGAAATAGCTGCGCAGCTCGCGTCGCAGCACGGCGCCGATCGGACTCATGTGCGCGCCCCGGCCACGTGGTCATCACCGGTGGTGATCTGGCGGAACACCTCATCCAGCCGACCCCGCTCGAGCTGGATCTCCGAAACCTCGAGGCCCTGCTCGCGCAACAGCATTTCAACAGGCTCGAGGATGCGCTCGCCGGGTTTGGGAAACACGGTGATGCGCCCGTCCAGCGGATCAATCTCGATCGCCGCCACCTGTGGCAATCGCCCGAGCATTTCCTGCGACATGCCGCTGCCCGGTGCGCTGAACGACACCGCACCGTGGTAGCGCGAGCGCGCCTCCAGTTCGGCCGGGGTGGCGTCGGCCAGCAACCTGCCGCGGGCGATGATCGCCACCCGATTGCACAGCGCGTGCACCTCTTCCAGCAGATGGGTGGAGATCAGGATGGTGCGTTCGCGCGCCATCACGTCGATCAACTGGCGCACGGCGTGTTTCTGGTTGGGGTCGAGGCCATCGGTGGGCTCGTCCAGCATCAGTACCGGCGGGTCATGCAGAATCGCCTGGGCCAGCCCCACGCGTCGGCGCAGCCCCTTGGACAGGGTATCGATGCACACCCCCAGCACTTCCTCCAGTTGCAGCTGTTGCACCACCGCGTCGAACCGCCGATAGCCGGTCTCGCCCTTGAGCCCGCGCATGCGCACGATGAACTGCAGGAACTCGCGCACCGTCATCTCGCCGTAGCTGGGTGCGCCTTCGGGCAGATAGCCCAGCGCGCGTTTCGCCTGCAGTGGTTCGCGGCCGACATCGTGGCCACAGACCCTCGCCGTGCCCGAGGTGGGAACGAGGAATCCGGCGATCATGCGCATCGCGGTGGACTTGCCGGCGCCGTTGGGGCCGAGCAACCCGAGCACCTGGCCCGGCTCGACACGAATGCTCAAGGCGTCCACGGCGGTCAGGTTGCCATAGCATCGGGTGAGCAGGTCGGTTTCGATCATGTCCGGCGTTGAGCGTGATGGGTGCAGTCGGTCGTGAACCGCCCTGCAATGTACCGCAAGATACCGGCCGTGTCGGCCCGTCGGGCGGACATCGCCGCCATCGGTCGACACCGGCAAAAGAAAAAGGCCCTTCCTCGACGGAAGGGCCTTTCGACAGATACATCGTCGGTCGGCTTACTCGCCGGCGCTGCCTTCATCGGCGGCGCTGGCGGCAGGGGCCGGAGCGGCGCTGCTGGCAGGGGCCGGGGCCGAACC